>Ga0123354_10007877_pt1 | contig 16138 bp, 11 predicted proteins | sample TergutLab28metaG_2_FD_97872 | JGI IMG/M metagenome (GOLD analysis project Ga0123354, IMG submission 97872) | Labiotermes labralis P4 segment gut microbial communities from Petit-Saut dam, French Guiana - Lab288 P4 | ecosystem: Host-associated > Arthropoda: Insects > Digestive system > Gut ...
TAAAAAATTCCTTTTTTTTTTTTAACCTTTTATGAGTTTCCTCAAAATTTGGCAACTAAAACTTTATTTTTTTTTTCTTCCCCCCCCCCCCCCCCTCCCACATATTTCTTCATAAAAGCCTTAATGCTGCAAATTCACTTCAAAAGGAATTCCAAAAATCCCATGCATACTTCTGCTTTGATTGGGTGGACTAATCATGGTATCTGATGACATGAAAGGAACTCTTACTTTACTATGTAAGTACACGTGTCTCATCTGCGTAGGACTTTGTGCACTAAAGCCTGTTCACAGCAAACAGTGACAAAAGACCAATGTGAAAATGTTAAATTATCACTATGCAATATATGACTGGCAGTAGGAAGCTGAAATTAAAGTTGAAAAACATTTTCATGGGCAACAGAATACTGGCCCCAGTCGCTGAAATCTGATCCAAAAATATGTGAATTTAATAATGTCATAATAGCCTCCTATGTCCTGCCCCTAGAAGTCTAATTTTTGCACCTCCATTTTTGGCAATAGAACACGATGAATACTGGATTAGTTTCATAAGCTGGAAGGTTCTTTGAACCTTACTGTCATCTGGAAAGTGATGTCATGTAGTCCGGTAGCTAGTCACCAATGTTTTGGAGGAACCTAATGTCATAGTCTCCACAGTAGAAAAGAAAGAGGCAGAAGGTCTTCTCCAAAATGTAACATGACCACAACACAAAGTTGTTTCATTTATGTACATGATGCATGTTTACATGTATTTCTTTCTTAATACAGGTATTCCCACTACAGTTTGCTTCACTTAGTACTGTTTAGCTATGGTGCTCTTGCGGTTTTTTTTTTAACACTGCACAGAAGCGTTACATGGTTGAACTGTTTGATGAGCACTTGCATGTGTTTACCACTGATGCCATCATTAACTGATGGCCAAGTGCAGTTGGGTGGCATTAGCAGCTGATCAGCAGCTTGCTGAATTGAGTGTGGGATGACCACACTTCTGAAGAAGCCATGACAAACCATGGCAGCGCACAACTGCAATTTGGTCTCTAAACAGATCAATAGTAAAGTCTACATTGAAAAATATAGACAAAATCAAAGAATGTTGAAAGATGGCAACTTGTTGAAGGGCTTCAAAATTAATTTAGTACTCTGAATTTATAATTGTTCATCTTTTCTGTATTAAATATACCCTGACATTGTGAATTAATTATCCATGTGGCCTAAGATTAGAGTACAAATTAGATGTTGGAACATTAATTCTTATGGAACAATGCCCTGCTTAGTGCTGTTTCACGTGGTGCTCTGTGTTTCTGGAACCAATCAAGAGTGAGGGATGGCTGTAGATGATATCTTGAAATAACAGTTTTTTCATTTCTGATTCAGAGTGAACACAAGTGCTTCATCCCAGATCATTATCTACTTATCATTCGCAATTATTGTGGGTGAGGTCAAAAACTGCTTTGTAATGTGATTTTTGTGAAGAGCAGCACAAACGAGTATCAAAGCACAGCAGCGTCTAATCTACACTGCGCAGTAAATACACACACACATAGTGCAAACACGGCATGCATCTAGTGTGCAGTGTTTTTCAGCCTTATTACTTCCTCCAAACACTGTCACACAATGGACACTGCACAAGTCACTTCATTGCTCCCCAGAGGTAATTCCAATTTCACAGCACAGTACTTCAAATTGAACATGTTCAATGGGTTTTGTAAGCAAGTCTGCCAGTTGTTTTCTTCCGTCAACCTGTTCTATGCCAATGTCATTATTAAGGTATCTCTCCCTCACATAGAAGTGTCGCACCTCAATGTGTTTCACTATTTTGTTCTTGGTTAGTTTGATGGCATTGATGTCAGTGTAGAGTACCAGTGTTTTTCTGGCAAAGTTAGACAACAGTTCTGATGACAAGCATTTCAACCAGACTAATTCTTTAGCCCCTTCACTTGCTGCAATGATCTCGGCGTCAGTTGTCGAGAGGGCTGTCATCTTTTGCAGTTGATTTGTCCAAGACACTGCACCGTGAGCAAATATAGCTATAACACCCATGGTGGAATGTCTAATTACCTTATCTCCTGCAAAGTCAGCATCACTACCAAAACCTTTAGTTTAACAGAACCTCTAGTATACCTGAGGCCATAGTTACTGGTTGATCACAAGTAGCGAAAAATGTGTTTAACATTGTTCCAATCCTTTTCAGCTTGTCTATCCATGACCCATGCAGCTTTATTTATGGCGAATGCTATGTCAGGGTGTGTTGCTGCCGCAAGATACATGAGGCTGTCCACTGCCTTGTGATATGGAACCTTACTGCTGACTTCTTTGTGGTTATCACTTTCTTCGCAACTGGCAAGCGTCGACACACCTTTTGCTTCAGCCATGTTGAACTTTTGCAGTATCTTGTTTGTATACGCCTCTTGACTAACAAAGACTGACCTATCATTTTGACACTTAATCTGCATTCTGAGGAAGTTCTCAAGCGAGCTAATTGTAATTTTAAATTCCTCTTGCAGTAGCCCTAAAAACTCCTCAATTTCTTCATCCTTGTTACCAACAAGTCCATCATCAACATAAATTGCAATACAGAGAAAACTGTCTTCATGCATGCGATAAAAAAACAAGGATCAGCTGTGCTGTTCTTCAGTCCAGCTTTCTCCATTGCTTCTGTTCATTTGACTGCATCGCTTCAATGTACGAAACTGGGCTCAAATAGTAGTCTCCTTGACTATCAGCAATTACGCAAATTAATTCGCCACTAGTCATCCTAATTTGGCTGTTTCTTTTCACATACGCTCTTGCGGTCTTGAATTCGAACTATTACTTCCTCCAGAAGTAGACGCAGTATTTCCATTGTCGCTTTTGTAGTTTTGTAATACATGAATTTCTCCAGTTGGAGCTGCATGGGGCATGGGGCACATGCTTTTGGTTTTGGTCATGTCATTGCACAAATTGCACACAACTTCTGGCTTAAAGAGGACATCACAACTCAACAAGATCTTCCATTCGTTAGGTATCCAAATTCGATAGCCATCCTTTTCACCCATATATCTGACCAATTGACCCAACTTACTCTTCTGGTCCCACTTGTGCCCTTTCTGTTTGGGAATGTGCACATAACATTGTCCCAAAAACACACAAGTGTCCAAGAGTTGCATACAATCCAGACCACAGCCAAAGACATCTTACCTTCCACTGGTGTAGGTCTAGTATAGTTGAGTATGTATACCACAGTATTACAGACTTCAGCCCAGTTTTTTCGGCAAACCACTGGTGTGAAGCACAGTCATACGATTTTCTTGCTCTGCTGCACCATTCTATTCGGGAGTGTATGGCATGGTGAGTGGGTGCATAATACCATGCTCTTCCAACACTTTCTGTACAGCTTTACAGTTGAATTCCTTGCCACCGTCTGACAGCAGAACTTTTGTGACATGTCCAGCAGTCTTTATTGATTTCAGAAATCTTCACAAAAAGCAAGCCACCTGACTTTTTATGGTGATGAAGAACACATGATGAAATTTTGAGTAATCATCTTCGAAACAGACATAATAGTGGGCACCACCCACTGACCTTTCTGTCATTGGACCACACACATCTGCGTTAATCTGTTTTCCAACTATGCTTGGTCGACTCTTCCGAGTTCTGAAGCTCTGCCAACGTGCTGTTCCCAAAGCACAACCGTCAGAAAATTCTTTGTTTGCTTCCATATTAATACCATGTTGTTTGAGCACTTTCATAACATGGCGCTTATTTTGATGACCAAGACGTTCATGCCATACTTGCAATGTTTCTGCTTGCTTTGCCAGATGGACCCTCTGCAACGTGTTGTGGAATACACACCAGAATCACCAATACATAGAGGTTATAAATGAGCTTACCCGATGCTGCAACAGTTCCATCACCTCTGCAAGTAACAACTTTTTTTTCATTCAAGGTTGTGCTGTAGCCATTTTGGGCACCTGCCTTGATGGAGAATAGATGTGCGGTTGCATCTGACACGTACCAAACGTTTTTCAGTGTTGCGTCATGTCACATGCCGTTGTGAAACATCTGGATGTTTATCATACCTTCACTGTATCCTTGCATCAGCACATTTTTCTTGCCAAGCACAATCGTTTCAGGATTGGCAAATTTTGTGTATGACACAAAATAATGTTTGTTTGGCGTAATGTGCTGTGTTGCACCAAGCCGCCCTCATCCACAATGCTTGCTCTTGAAACTCCCATTACATGCACTGGGAACGCATCAGCATTCTTCTTTGCAGCTGATTTACCACCTCTGTCCCTTGCATGCTGCTGCTTTTGAGGATACTCCGCAGCCCATCAATCGAGTTGTTTGCACTTGTTGCAAGGAAATTTCTGTTTTGCGTGGTCAGCTCCTCTTTTCATGGATTTACTGGAATTCACCTTCATAGAATTCAACTTCTTGTCATTTTTGTGTGCAGCAAATGCCAATGTGCCAGCTTGCAACTCAGTTGCACAGAGCTTCTCAATGAGGAAATTCACTGTTTGTGTGTTAGTAGGAATGGTATCCCAAACATCCCTGAAATTGTCTTATTCCTTTCCAAGTGTGGACAAAATTCGTCCAGTCAGCATACGTTCAGACAGTGTAGTTTCACTGTGCTGCACCAATTCATCGTTTGCGTTGAGAAACAGTTTTTGCAGTTTAGCGACATGTGTGCTAATGTCCTCCTTGCAGTCACATTGTGCTTGGAAGAACGCCTCGATGAGCATATTAAGCCACTGCGTACTACTGCGCTCAAACCGTGTGCATTGCTTGTCCCAAATGTCTTTAGCACTGGTGCAAGTCATCAACATGCACTCTGCAACAGACTTGAGTAGCGTGCATGTAATAATGCTTGCAGCTTTGGTGTCATCCTGTTGCCACTTGGTGAGTTCCTTTTTCTGCTGAGGCTGAGCATCTGCAGGCAGGACAGGGCACTTTCGAGATCATCAGTGATGCCTTCTAGGCAATGGACATGCAGAAGCATTAAAATCTGCCATTTCCATTTAGGCCAATTGTCAGGACCTTCGAATGTTTCAATCTGTACTTTGAAATCACTGGTAGTATACATGCTGTAGTTAATTTTGTCACTTCACGTTCCTGGCACAGTCACTAATAAATTTACTATTTCACAGCACTGTTTCCGACCAAAATCTCACGTACCTGGGCCCATAACCTGTTGTGGGTGAGGTCGAAAACTGCTGTGTAACGTGATTTTTGTGAAGAGCAGCACAAAACAAGTTCAGAAGCACAGCAGTGTCTAGTCTATACTGTGCAGTAAATACACACGCACATAGCTCGAACATGGCATGCATCTAGTGTGCAGTGTTTTTCAGCCTTATTATTAATCACACTTCCCATTTGGCACTACATAACCCTCCCATCAACATGGTATTGGTTAAACAGAACTTGAGTATCTTCACAGCATTAGTGCCAGGTCATAGCAGCTAACATTTCAGATTGAGAAAATAATGTTGAAGATCCATGTTTTCTGGGACGTTACCCTGTTGACTTTTAGTTACCAATGTTTCAAAGGAATATAATGTCTGTCTTCAGGGGCTTAATGAACCTTTTGACCTTGAAGATATCAGCAACTGTTTACCAGTTGATACAGCACAACATGCACTCACAAGCAAGAAAGGTTACACATGTTATAACTACAATGTTCAGGAATATACCATCACTGTGGCTAAATTTCCTGTCAGTCCATTATTAACAAGTTCAAAACAAATATTTCCATTAGGATCCTAGGAAATTCTCATAAAAAATGGTTACACCCCACCAGTGTATGTTCAGAACAGCAGCTCACCATTTTTCCCATCAGGATATTATCACAGTTTTACACTGTTTTATACTTTTTTGGTCCTAGTGCATGCTCAATTATGCTAAGTTTTCACAGCCACAACTGCTGCGACAGAAGAAACAATATGTACCATTGTAGATACTTGTGGAGCAGTATTCCAGAATTTTTTTTTTGTGTACTGTTGTGTTCAGTTCTGAAATAATGTGGCTGATATCCATATGGTGTCTAAATAAATCAGTTTCATGATATTTGGGAAATACAGTGAATCTTTGGAGTGATGTAGTAGGGTTATCTCTTTATGGGTTCTACAGTTATCGTATGGTAGTGAATGTTCTTATACCATTTAGCCATGGATTATTATGAATACACTCAAAATCTTGTAATTACAGTTAACCTCAAATACTTCCCAGTCCAAGTGTAGATGTGCTAATAACTGAGCAGTTTGGTGTAGCAGATTCTGCTTAAGCATATCCCTTGATATTGACTGCATCATAAAATGAACCAAAAGTGACCCTTCAGTCCCTTACACTGACATAGCTGCTCACAAGTTTCTGTTCACACAGTGCTGAAGTATGGAAAGTTCATTTAACTCTAACCAATATCATTAAAACTGACCCACAAGTTATTCCTCTCTTTAATATTACTGTAGTATCAATCCCAGTTCTGATCTTTGCACCCACAGATAAACTGTGATTATAAAAATTTGGTTTACGTTAATATATATTTGGAATAAATATCTGTTCTGCAGAGAAATCTTCATAATCTTACAACTGCAAATGGGTAGTCAAGTTTATTCCACAGTTTCTGCTGAATTATTATACAGTGGGTGTTCTGATAAGTAGCAACAGCAGTAGTAGTAGTAGTAGATGAATCATACATTTGCTGTCATAGATACCAATGGTAATAATTGATCAGGTCATCTCAGTCATTGTTTTGGTAGCATGAATGTGACACTGTTACTACTACAGTAGACATTCTGATGCTTTCACATTGTGCAAACAAACAAATATACAGCTAAAATGTGTGTTTCTTCATCACTGTCCTGAACACTATAGTTGTCACAGGATGTCCTGGCATACGCAGGCTCCTCATGCAATAAAGATGCTCAGTAGGATGATAAAAGGAAGACTGTAGTATAGTGGCATTTATTTTGTACAATTATGTCCAGATGGATTTAAAAAAATTATATAAACACTTTAGTTTGTATGTTTATTTCCTGGTAGGTGGCATTCTGCCTTCTGCTTATATCTCACGAACTCTTATTTTCAGTACACTAGTTCATAATACACATGAATAGCAGCTGTCCTGCCCACATATGTAGAATTTTTCAAATCCACTTGCAGTGGTTTGTGCAGCTCCATGCAAGTATGAAACTGGAGATCACCATGGTTCACTGACTGCCTTTGTTATGGTTGTTCACCATCATGCATAAGTCTCAAACAACTAAATTTTGTATGGTGGTGCCTAATATTTTTAGGATAGTTATCCCTTTTTTATCCACATATAAAAAAGTGTGCACTGAACAGGAAGTGACATAATAGGGAGCTTTGCAGATAGCTCCAGAATTGTGGGTCCTCAGTATGGGACTTATTTCATGTCACACTTCTGGCACCAAAAGTGTGAGGCAGCTCCTAAATTTTTGGGAAACTGGTTAACCTCTGGTTGTTCATATTCACAGCTAACAAAATTATTATTATTATTATCATCTTCTTCTTTTCTTTTTCTTCTTCTTCTCCTCCTCCTTATTCTTCCAATAGCTTTACAACCCTTCGTGGATTTTGGCATTTCTCACCAGGTTATTCCAAGCCTCCCTATTCAGCACCAATTCTTTCCAGTTTTTTAAAGAGCTAACTCAAAGTTCTGATTGGGATGAAGAATGTTTCAGACACTTGGAGAATAGAGGAATGAAAATGACTACATAAGGAGGAGCTCTGTAATGTGTATTCCTACACAAATATTATATGGGCGATCAAATCAAGAAGAATGAGATTGTCAGGGCATGTAGCACATATGGGAGGTGCATACAGGGTTTTCATGCAGAAACCTGGGAGAAAGAGATCACTTGGAAGACCTTGGGAGGATAATATTAAAATGTACAGTAGGATTGATCTGGGTCAGGATAGGGACAGGTAGTGGGCTCTTGTGTATGTGCTAATGAACCTCTGGGTTCTATAAAGTGCAGGGAGTTTCTTGAGTAGCTGCGGACATGTTAGCTTCTCAATAAGGACTCTGCTCCATGGAGTTGGCTTAGTTAGTTCAGATACTCAGAGATGATCTTACTGGTATAATTACCCCTATCCATTCTGATGTCTCATTACTGTTGCCTGCAAATGAGACATGTGTCCCTGATATAGGAGACTGCAAGTAGTAGTGGTTTGTACTACTTCCTGAGTGGTTCCAAAACACTTCTTAGCTTTCAGAATGTGGTTTTTTTCCATTTGTGACACCACACAGTCCAGGTGGATACCAGTGTTTTGGAGGAACATCCTGCCTGGAAACACTAATATCCATGTATGAGACTTCTGCATGTCACAACCCAGAAGACCACAATGTGAATAATTCCTGCCAGGAAATCTGAAAATTTGTATTGCCTAGCTTAGTGTACATTTAGTCATCACAATTCCTATGTGTATTTAACACTTTAGTGTCAGAGTTAAATGCCTAGTGTGAGCTGCAGAAGACAGGAATTTAATGACAGCCACATAGGGAAGGCCATTAAGTGCCATTACCTTAGCCTGAAGCTAGGCACTTTCGAGCTTATCACTGTGTGATGAGTATACTTGACATTACATGCCAGTGTTAAAGTACAATAACAGGGGAGGGAAGAGCCAGGGAAATTCAGTATAATGTCTAAGGTATGGGATGGTCAACCAGGTTTTGATTCCCAGTATGTGACAGACTTTTTTTTTTTCTATTCTTTACCACATCCACAGAAGCTCTATGGTTCACCCCACTTCCTTTACAGTGAGTAGTAGCAGGTCTTTACAGAGGTATAACAAACAGCCAAGGCATGAAGCAGAGCATCTGGGGTCAAGAATGCACAGTTATTTAAACACTTGGTAAATCACCATTATACACAACTATACATTTATTATGTTAACACTAAGCTACACATGCACATTTTGGTCTTAACAGGCAATCATCAGGATGGTTTGTTAAGATCGAAATATGTATGTGTAGCTTTGTGTTATATAACAAAAGTATAGTTATTTTGGATAGTGATTTCCTAGTTAACTAAATATATAAACATAACAGGATGTCTTACAATCAGCATGGAAATCCATACATGTTTGTGAAGTTAACATTACATGCATGTTTGAACATCTGAGCATACATCCTATGTCTTTCTCCAGTACACCTAAAACCTATGGGCATTCGTATTGGTCAGAAATATTGTGAAAAAGTCAATTCAACCACCTGGAGTTGAAGTCCACCAGGTGAACTTGGTGTATTTGCATACATTTTGCCCTAAATTATTGTTTCCTAACAGTATGAACACTATGGGAACAAACATGAAATTCTTCAAATACTTTGAAACAGTACTAACAGTGCATGTGTGATTTCAAGCTTCCTCTGTGGTGTAAATGAGATCATCGCTCTTTTGAGATGTCACACAGCACAGACTGGTACTTAGTTACCAATGTTTTGGGACAACCTATTGATCCCATCTTCTTTGGACTGCACTTGGCCCTTGAAGGGGGGACCAACAGGTTGTCCTGAAGCAATGGTAAATAACTACCAATCTATGGTGTTTAACATCTGAGAATAGCAAAGACTAATTTAGTGTAGTCAGCAAACTGAACCGCTGTGAACTGGACAGCTGGGATATTACTCCCAGCACAGGCATTAGGAGTTTCTCCAGTTTAGTATTAGCATGACCACCAACTGAAATGTATCCAGTTACAAATTCCACTTCTTATTGCAGCCACCTAAGTGTGTAACCCATTCACACACCTCAAGTGGGTTTTGTTTAGCTCTTTCCCAGAAGGAAGGATGGGAAAGGTCACCAGAGTGCAATGGTGACAACCTATCCTCCACTTAACACAGAAATGGCTTTGCATGTACCTTTTATGAAATAATGATATCACAACTACAAAAAATCATATGAATACACCTAAATGCATTAATAACATACAGTAAACCCTCCTCCAATATGGACTGAAGTATACGTATGAACACAACACAAACAGTGGTTTGCCAGATGCAGAAAGTTTGATTATATGCAACCTTCCAAACACACTGTACAGCACATGAAAAATACCATTGCATATAAAATGCTACACATGGTTTAGCTTTTGCATATATATTTGTGTAACCAACTTGATCTTATTTTACTCAGTATATTCATCAGTGTAAATTTTTAGCTTAACTGTCATCCTACAACTTTTAACTAAATAGCTCACCAAACTGCATATTTATAACTAAATATCATTACAGTATATATAGTATTTGTTACTTTCTGCAGCTGCATTTCCATGGATCCACCACACAATATCTAAGTTTGTCCAATATGGATTTACAAAATGTGCCACTCCTAAGGAATGTATTCCCCATGTCAGTTAAGGGGTTACTGCCTGGTCTCATTGAAATGGTTAAAATATCACAATGTTTCTTAATTGTAGTCCTGTCACTATATAACTACTAACTGTTCACATAGTTGGACTGTTAAATGGTATCACCCCTAGGAAAACTGTTTGCAGCAATAAAACCAATCATTTCTTCCTCATGAGTGTTAATTTACACAAGAAGGTACAGTTTTTTAGGCTTCTGAACAGTAACAGCCATAATTCTTGGCTTCATGCACTTATTTGCTACTCAGCCATGTCAAAAAGCAATTTTCTTAACATACTAGATATTATTTCCGACTCATTCCTGTTGGTATTACGGTTTTCTGGGTTAATGTACTATAGGCAACTACCAGAGTTGATGAAGAACATACTGCCTTTATCTGCCAGGTGGAATGGGAGGCAGCATTATGTTCCTCTGAAATGTCATAGAGTCATACCCCAGAAAAACACAATGTGACTCTTCACTGCCATGAAAACTTTGTATCTTATATCACTTATGTTTAGTTCACAAAAAAAAATCTTGAAAATCAAAATCATTTATAAATTTTCAGTTCTCTGTTAATGTTCAAGGTAAAAACAGTTGCTATAAAATGGTAAAAATGGAAGTGCAGTAGGACCTGGTTCTGTACACATGCTCAAATAAACTAGTATTTACTACATACTTCATGTAATATGAATCTGTTCATTAAGTCTGAATGTTATCTACCTTGCGGTCTTTATCTGGAGGTTTGTTGCCTCCACCTGCTCCTGGACCAATCTTCAGGGTTGTAAAGTGCTTTGCTAGTGTTAGCACTGCACTGTATGTTTGTAGAGTATCTGCTCCTTGTTCACCAAGCTCAGTACGCTTCCAACAGTGAACACAGTACAATTCTCGACCTTTCATTAGTGCAGTTTGGATACACTTGAGACAGAAGTAGTGCTTGCAACTTAGGAACTTCGGGCAGAGATCCGAGTCATTGAACTTCTGCTTACAAAAACTACAGAGGGTCAACTCCTCGAGTTCTGGTAGTACTCCTGGTTCCATCATCTGTAAAGTTGGTTTATTACACATTTAACAAGTACTGATCCCCATATTTGGTGTTTTCTGCCTATACCATAAAGCAACTAGTGAACGTTCATTTATGTACACATTCTGACACCGTTTACATGCTAATTACTTACAGTATAACTTTAACATTCAACTATAAGCATACTACACTACCTATTCCTAAGAGATCCTCACATTTTCCAGTCATAGCAAAATCTCATGACAGTCATATAAACCCTATATTTCGGCCCAGCTGCTGACTGGGACATGAAACTAACGTTTCTCTGAAGTCATTTCAAAGCATTCTGCAGTATGAAGTCCCGCCAGTGACAAGAAAGAGAACTTTCGTTCTTCACCGACTCCAAAATTTGTGCGGCACTCATTTGCAGAACACCAACTGCCACAGTTGTTGTGAAAGCAATAGAATTATGTGTATCAAATGTTTACTGTTAACTCATACTGAAGAGCGTACTGTTAATAATAATCTCAAAGAGTTGAAGTCAATTGCTTACCGTGTTTATCGCGTTGTTGCTACAGCGAAAAAAACAAAAGTCGGTACGATGAAAATACGTAATGTAGCGAACGAGCTACGGCGACGTAAACGCACGTACCGGTGCGTCTGTACGATTATACGAAATTGTCGATTAACGAGGAAGCGGCATTTGTATTTTACATAACGAAAAACTGCCGTTGCCGGCTTTTGTACGGCACTAACTTACAACATTATGCCACATCATGATGTGAACACTGAACCATTTGGCATGGCGGACGATGTTAGTTTGCGGAACCTGCGCCATCTGTCCGCGCATTAATAGTAATGTCGCGCAGACGCCATCTTAGCCAGTGGATTGAACCGCGGTTTTTCGAAACGTTTTAATATTTTTGACGTCGTTATTTATAATACTAGTACAAACCGGTTTTCATAGTGTTAGAATTCACTGTTAAATTGTGTGCCGGATAAAACAAATTTCATTACATTTGTTTCAGGAAAAAGACGGCTATGGTAACGAAGTCCCTAGGTTAGCCAGGCCCCTACCTGTTGAGTATTTGCTTGTTGATATTCCAGCATCTACACCTCTCACTCCACTGTTCACGTTTCACGCAGATGTGAATACACGACCGTTCCCAGTAGAGAACAGGTAAACATGTCCACAATTATTATTTTTATCTACCTTGTGTAAAGTTACAGCATGACATTGATACAAGATTCATTATTCTGATGAATGGATCTTGATAGTATTTTATTCATCTGCAGAGTAACTATGCAGTTTAGAAACTAATTTCAGCGCAGATAAAGCGTGATAAAACGATCAGTTGTACACAAAATTAATAAAGTTAGGCATCAACTGTGCAGCTCAAATAAATTGTTCCCTTCACATCACAAATTGTACCATGGTAACTACTATATAGCCTGTAATTAATTACAAGGAATATTTCCTTTCTAGCATACCAAACAGTTTGCAGTTACTGAATGCAAGGGGCGTTTCTTTTACATCAGAAATGTTGGAACGTTCTACCAACTTTAAGTTCATAATAAACATATTTTTTGGCAGTTTTTAGTGTGGAGTGCAGTATAATAGACTGCACACCAGTCATATTTTCTCTGTTTGGAGGCTGTACTTAGGGTGTAATTAAACAATTTTTTTGACTCAATGTGGAATGCAATGACTGGCTAGTTTTTGGCATGGTTGCAATATGGTACTGTGGTGTCAGCTAACGCAATGGCAGTGTCATTGACAAAGCACAGTTTTGTGCAAGCCTGCCTTATTAGTGTCACCACATATCTAATGATCCTCTTTTTGATGTGAAGTATGTTTTGTTATTTAATGAATTTCTCAGAAAGCATCGTACATCACGGTGAAAATAAAATATGCAAAGTAATTTGATTTGAACACTGTGTAGAGCATCTATTATAAGTCATGTGAGTGTCCTCATAACTAAGCGTAAGAATAAAATAGAAATTACTTTAAAGCACTATATTCATTGTGTATTTTTTTCTATATTATTACCAGTTTGTATGTCAAACATTGTAGTTTTCCGTACGTAATATATTGTTTTATGATTATATTGTATATTGAGATTAATTGGTGTTGTGTAGTTGCTATCAAATTTTATGATGTTTTCTTTGTCAGATATTTCAGTGTAAGTTCGTTTGTTCAAGGTAGCAGACACAATATTAATGCACCTATGAAAGTAATCAGTGTCTGGATATGAAGTAATGTGGTATCGTCAGAAGAGGGATGGACTGAGAATTGATGGTTTAGGACAGGTCATTGTGTGTGTGTACCAAATATTAATCCTTGAAGAACTCCATATTTAAAACATTGTAGTTGGAATACGTAATTATAATTTGAATTAAGGGAACATTACAGTTGTACCCATTTACAGAAAAAATCCACAGGGCCCACATTCAGTTACCTGTGGTTTTTGATAGTGTATTGTCCTATGGTATGTAAATCTTTTCTTCATTGATTAATTTTTCAGACATAAATCTTTTGTTTATTTGTTCAGTTACCACTTATTAACTGCGGCATAAAATAGTCTGGACGTATGATTCTTGTAACAGTTATGTCACAACTTATACCATATTTCCAGTCAAATATTAAGAGCTGGTGAATAAAACGTGGATTTTTAGTGTTGCTGTGATCTGTGTTCTGTCATATGGTATTATTGAGACATAACTACTTTATTTATAATTAGCTTTGTTAGTGAAGGATTACACCATGTTTTGCTAGCTTATATGATTTCAAGCTGGAAGTGATTTATTGCTTGTAACATTTCCAAGATAATTATTTCCCTGTCACTATCTAGGCCCTGCATGTGTCTCAGAATGAATATACTGTGATTCTTGTGTCAACTGAATGATACTGAGTATGCATGTACACTGTTGAACTCTAGCTTGTCGTGCAACAAATTATGGAATCGTTTGCATTTCCATGGTGAGGTTATCCACCACTTCTTGTCAGTTTCCCCAAATTAGGCATTCTCCTTTTGCAGTACTCTTAGGAATGATGACATGGTGTTTCTTACATATCAATGAAGCATCTTGCAGTGCCTGTATGTCTAAGTTGCTTAACACATATATGAATGTGATCCTTAGATAAATGCACAATGTCCTGCACAGTATCCATTCTGTGATAAATGTTTTCTTGTTTTTCACCTTTAAGTGCCAAGGATAATGTATTTGATCACTAAAAAACTACCAGTTTGGAACTGATGTCATAAGTATCTCTGTTAAGATGTCCTTGTACCTGCCTTAGCACTTACACGTGTGCTGCAGATCAACACAAATGAAGCAAATTAGGAAATATGTGTAGAGCTTAATAATTCTGGGATGTTCATTTGTCTCATTTTACTTGTATCAAAATGACTGACATGAAAAGTGTGCTTGTTACAGAATGTGTGCTCCAAGTTTCTCTACTGTTTTTTTCAGTACTTATTTATTTTAATAAATGTGTAGTCCAGTTACACTTGAGATGCACACAAAAACATGTATGTGTACATTTTCATGTGAAGTTGTATCATCCAGTTGATGTGTGCTGGAATTCAAGGTCTGCTGTGCTCCTCTGATGGGCTTCACCATATCTTTGGTATATACACAGTGCCTGGGAATCCAGGGCAATTGTTGTATTTATCTTGGGGTTGTTTTTTGGGCAGGGTTGTTTGGATTTTGCAAGACTGACTGCTACACTTTCTTCTTCTTCTTTAGTACTACAGCTTTTTAAGTTTGGCCTTGACTTTCACTATTACAGATGCCCATTCTTGTCTGTCCAAAGCTCTTGTTCTCTATCTTTTCACACCTGTACATCCGAAGTCCAATTTGGTATCATCCATCCACTTTAATCTAGGTTTTCCTGTTTTCTCTCTCCTCCTGATTTGCTTTCCTGTAACTTCTTTACTGTCCTTTCACCATCCACTCTTCAACATGCCCAAGCCATTCCAATCTACATAGTTTAATTACCGTTACACTATCTGGTGACTTAAATTTGTTCCAAATTTCTTGATTTATTTTTATTCTCCAGGAATCACTTTCATTGTTGACCCATATATTTTTATCAAGATTTCCTTTCCCACATCATTAAGACTGTTCATTAGGGTTGATGATTCAACTCTGTAGGTCACAGTTGGTCTTTTTTATTGTTTTATCTAACTGCTATATTTTGACAGTAGTAAATATCAAACTTTGGATATGAACATAAGGATTCATTAAGTACACTGATGGAGATATACAATGTATTCCTGTGTAAGGCATATTGTGATAACACTGGTTGTTGCTGGTCTGAGCCCAATGCTTCACTGTACTCTCACTGATTGCCAGAATAACTGGATTTTTGATGATTAACTAGCCACAAGAAACTAACAGCAATGTACCACAATAAAACTTAAGAAAAAGCACACAGCAGCAAAGAGCCTGCAAAAGAACTTGTTGCAAAAAGCCCAAAAGAGAATGCCCACAGGAATAATTAGTTATAGTTTGATATTTGTGCTCTGATTGTATCCAAAATTGGAATTGGTCATCATATTTTAGAAAAACTCTCCAGTGTAAACTTGTCATGAAACTCCATGCAGAACTTGTTACATGAAAGCAGTCGTATATGGTGAAGGTAATATGTGCATTTTTGCTACTTTTTTTTTTATTGGAAATTACTGGCCACCCCCCCCCCCCCCCCCCCCCCCCCCGCCCCCCTTGTTAGTTCATTTGAGGCGGGATACACAACTGTTATTGTATTCACACTTCTTCTCTATCTA
>Ga0123354_10007883_pt1 | contig 16134 bp, 6 predicted proteins | sample TergutLab28metaG_2_FD_97872 | JGI IMG/M metagenome (GOLD analysis project Ga0123354, IMG submission 97872) | Labiotermes labralis P4 segment gut microbial communities from Petit-Saut dam, French Guiana - Lab288 P4 | ecosystem: Host-associated > Arthropoda: Insects > Digestive system > Gut ...
CCACGTGACACCCCTCTATCCGCAAAAGTTGGCACTAACTTCGCCGACCGGCGGCGGCCGCTCTTTCGGTATAGTTCGCGTGCGGACTAAGGCCACGGAGTTTAGTTTAGTAGTAGTAGTAATAGTGGTAGCAGCAGCAGGTGTAGTACTATCATCAAAATCATCATCATCTCTGAATTGGTGGTGCATTTCCGAACTGTCTGCTTTTGATTGCTTATTCAAATGTTGTCAAACTTAAACACATTTTCGTATTGTTTATGGTCTTATTATATTCTACACATTACTTATAATCATGGACTGCGTTTCGCATTTAATGTGTACACTTTGATTTAAGGTAATTCAGTCTTGTTCTCTTTTGGCTCAGTAGATTAAAAAAGAAGATTTAAATAACGCACAAATATTTTTAAGAAGATAAATACTGAATCAGATAATAAACTATCATTTGCTGTGTATGACATACTGCGAAACCTCCCGATGCGATCACCCTTGTAAGGCTTTACGTAGGCAATGAAGATATCCGACCTTAGAAGTAATTTTAAAATTGTGATTGGATTATTCGAGAATTGAATACTGCCTGTGTAATACGGCCTTGCCTACGCCAAAGAGGAGCTCGACGGAACAATCACCCGTTTCTCATTCTGCGCAAACATTTGAGGCAAACCAATAAGAATGTTCTGCGCCGTACATAATCACCTGAGCAAGTTGAATTGGTGGACTTTTCTTGTGACAACAGTCCAATATCTACCAACTTCAGACGGGGGTCAGAGGAATTGAAGTGGAGTAGGATGAGGAGAATATCGGTTTTAGAGGGAGGAATCTAACATATAAGGACCATGAGGACCATGGTATAGCAGCAATAACAGTTGGGTGGAGGGGGGGGGGGGCGCGGAGCTTGGAGAAGTGATAGAGAATAAAAAGAACCCCGACAGACCACGAGGAATCCAATAGCTCTCTGAAACTGCTGGACCTAATTTCCTCTACGGTCAGATGAGGAGGAGGAAAATCTCCAGTAGCAAGGAGAAGAGCAGGTATGTGATGATGGTAAGGGGCGGAGGGGTGGACGCGGCACGGCAGCGAAAAGAACACAGACAGGGTGGATACAGTAGTATCAAGAACAGCAATGCTGATCTCTGTGATCTTGCGGTCATCCAATTCCACGTCCTCAGCCTTCATGTTAGTCTTTTGTTCCTGCCACTTACTTCACAGGTTCGGCTCTGTGACCAGCCTGATGACAAAATTCCTCAAGTATCGTATTTGGGTCTCACCTCAACAGTAACAAATTAAATGTCTTTTTTTTATTCAATATGATACTGTTGTCTGAAATGTCTTTGAATAAGAGAAGGAACAAAACAAACAATATACATTACAAAACCTCACCAGTCTGGTAACTGTGGCCGAAAAGTTGGACATTGTCTATCGTCTCAGGCTATATTTCGCCCTAACGTTTCGGATGCTCGAAGTGTCTCCGTCTTCAGATGAAACGGCAGAAAGGGAAGAACCTATTCTGATGTGTCCATTCAAAAGGGCTAGTCTCAGCCTAGTCAATTAACAGAAAATATCTCTGAAACAATGTTCGCACTGTCCGAAATTTCAGTAGCGATTATGACAACATACACCATCTTCAGAAACATGTATAGCTAACATGTATAGCTAACCAGCCTTTCCTTTACTTTTTTTGTTCTACATGTCTAGTCGACTAATCTAACAGCGTGGTAAGCTATGAATGTCACGTAACGAGATACGTTATGACGTACACAGAATATCCAGATTAAACAGGGGTTCTTTTGAGTAAAAACACAACTATCTTATATCGTTATCTTTATTTAAGCTGACGACATGTTTCGGCCTTTGCACTGGGCCATCCTCATGTCACATATATACGACTGAAGAGACAATACAGTGTGAATCATAAAATATGGTATATGTATCTAAAATTTAAAGATATCTCATTGAATTTTAGATACATATATCCTATTTTATGATTCAAACTATTTTATTTGTGATTCGCACTGTATAGTTTCCTCAGTTATATATCTTGTGACCTGAAGATGGCCCAGTGCAAAGGCCGAAACATGTCGTCAGCTTAAGTAAAGATAACAGCATAAGATAGTTGTTTTTTGACTCAAAAGAACCCCTATTTAATTGTAAATGAAACACAATGGGGATGATACACCTAAAGAATACCCGGAATTCTTAGGGTAGTAATCTTAGGAGATCTGGATGGGTTGGGATATCACAGCATATAGAATTCTGGTGAAGAAATTTTTTTGTGAATCACTCTCTAGAAATACCGAAGGGGTTGAGAGAATTACATTGGAGATGTTAGCGATATTGGTTTAGAAAACTGAAAGTGTATAGAAATGGCTCAAGACTGAAGACACAAAGCACCGTCACATCACACAAGACATTGTCAGCAGCACCGCTGTCAAGACCTCAAATTTCTCACCGCTTAAGATTATATTCAACAACAGGGTTTAGATATGGCGTTAAACTTTTGGATACTGCTACCAAAGTGTCGTTTAACTTAGGCTGTAAGCGATTCTCTGCACAAATCTTGCTTAATGCTTCCTCGCCGAATAAGCTTCATGTCTTTTGATAAAATCTAGAATTTCTTTATCTAAAAATAGTGTAGACCGACAAATTTAACTGCCAGTTTCTATTAAGTATTATCCTTCCTTTACATTAAAGCCAAACCTCAATTCATATTTTCCCAAAATCTTTGTAGGATACTGAAATCAAGTAACGATTCTTAACGACAGATTGAACAGGCGAGTGTAATTTTAAAAGAAAGCTATCGAACATAATGCAATTTTGCAGTTTTAAAAAATTGTTAAGAAATAAGACTTTCGGAAGATATTCAGAGGAGTCTTAATTCCTTCACCCCGAACACCAAACACTTTCTTCCAAAGCTAATAGTTTCATTCTGGTCTGGTATTTCCCGCCGCTTCCGAAGCACAATATGTAACAGCTATGTTTAGAGCAGTTCCTATCCTGAGACATCAATGCAATCCAAATTCCGCTCCCTTAATATTATTTCCATAAAAGGTAAAGGTAAAAGTAAAGCAATCCCATTACAGGCCTGGACAGGCCTTGTGGGTTCCAGGAGGTTGAGGCTACCAGATTTCAAGACAATTGGCACATGAGGGTGGTAAGGTTGTCAGCCCTACGCACCGGCCGCCTTTATCCCCCAGGAAATATTGCTGGTACTCATTTCTATTCGAGGCTGAGTTGATCCCAGGGCCATAATGCGGCCGAAATGATGACACCATCGGGAATCGAACCCGCGCAGTAACGATGTTGCGCAGTGCCTCAACCAACTGTGCCACCGCGTGCCCTTAATATTATTTCCATACCTTCCTATTTACACCTAGGTCCCCAAGTGATTTATTCCTTTCAGGTTTTCTGTTTGAAATTCTGCATTTGCAGTCTATTTTAAGTTTACATGAGATACATGTATTTACTGAAAGCACGCAAACAGAAAAATTCACTAACCCGTGTTAAAAAAGAGAAAATTCGAGCGCGAGCGAGACATAGTTGAGGCCACATAAAGTAATGGGTTCCTAGCAAACAAAGGCACGGTAGAACACACCACTTCAAAGGTTCCCCATTGCTGTGATAAGTCCATGCTGCCGCCTATATACAGTTTGAATGCAACGGTTGACAATATCAAAGCGAACTGCCATAGAGCTGACATGGTTAATTATACATGGATACTATATGGATACTGCAATAGCTGTCCGGACGTAGTGCTCAGGACGCTGTAGGTCATGTTCACAACTGAATTTACAGGCAGGCAACTGAGGCCTACTCTGTGCAAGTGATCGGCTCCGGGCTTCGGTCGATTTAAGAGGCATTGTAGCGAGTCATATTTAATCATAGTTCCGGAAGAATACTTGTATGACAATCACGAAAAAGCTAAGAAGAGACTACGTTTTCAGGAAGGCTTGACACTATCCATTTCAGACTTTCTATGCTTTCAACGTCTCATATCTATCAACCTACAGATCAAAACGCATAGAACAATAATGTTGACCCGTTGTATTATGTGGATATGAGGCTTCGTCCATGAGTGATTTCACACTTTCGCCGTCGCGTAAATCTCTTCCCTCTTCTGTGATGTTATGCAGCTTAGAATCGCAGTTACTGACGTTTCGGGATAACCTATCAATCCCTCAAGGATCAAGCAGTCTTCATCCTCGACTGTTGATGAGGAGAGGGAGAGGTTGTCCAGAAAGGTCTGTAACTGCCAATTAGGCTGCATAAAATCACAGAATAGCAAAGATCTCAAGCTTGGTACAGCATTCAGAGGGAAGAATAGAGTAGTTTTGGGGTGTCGAGAATAAAGTGCCCAGAATAATATTTGGACCTAGAGCGAGCGGCGGAAAAAGTTAAACCATGATCTTCACATTTAGTATTATTCATTAAATAATATTACGGTGACCAAATAACGGATGAGACTGGCGGACACACAGCACGCGTAAGATAGATTAGAAATGTACACAGAATTTTAGGCGGAAAACCAGGAAAGATAACATGGGGGAACTAGTTTTAGTTGGGAAAAATAACACGAAGCATATCTTACAGGATACAGGATACTCGATTTATCTGTCTCAGGGTAGGGGAGAGTGGAGCGTTATTGTAAAAATTCAATAAACCCTCGGGTTCTATAAAATGCGTTAAATAATATCTTGACTAGCTCAGAAACTGTCAAATTCTGAAGAACTCTTGATTCCTAAAGTTCCAGTTTTGTTAGAAGGAAGCAAACCTAACTGGTGGGGTCTCCCGCTTTCTGCCTTTTGCTGATTGCTGAACCATCTGAAGCCTTCACTATACAACAAGGAAAGATTTCTGAGATTATATTCTGTTATTATTACAGGAATGTTGTATAGACAGACGTCCTCACCTGTCGTGCCATGAAGGTAAGACGAGACAATGACTAACAAACGGACGTACAGGTCCCGATTTGCGAAAAAGACAAAGCCTTTCACCTAGCCAACAAATCCGGACTTGATACGGAACCCTCCGAAAATTCTACTTAAGAGTCACAGTGTATGAGCCGGCTTACCACTCACTTGCAGCTATTCGGAGATTTAAGCAGCAAGGCGAATGCTGCTTTCAGGTGCCTAAGTTTCCCAAGTGATGTCAGCTACATGCTACATTCTCAGGACCACCCGGTCAAAACCTTTACACGACACTGGTTATTTATGGTTCACAAGGCGTTCCAGGCCAGTTTGAGGATAGTCCTTTCAAATTTTATTGCCTTACCTCTTCAACTGAGGTATTTGTGGGTTTGCAGAAAATACGTGGAGTCGAGTGAAATGTGCAAGTTATCATGAACGGTGATAAGGTGAGGATCTGTAAACCTTAAGTCATAACATCTTTGCATTTATTGACCCGAGAATTGTCAAGAAAAATGGAGGAAACCAAGAAACGCGTGAGATAATTTGGCTGATGACGAGATTCGAAATGGTACCTCCAAACTACAAGTCCAGAGCAGTAGGATACTCAGGGTTCCTGAACAATGTGCTCAAAACAACGTGAAGAACTGGCACATACTTACCCTGACCTCTGCGGTGTCTTTTTAAGTCGAGTTGTATTCCAGATTCTGCAGTCTAAAGTTCTGTCAGCAGCGTGCGATTGAAATGCCACGCGCTTTTTATTATTTGGACATTCGCTTAATTCTGTTTACTTCACGTGTATGGTAATTTAATGAACCCAGCTAAACACGGTAAACATTTTTGTAAGTACATTTAATTGAAAACAGAATCCAAAGTTAATTTTCAGTGCTTCCCCAACAACACAAACCTGTTACAATCTGACATATATTCACTGAATATGTATGTTTTTATTACATTCACTTTCTCAGACGTCTAAAACTAATGGATGATTGTCAATCAATGCTGAATTTCTTTTAAAATAAAATTAAACAATGACAACGTTAGACTTTGCAGATCTAACTCCGCGTAGAACACACCCCCATCAAACCCCACACCCCAATCTTCCTGCTCGGCAGGAGCTCCAAGCGAGGATAATTCATGTCACTTAACAACATCGACGAGGCTTTAGCTTTGGCAGTTTTATTGAGCCTCCAAATTGGATTGGTGCCTTGTCGCAAGCAGAAAAGGACGCCAAGTTAAAACAATCACGAGGAGGCTGGGGAAGAAGGGTAGGTGGAGAAGGAAAAAAGGGAATATATATATATATATATATATATATATCGCCCATTATGGTGGTGCGACAAAATTCAGAATAAGGCTTTGTTAATAAAAGTAAAACCTTAATCAACAGTATAATATATCTCGCGGCTGGGCATGACAGTCTCTGTAGGCGAAGGAAAGTCCAGGACTTCAATGCATGACTGCCACAGCAATACGTTTATCTTCTTGTAATTACCTGATTCTTCATCCTATTGTCTGACCCCTTATGATATTTCACGAATATTCATCGGTCGCTTCTGAATATTACCACGGAACATAGAGACCTAATGAATGACACCAGAGTGCATCTTGAATAGACTGAAGAAAACAATATATTACAATGAGTTACTTTGTAACAGCATCCAACATTTGGCTTGTATGTAAAAGATGACGGTCCTAAGGGTTCCATTTTGACCCGGAATATCTCTATCTGATAAGCTGCTCTCGTCTTCCCAAGAAGGAACGTTTCACTGAGTTAAATGGAAAGTTTCCTTACTACATATGACCTGCGCTACCGAAGACAGCAACTGACAACCGACAGTAACCTTTGGTCTTTAAACTAAATTTAATTAAGAGGCTCTTAAAGATTATTTTTCGTACATCTACAGAAATTCTGGGCAATGAGGTAAAAATTAAATTCTCTATACACTACAGTCTTTCAGAATTACATCACATATGGCAAAGGAACTGCAGCTGCATTAGATCTACATACTTCTAATATATGAAACAAAAAGTTCAGAGCAAAATTCCTGCAGACCAGAAACACCCATAAATTATAACTGACATCGTCTTTGTGGCCATCAAGCATAGATTCCTGAACGTTCCGGCAAAGGTTCTTTGGAACAGTGGCCATAAATATCGGCCCTTTGTGCCACCCACGGAGATTCTATTGCGCTGCGAATTTCTACTTCGGTCTACGAATCATGATCAGAAGTTTCGATTACCGGCAAGAAGAAAGACAATATTATTTGAACAGGAAGTAGCATCAGCCATGCATTTTAATAATGCTGCTTAATAGTGTCCAGTATAATGTTTCCACCTTTAGTTCTGTTTAAATCAAGAGAAAAAATTAGAACAAAAGACAAACCAACTCTTAGGTATGATAAAAATTCAGATGTTGAACTTGCGAACCTCGTAATAAAAACTAAGTAATGCCTCGACTGCCTCATTAATTTAGTCTCAAAGCAAAATTTCCAATGCGAGACATTATAAGTAGATGATGTATTATTAAAAAATATTTACAGGTATGACTACAAGAAATGACACGCAGCAGTCGGCGAGGCTTTGACGTGACTATTCCAATGGCGCCCTGCACTGCCAGAGATTTTCATCCATCACAGACAGACTGCAAAATGGCCTCCATAAAGTAAAGATTTTTTTTAATGGAAGAGACTTAAATGTAACTACACGTTACGTATTCTTCATTCATCAAACGCAAGATTAGTCAGTTCATCAAACAGTTCCGTGTCTTTGTGCGATCCCAGTCAGCCACTGTGCCACAGCACTCTGCAATAGGGCCATATGCTGAGTAACATGAAACCATTCTACACTTTCACACAATATGCTCTCAAGATCCACTTAAATATTATCCCCCAATCCACATCTAGGTTTATATACCCCAATAATTTTGGGTAAATGAACAAATTAAAAAACATTTCATTATACAATATTTCCCACTCCTTTCAAGAAGTATCTTCATTTTACGATATTCTCTAGTCCTTTCTTACGACTACTCCCCTCTGTTGGGTCCAAATATCCTTCTCGTTATCACGTTCACAAAAACACTCAATTTGTATCCTTCCCTTAAGCTAAGAGTTCAAGTTACATGAATCAACACGCATAAACTTACATTGGACTTCCTCAAAGCCGTATCACAAAGTACTGTTCCAGTAACGCGCCTCTTAGTGAGAACATCCGGGCCTGAGAGGTGTGACAGAAATGTATCCAAGTCTCAATGTGTTAAAATGAGAGGGAATAAAACACGCGTGTGTATGAACAAAGATCGTTAGTGTCTTCTGCGTTCATTCATTAGGAGTACCGAGATTTTCCATGTGCATGATGACGTATCCTTGATTGCAATAGTGAAGTATAGGAAGCCAGGTATGAACACATTGTATGTCCAATACGTATGTGACATCCTCACCAGCAAGAGCAGCAGGTAGAACTGTTATGGCGTCTGCGTCTTCCAAGTTGTTACACCATGCAAAACTGTTGGTGTGCAGACTGTGTGTTTATTCATGCCGATCACGCTACTGAACACACACTGACGTCCAGTACGGGCACAAAGAAGTCATATATTTCATCAGTACCAGGCATTACAATCGACACAGTCGTCACTATATCTAAATACTGATCAGTTCTGCTAAAGGGACGTTGATGACTTAGTGGCCCACAGGGCGGTCTCCCGTTAACGTCATATCGCAGTATGACTGGACTGCGCAGATCTCAACAAAGTGCACGTTATTAAATATCTCGTATCGCAGTCCTTAGCTGCAACACAGGAAAGCTAAATCTCTGCACTGCACTCAATCCTGAAACATTTGCATCCACAAACCGACTTCCCCCAGACATACCTCAATGTTATACTCGTACGAGTATTTCGCCTCCTTCGCAACCGAAAAACTGCCGACGTTCAAAGAAAACCGCGAACAGAATTTTCTGTGCATTCCTTACAGACACTATTGTAGTTACGCGCCCAGTCCATCTGGATTTCAGGATCCTTAGGAATTGACAGATGAACAATACATCACGGAACTTCCCCGCTATATAACTCCCGAAATCACCTACGTGTTATATACCACTTATTTCGAAATGGGCCTAATTTGGTCTTAAATGACTCTTCTTTCAATACTTGTATTTTATGTGTGCCCCTAAAAATAGGGGGCAACATTTTACATCCCTACAAAATAACCAGCAGAATCACAGCTTGATTTCTACAGTTTCAAACAAAGAAACACTGCAAGTTAACAGACAATAAACTGTACCCTGTCAAGCATTTTGCAAATTTGTCATTATTATCTGAGTACTGAGTATCTGTTTCAACAGCGAACTGCTTATTTGGAATTGGTTTTTCCATCTCTAGGATTACCTTTCTTTTGTTCTTCTGTCTTTGACACGAAGCTGCTTACAAAGTCGTCTATCAAACCTACGGGGACTTCAGAAATGCACCGACCTGCTGTACCGAATGTACCTCCCTACTTTGCTCTTTAACATTCTGCAATATCAGACTACCCTCCTTTCTCGTGTAAGTTAAGAGAAGGCCTGCGTAACCTAAATTTCAGGTGTTAACGAGGAGAAAAATTCTTGTTGCGAGACACTTGAATAGGTAAAAAATGATATTGTTTTGTTTCATGAAAGACAATGAAAGAGATCGACCACTTTATGTGTAGAAACCTCTGCATCAATTTAATTCAAATCCGTGTCCGAATGTTTTCAGAGATACAACTGGAGACGGAGAGACGGGCAGAGAATCACGGCCCTTATACACCCTGTAGAAAGAATAACAACAATACAAAGCAAGGCTATCGATTCTAGCCTACCAACTTATTAATCTGCATGTAACGGCAGTTGTGTATGACCGTGGGAAGGTGCTTCCTGACTGACAGCCGTGCATGTCGTGCGTATCGCAATCCTCCGACGTGACCATGCGTTACGGCGCTGAACTGTACGCACTACAGTCTTTGTAACTTAAACTAGCCTGTTCTTACAATATAGCATTCTAAAGAAAATCTCAACAGAACTTTTTCATTTATTTATTTATTGCTTGTTTAAATATAACTTTAGCAGCTTAGACTTCAAGACAGTGGAATGGCACAGTGCTTGAGGAATAATTGGGAAGTATGTGGAAGGAGAGAGCAGGGACGTAATTTTATGTAGTGCCACGACATTTGCCTGGGAGGGAGGGGGGTGGGGGTTGGCAGAGAAATCCTACAAAAAATCCTCAGTCAAGAACACTGCTCTCTAGACCGAAATTTGAAATTAAGAACTCCCAAATAAAAAACAGCGTTGCGTGCCAGTAGACCGGTCAGTTCAGCCCCACGTTACGTACTCAGAATGACGCAATGAAAACGTATGGCAGTATGGTAGAAGTATGGCTACGCAGCAAGTAAAAAATAGAAATATTGCAATATTCTAAGTCTGTCCGCTGGAGGACCCAGCAGCATAGTATGATTCAGTTATGTTCCACAATAATAACACGAACACGAAGACAGGGCAAACTACCGACACACAGAAAAGAATGATACAGTCGTTACAACTGCTCACCCAAATTATATACTTACTGTAAAGACACGAAAATTTCACAAACTGGTCAGCGTTACTGTTAAACAGTGTCTACTACTTTGGCTCTAGAACGATACACATATTTTAAAACAACGTGCCTAGCAAGTGTTTAACAGACACACGGGAATATTACAATTAGCAAATTGAGGCAGCCTACACAAATACAGAAAAATTTGTAATTTTTGCAGGTTGCCTACTGTAGTTATAATGTGGTTATAAGGGCCTGCATATTTAAATAAGAAGACAAAGAAGGTCAGAGAACTTTGAAGCGTAACTACTGGAATAAGTGTTCAGTTTATTTAATTCAGGTATACAAATCGCTGTAACAGAAGCATTACGACTTAACTACTTGTATTCCATCTCTGTTTCATATTTTAATACCAAGCTCCGGACCGTGATTTTCTATACATTGGACCAATACTTACATCAATATTGAAAAGGAGCTTCTTTGAACTGAAAATCGTGATAGTAATGTCCAAGTCCAAAGACAGACCTCTTCTTCACAGGCTAACCTTATAGATTAGGCCCATGTTTACATCTATATAGAAAAGGAGCTGCTTTGCATTGAAAGTCGTGACAGAAATATCCATCTAAATCGAAAGGCACATTCCTTCTTCACAAGTTAATCGTCGTTCCGGTAGTCAAGAAATTCCCCGACTTTTGTTGAAGTCGAAGGGATATCATCATGTTAATAAGAGCCTGTCTTGAACTTGTACATTCATTCAGCCCAAACGTTCATCGTCTACTACTTTACGATCAGTTTTAATACCGTCCTCCTGTCTACGTCTAGACATTCCAAGCGCACTCTAACCTTGAGGTTCTGAGACAAATTATTTAAAGTCTAAGTTATAAGTAATACGTCTATGACCAACACAGCGAGACTGTCCAGCACAGCAACATTTTAGGGACCAAATACTGAGAAATAGTCAGAATAAAAAAAGGAGTCTCATTTCATGTTATAACAAGTTCTCAACAAAAGATACAGAAATAAGTTACGCGTAATAAATCTGCTGTCAGCCTGAAGGTACAATTAACAACCTGTCTATTGACAAGAGTCTGAGCAAAGCACGTGACCATTCCTTCTTTCAGGGCATGATTTATAAATCGTATAGCAATTTTATGTACTTTATGATACTCCGAGTGTGTACGTGACGTCAGATATGCTGGAACGGCTCTTGGAGGGATCACATTGATATGTGACACACCAAACAGGACGAGACCATGCCAGGGGTATCACTTCCACTGAACGGTGACAACACATGTGGCTACCTACACATATAATTTTGAAATGCATTCGTTCCGAATTTGTATTCCTCTCTTGCATTCATGGGCATTTATGGCAGATAAAATCAGTTCCTTCTTCTCTCTGTATTTGTCCTTATAGCATAGAAGTCCCGTGGTATAAATAATAACTAAATTTTCTAGAACTTCATGTCTCACACTAAATAAACTAGTGCGAAACAGACAAACAAACAAACAAATAACCTTTCCCAGTTTTTTCAGTGTTTGAGGACCAGCAGAATATGTGTTTCGGTACGGAAAGAGCCGGAAGGAATTCAAACTCCAGTAGACTTTCATAATTCGTGTTGCAGTGCAAGGAGAGATGTGAGTACGAAAGTTCTCAAAATGGGGAGCCGTGCTTGTCGTAAAACGGTACGTCATATGTCCAGTCAAGTTCATTACTGATACTGCACATCGCAAATGTTCCCTATAAATTTATAGATATTAATGAGATCTATATAACCTGTTCTTTATATACTGCTGTTATATTAAGATATTTTTGAATGCTGGATTGGGTTTTGTGGAATCAACCCTATTGCGTTCGACCTACAATAATTACTCGTAAAATCAAACTTACCAGACGACTCTTATGTAAACGTACATTGCAGTACTTCGTCAAAATTCGCTCAGTAATCCCGGAGATGTCCTGACAAGAGGAGTAAACAGACGCTGCATCCCCATTACCCGTATATGAAAACGTAGCATTGTGTATCTGGGAATTATATTAACCAAACAACCAAACGGTCCCACCCAGAATATTCAGTCCAACTAACACAAAAAAAAAGTTTATATATTCTGAACCGAATGGTAGTAAACTGTGCAATTATTTAACCTGCACTTTTCTTCTTCGTGACAGAAAGAGAGTTTTCTCCTGAGAGGAGAGGGTTACACTAACTGAAATGTTATTGTTGTATGACTTTGAATAGTGACATTATTACAGTGTCAAAGGCGTTTGAAAGCAAACACCTGCAACAGCTTTACACTTGATTCAGGTAATTTACGCAGAACAGACAGTCATTAACACAAGTTATCCCATTTCAGCCAAAAATTACATGTCTGCGTATTAATTATATTATAATAAGGCTTGGGAGAGGAAAAAAAAGTATTAAAACACGCAAGATTTAAGGTCTTCACTGTTGTTAGAATTTACTTTTTGTCTGATGAGGTTTAAACCGTTTAGTCTTGTAGGTGACTACCGACGTTTAGGGGCAGCTTGCTACTTCCAACTACAGCGTGTTTTTTTTTATGTTTTACTGACCGTGCATCTCAGTATATTTATCTTCTTAATTAACCAACTTGATGCACAAAATTTTTGTTTTACAAAAAGTTTATTTCATGCCTCTACATGTTTCAAGCACATGTACTCATCATCAGGATGTCAAAATTGTATTATACAGCCTCTGGTATCATCACACCTATAGATGGCCGTCTCGTGCACAGGTTGAGAGTCCTCTCACAACCTGTGCACGGAACGGCCACCTATAGGTGTGATGATACCAGAGGCTGTATAATACAATTCTGACCTCCTGATGATGAGCACATGGTGCTCAAAACATGTAGAGGCATGAAATAAACTTATTGTAAAACAAAAATTTTGTGTATCAAGTTGGTTAATTACTAAGTTATAGTGTGTATGTTCCAATTTGCCGGAAAATTTGTACACTGAAAGCGTTGGTAACATCCTACATCAGTACAAGGTGTCACAACTCAGAAAATGACAATCTGGTTCAAGTAGTCGTCTACGAATAACATGTATTAAAGACGACATTTCGTAGGTGTTTCAAAAGCAACTTAGATTTACCCAGGGTGCCATGAAATTTAAAGTTTCTGTAGATTTCTAGTTCGTAGGCAGGGCCTACAGTCGTTTCCTTGAGCAAAGTAGACACGTATTCCTTGGCCAAGATCTGTCTGGGACCCGAATATCCGTCGTAGTGCTCACAATCCAGTGAAATGCACCGCGCAATGGTTGCATTTCGTCACCTTAGTCTGTAATTTCAGTAATGAACCAGGTCCTGAAGACTTGCACTTCTCTAAGCTTCTCCAGGGTATGATGCTACAGGGCCATCAAAACTGCTACAGCTTCAGGCATATCACGTTATATTTCACGCACACTCATTCTGACAGTGTTTACAGAAAAAACATTTACTTATGAAAGAGCTCTATTAACTTTATAACATGAAATTCTTCTAAATATATCTAAGAATTCAGTTTCTTCATTAGGAAAAAAGAAACAGTCTCCACTACATAGACAATTCGGTTAATACTGTTTAGTGATATACCAAAATAACCATAAGAACCGTACGAAACCCATAAATACCTAGTTGTGAGCTACATACGGAGTTTCTCAATGTTTGAAATAAGCTTTAAAAATTTAAGTAATCAATAAATATACCGCCTGATAACCAGGTACAGTTTCTGGGTGCATTTCACAGTCCGCTGTGTTCGATTTCAGACCTCACATTCCATTTACCTATTATAATCTGAAGAAGGCATAAACCTGTGTCCTTTTGACAAATGCTTAAAAAGTTAGGGTGCTTCAAAACACAAGATGACGTTGTCTCCATTCAGGAATGACACCCCTGTCGTTTGAGTTGGGGACCAGCATGCACTCCACACCTCGGTCTGGTAACCGTTCAATGACAGTGAACTATTGGCAAGACCTGGGGAAGGTCGCTTGTCAGCAGGTCGATCACCTTCACAGCTATGCCCTCACAAAACAATTGGTATTCCTCTCCAGCTCTCTTTATCTGCGGGCACTTGAAAGCTTGATATGTTTGCAAATGAATTAAGATTTCAGATCCAGACGTGTCAGGCTAATAATGGCGACAGGTTCCCGAACCTCTACTTAAACTTTCATTTCTATACCCAAAATTAAAATTTTAAACATGATATTACTTCAGCGTAGAATTAGTCTTCCTAAAAGAGTGTCTTAATATTTCTTCTTAAGTATTTGTGGACTTTAATTAGCATGAACTTCCATTAGACGGGTAACTTATTTTGTCTCACAGGAGAACCCAGGTTCAACGCACCTAATACCTGAGTTGTCACTTTACCCACCCCACCCTACAGCCATCGCCCTTACACATATTAATGTCATCTTCTAATTATATTTCCGACAAATTTATCATTTTTCCAAAATTATTCACGCCAAATTTACTATGTATTTCATATAGGTCTATACAAAATTATAAGTTGCTAGATAATGATCAAATTTTGATACATTAATCCAAGAAATAAGTAAATTTTTCTTATCTGATATCTGCACCTTGGTGAATTCAGAAAAATACAAAAGAGGCAAGAAGACACGGAAGAAAGAGATGTACAATATAAAAGGACTTTAAATAATTAAGGTGAAATGATATAAATCGGGCGACAAAATTTTAATGTTCCATATTCCGTGCATTAATTGGATGTATAAAATGTATTAACAACCAAGAAATGCACTTTAATTATATTTTTATGTTGCATTATTTTTGTTTATAATATCTTCACTATCTTCAACAACATGTTTCGACCAGTAATCCGGCCATCTTCAGGGTGATATCTTTGATACAAGAATGTAATTATAATTAGAATAGGGTCTAGCGACGAACATCTATATCAACACTATACAGAACCACACTATCTCACTCAACATATAATTGGTCTAACAAAAGAACGTCAGGCCGTCAGCTTCTTAAATAGGCCCTCTTCCATGGACTCCGTTACCAAGTACCAGCAGATGTTTTAGGCTCGTTCGAGAAGTTGCGAAAAGAGACTATTAGCTTCGCCATGTATGTTTGTCTGTCTGTCTGTCCGTCTGTCTCTCCGCATGGAACAATCCGGCTCACAATAAACGGATTTTCAGGAAATTTGATATTTGAACACTTTTCGAAAATTGGACGAGAAAATTCAAGTTTCGTAAAAATTTGACAAGGATAACGGGTAGATGACATGAAGGGCGAAAATGTGTTTTGGTCATATATTGCTCAGTTGTTCTTAGAATGAGAAATGTTTCGGGAAAAAGGTGTAGAGAAAATAAAAACACACACTGTACGTCCAATAACTATTTTCGAACATCGTGCCGTTATTAGATGATGTGGAAAAATATAGTAGAGCCGCGCAGGCCATAGATGACAATATGGCGCATGCACATTGCAATCTGGATACCTATGGCTACAAATGCACACTTCCGGTCGGAATATGTAATACTTCTTGCTTTTCCACTGTTACAATGGCTGCACGAGCGTGCTACAGTGTTACGTAGATTGCCTGTCTTCACATTTACAGGAATTGAATTGTGTGAACATTAACGAGAAGCGGGACGTACTGGTACAGTCATAATGAACGTCTGCAGATATGCCCGCACCTAATGCAAATTTATGTAGGGTACATA
>Ga0123354_10007884_pt1 | contig 16132 bp, 7 predicted proteins | sample TergutLab28metaG_2_FD_97872 | JGI IMG/M metagenome (GOLD analysis project Ga0123354, IMG submission 97872) | Labiotermes labralis P4 segment gut microbial communities from Petit-Saut dam, French Guiana - Lab288 P4 | ecosystem: Host-associated > Arthropoda: Insects > Digestive system > Gut ...
GGTAGTTTTAGAATTTTACTGCCTTTTTTTCCGAACATCTTGGGGTGTTGGCGTCCTAAATTCAGCAATTTTTAACAGTTTTCACAATCGGGTTGAGTTTGGCACGATTTTGGAGGGCCTTCGGAATTTCTGAGGGGGGGGGGAGGTTGAACCCCCCCCCTCGGTACGCCACTGCACGTATCCAATGCGTACCTGCTCTACAATGAGAAAGTTGCTCTTTAAATTTGTCTGTTGACTGTGATTTGTCATAGTGGTGACGAAACAAGACGCCATCCGGTCGGAAACACGCGGTTCTGCATCCTGTCAGTCACACACGTGTTCATTCAGCTGTTTATGTAGAATCGTCGCCCTGGAATGTGGAACAGTCAGCTATGTGAATTACAAATAACGTTATGGAAACAGTTCATTTCGTGCTGTGGGAGCAGCTGGCTGCAACGCGTGTTATGCGATGTGCCTTGTACCTGTACACAAGAAACGGCTGTCATTGGGCTCGTTCGTAAAATTGCGAAAATCGGCTATTATTCTCTTCCAACCACGATTCCTTGAAAAGGCGAAACTTTTACATCCGCGAAAATATAAAAGCTTATATTTACCTACATAATGTAGTTAAATGCACCTGAATGCGTGGTTAATTTGTGTAGATTGTAATTATCGACGGCCTCAGCGACGTAGATTGCGTGAAGCGGAATGATATGATGACCGGTTGAGTGAATTGGAAAGAATGTACAAGCATGCAGTCGTGGCCTACTTTGAGTCAGGGTCCCGATAGAAAATAAGAATCTGGATGAAACTCAGGTTATGCGAGGTTTTAGGTTTGCTCGGTAGTGTGTCTTAGGTTTGCTTTCTTCGGGTATGTCACGTCGCGTCGCTGCTTAATCGGTTCCCGACGTTGTGGACTCGAAACATCAGGACCTGAATGAAAGGGGACACGCCTTACCCTAGAAGAGCGGAAACCTGAGCTCAGCGTAGCCTGTCTCCTAACCAAGATGCGATAGCAACAAAAGTGCAGGCTCGACAGACTGATCGATCCAAGTATAATTTAACGGTTTTTAACTGCATGCGTCATCAGCGTGAACAGTACAATAGCCTCTAAATGAGGAACTGGAAAATGACGTGGAAGGAAATTGTAATGGTGTATAACAGGATTAATTTCATAAATTCACCAGCCTCTGGCTGATGTCAACATTCGGGAGTGTGAGAGAAATTGTTGCCTGTAGACCGGCTTGTTTCTACAGTCAGAGTGGTGCAGGTGCCATTATCCATCTGCTTACGTAGTTAGTAGCTGCAGTCATGTCACTGAGGTAGGAGGATTGTAAGTTTTGCGAGACTGGCACTGAAGATTGTCGTGCAAAACGACCGGGACTTTATGGAGGTAATCCCCCTATACATTCCTATCCCAACCGTTGCCTGATGGATTGCGAAAACCCCAGGACGCACCGGGCTGGACTAACCCGATTGTGAAGAGGACTTTTGATCGTACTGCCAACGACGTTGCCTCCTACAGTTATTTCCTCAACTTCATCTATTTGGAATTTAAATTTTGTGTACTATATTCTGCTCGCCCAATTTTTTACATACACCGTCACAAACCTCAGCACTTTGAAATGAAGCATAAATTCTTTCAGGCCTACATGCCAGTTCGAGTGTTTAACTAGTAGTTTCGCCGTCAGCATTCGACATAGAACTGATCTTGCTGTATTGTGTATGGCATCCCTGTAATCCTAGTGCCTTTCAGTTTATAACTGGCGAAGTCTTGGCATATTTTTCTTGGGTCAGTCTTCTGGGTGGTTGGAACTCATGCAGATTTTTCTCATATGACAAAGTTTAACTGTGTTTTACTATCTGAATCACATTTCTAGAAAATTACTTCCGTTTTGTTCATGGATAACTGTCCGGGCCTGGTATTGCTGTCCTTTCAAAACAAGACACGGAGCACAGACTTCCATCTCCCCCCCCCCCTCCAGCCTTATTCTAGCGATAGGCAATTTTCTCCTCAGTTTTCTCTTTAAAGCATTGTCTTTGAAATAACAGTAATAATGTAGAATAAAGGCACATTGGTGTTCTCATTCTCATGGGTGGTGTACTCTTGACACAAAAAACTTAATTACAGCACAATCTGTAATTCATCGTCAAAACATAGTTTTCAACTCTGGGTCGGAATTTAATGGGAATTTAGAAAGATGCATTCATGATGTCCTGTAAAACTAGTCTTTATTTACGTTTGAAGGTTAGGAAGGGTAGCGGACATCTTAAATGAGTACTGGTCTTGAATCAAATGGCGATACAACAGGAAATGATCGAAGCGATGTTTAACTAGACGCTTTGTGCGAGCCGAATCCCTCTTGAAGGGCTTATAAATGATTAGCAAATCGAGAAATTGCCCGCATTTTATACAACCTAATTTCCGCTACCTGTTAAAGACTGCCCCACGCCAGGCTCTACCTTCAGCCACAAATCCGGTTTACGTCCATCCATTATCCATTAGGTTTATTTAAAAGCTATTTCACTCTAATTCTCTCGTCTTCGCTAGGTTTTCCAATTTCTTTTGACAGAAGCCATCCCGCTGTGCAATAACAATTTTACAATATATTATATACCGTCAGTACACAACAACATCAATATAGTGATATAATGTATGCAATTGGTTATACTGGTTGAGTAATACCTTTCTGTATCTTAAACAAAATGTTCTTTATTGGCCTGATGATGACCGTTTACGGTCGAAACATGTAGCCAGTGTAACATATTGCATACATTATATCACGATATTGATGTTGTTGTGTACTGACGGTATAGAATATATTGTACAATTTAGAATTTCTGTCTGTGCTTTGGCTTTTCTGACCAAATTCCTGTATGTGTTTCTGATCTTTCCCATGCGTGACACTTGCTCCCCAGTCCCTAACTGATCCTCTTTGAGCTGTTCATCCTAATGATATTAGACGTGCCGCACAAATCGAACAGCTTCTCATTATGCAGTCTACTCCAGCTTTTTTGTTACTTCTTCCTTCTTAGGTCCAAATATTTCGCTCAGTACTCACACTCAGCAAAAAAGTTAAAGTGTTCCCGTTACAGGCCCGGTGTGGCCCAGAGGGTGGGTAGAGGTATAGCTCTACTCTTCCATGACCACGGCACTAGAAGGGGGTGAGTGGTCAGTAGCACGCCCTGGCCGCACTTAACCCCCGGGAAAGACCTGGTACCTATTTTACAGGAGGCTGAGTGGGCCCCAGGCCCGGTCTGTACGGGCGAAAAATCTCGTCCCTACCGGGATTCGATCCCGGACCGTCCAGCCCATAGCCAGTTGCTATACCGACTGAGCTACTCGGCCTACACTCTCACTCAGTAGTTAGCCCTAATTGTGACAGATCAGCTCACACCAACACAAAACAACTGGTAAAACGTATGGTTTGTTTATTCAATATTTATACATACAGACAGCAAAGAGTAGAACAGAAGATTCTCAACTGAAGGGCAGTGAGAGTTACAAAGTGCATCTTTTGCCTTAACCGTTTAAGGAGTCAATGTAATCGGTTTTACTTAAAGGTCCACTTCTTACCGCGCAGTAAACACACACTGTCTCAGTTACAAAAACCGTTTTGTTAATGTTGTGTAGGCAAATAACGAATGTTCTTTCATGATACCCGCCCAAAATAAAGTACAGGCACTCTGTGAGCACAGTGTAGAAATGCTGAACGTTAAAGCTGATGATATGCAGTGTAACCGCTGGGCTTTAAAGAATTAATTTATTCAGATAACTGTAGTATTATTGTTTGATGCAGAACAAGTCTGAGTTACGTACTGTACATGCCTGCTTCTTTGACGTCTTAAGACGACGACTAGTGTAGCTGGTCAGTGACACTGTTTCTTGTATGGATAGCTTTACTGTAACCTATCCCGAGTTACCTGACTGCAGTGTACACCCTCACAACCTGCAGGTCGTGTTTGCTAAGATGAGTCGTTTTCCGCTTTCCTACTAATTTAGCATCTGAGATCTTAGCTCTTGTGGGATGTTACGCATCGTTAAATGGTAGTTAAGTTACCGAGGGTTTGGGGTAACTTTTCCATTCAATCTTCAAGAGTCAAGCAGATCTCATTTACACGGTAGAGGAAACCGGAAATCATGCATAAATTAGTATAATTTGTTCACCTGTTCTACTTATTACTTTCATTTTAGTTGTAATGTTTATTACGTCAGTAGCCGCGGCTGCATCATACGACGTGATTGAAATAACACTTACGAACTAAACCACGACGTCTCCATCTAATTTCCACCGATAACTCTTCACTTGATTCGTTCATATATATCACAGCCATAGAGGGATATTACGGAGTCAAAATTTTGCTGAATACTCAACGCGATGAATATTACAGCTTTTATTAGACTTAAGTTGATAAGTGTTATGGGTAAAGTATGACTTCACAGTGCCTACCTCTTTACCTCTTGACAGCTCCATAACGACAGCTGCCATCTGGTGTAACTATAATCGGAAAATCACTCACTCACTCACTCACAAACCAAGGCCATTTTGTGAAGCAGATAACATTCCCACCTGGATGTAGCACTCACAAACAGACTTCTCCCTTCAGATTTTTCAGCTACAATACTGTATGAATTTTAAACTCATGGTTCCGTGCATCTTAATTCAATGTTAATAAAATTCCAACCAGATGCAACAGTATGCAGATATTTATTTACTGCAAAGTCACTACATGTTTCGGGTGTCACAGCACCCATCATCAGGAGAACTAAAAACTGTAACCGCAACCTCCGGTACAGGCCACGTTGGAGGGAAGTAGCTGTACCAGTATTATGACCTGTACCGGAGGTTGCGGTTACAGTTTTTAGTTCTCCTGATGATGGGTGCTGTGACACCCGAAACATGTAGAGTGACTTTGCAGTATATAAATATCTGCATATTGTTGTATCTGGTGGGATTTTTATTAACATTGAAGGCAAGGTTTGTAAGCCCGTGCGCTCAACTTTCATGTAATTGTATTTATTCATCTCATGGCTGAGAGGAATATTACTGTCCAGTGGTTATCACTGCCTTTCATTGTGTTCCGACAGTTTCAGGATAAAACACGGAACCCGGCAGTACTGAGGCTTGTACTTTCTTTCAGGCCTTTTAGGGGAATTACCTCCAAACAGTTCACAATCACAGGAAGCACCTGTTTACCTTCAATAAAACTTTATTTTTATTGATGTTAATTAGTCATATTAATAAGGTAACATGTGTGAAAATATCACAGTGGTCTTCAAGCCATCCAATGCCATTAAAATGGAAATATTACAATTTTATTCACATTTGATTTATATATACTGAGATATCAGAATTAAAATTTCAAATTTATGTAGCAGTTGATGTTGCTTGAAATTCTATTGCTTGTAACAGTGATTGCTAACAAAAAGTGACGTATTGGCTATATTGTTACAATTTTTCTAATCAATATAAATGAGTTATAAATTAGTACTATAACATTCCTGAAGAATTCTTTAGTTCGTTGTCACGTGTGATACGTGGGAATTATCCATTGATAAATATTATGTTATGTAATTAGTGTTTGCATATGAAGTTATGTGTAGCGAACATTCCAAGTTCACGTACATTTGGCGAGTACTAAATGTTATTCGCAGTATTACCTCAATTCACATGTGTATATGCATCGTACTTATATTTCTTAAAAACAGGGGTTTCTACTCCACACCCTGACACAATCGGGAATGTATAAAATTGAAAGTTTAAAAATGTAACCATCACTTTCTTCCACCTACTTTCCAACCCATGATTCACTAATGTCCTACCTCTGGACAATATATACTATCAGCTGCCGATAGCGACGTGAAATATACAGTATTCCTTACATTATGTCGTTCAAAATGGTAAAGAATCTGTGCGAAACATGGAGATTAACTGCCTGTTGCCAAATTTACGTCGAAATTTCATTACCAATACGAAATGATGCCAGCAGAAATATCAGGCAGTACCGATTTTGGCACTGATGCCAGTTGCCCCCTGTTCCTTAACTTACGTTCAACAGCTGCTACATGTATAAGATACAGGCGTATTTCAGTACTTATTTGACGCTCACTGTTTTGCTGCGCCTACGTTCCGCTGTGTTCGTCCGTCTGCATGTTAAAACTCGAGAAAGACTGAGCGGGCTTTCATGAAATTTGTTACTGAGTGTTATTTTTACGAGACGTCAAGACATTCCGCTCTTAAACTTGGTTTTACACAACGCATTTTGATCATTTTAACGAATGTATTACATAAACACTCAATCACAAAATGTTATTTGATAACTTTATATATTTTCAAACGAGCAAAGGACGAGCCATCAGCAGGCATAAGTAATAAAAATATTTAGAGAAATTTACTTTTTAAATGTTCAGGGAAAAAATGTGTTTGAAAATAGAGAAGAACTGTAAAATAAAGTGCTTTGACTGACGGTTCATTTACCAGTACGTTCGTTACATTTTGCCTTTGCTGCAATTCCGGACAAATGTAACGGGCGTTTGCAATCGCAAGAAGTTTTGGCTAGCCCAAGTGTGCATTTCTGTGCCCATCTGAGGCGTAAAGCAAATATTTGTCGGACAGGAAGCAAAGCTTCCCAAAACATGTGGTAGAGGAGAATAACCTATCTTACGTCCGGTACATTTTTTCCCCCGTTAACTGGTGCGACAAATGCATGTTCTTACCGTCCGAAAATAAGAAGAAATACTAATTGCGATTAGAATTATTTCAAAGAAGACGTTTTACCGTTTTTCTTTTACAATACAAATTGAAACCAAGGGCATGTATTAAGTAAGCTGTATATATACATACGTATGCATGTACAGGTAAAGTGATCCCGTTACAGGCTTTGTGTGGCCCAGAGAGTGGGTAGAGGTATAGCTCTACTCTTCCATGAACGCGGCAGTAGAAGGGGGTGAGTGGTCAGCAGCACGCCCCGACCGCACTTTACCCCCGGTACCCAATTTGCAGACGGCTGGGTGGGCCGCAGGGCCGGTCTGGACGGGCGGAAAATCTCGTCCCCACCGGGATTCGATCCCGGACCTTCCATCCCGTAGCTCAGTCGTTATACCGACTGAGCTAACCGGCCCATACATATGCATCTATAAAAATATATTTATATATGTGTACATAGGTGTATACCATGCCATACTTACTTGGGGTGACGTCATGGTTAGTGACGAGTGGCGCTTTCACATTTATTGTCTAGTCATTCAATGTGCTCGTAGTTTCTTATTTCTGTCTAACTTCTGTGTGTCCATTACCAGTGAATGGCTGCATGTAAATACATTTTGCTTGTCAGGAAAGAAGAGTTTTTTTTGCCTTATTTGTTTATAGTGCACATAATTTCAAGCATATGTATAAGTCTGTCTGAAGTGGCAGGACATATTTAATCCTTATCGGTGCAATGTCGAGTTAAAATGAACAGCGCCATCCGTTGTACCAGGTCGGGTGTCGAGCTCTGGTCTACAGTTTGTTATTTTACAGTGTTTTATGTTTGTTTTTCCTAAGCTACTGCCATTTGGTGGCTGCTTTGAAATGTGTGGATTAGAGATTTTCTGGAAAATGAATTGGGACCAGACCGTTGGAATTCACGACAAGAATCTGAATCGCTAAGAGTTAAGATAGCATTACTTACCGCTGTTTTGCTTGATGTCATCCATCTTGCGCTGTGTACAATGGTGCCTGCAATGTGCATTCATTAATTTGCAATCTAGAGGTAACTAACAGGGGACACGTGGTGGCGCAGTTGATTTAGGCATTGCGCTACAAGCTGGAAGGTAGCGAGTTCGATTCCCGATGGTGTCATTGGAATTTTTTATTGTCATAATCCTACCGGCCCCACTATGGCCCTGGGGTCGACTCAGCCTCTAAAAGAAATAAGTGCCAGGAATATTTCCTGGGGGGGTTAAAGGCGGCCGGTGCGTAGGGCTGACAACCTTACCACCTTCATTTGCTGATTGTCCTGAAATTTGGGAGCCTCACCCTTCTGGAACCCTCAGGGCCTGTCCAGGCCTGTAATGGGATTGCTTTGCCTTAGAGGTAATTACTGGATGGCGGCTCAATGTGCTGCATGCTGGTACAACAACTTTTCTCTGAAGCACCCAGGCTCTTCCAAAGCGAGTTTTCCGGAGAGTTCGATCTAGTGTATCCTCTTTCAATTTCCAGGACCCTACAGTTTCTTCATAATCATACAGTATCCGCTTACGATTTCTTCCTTGTCTTCCCTTCACTCCCATCCCTCCTTCTACCCTTCCTTCAATAACGTGTTTTAGAAGGCAAGATGTGAGTGATCAAGTTTGCCTGCCTTCTGTTCGTTGTATCTATCACCATTATCATCATCATCATGTTCCTGAAGAGTTAGGCGTGTTTCCTGTTCCTTGATCCTCAAGAAGAATTTGGTTCCTCCATCTCTTCCTCGGTCGTCCTATGTTCCTTCGTCCTTTTGGTTTATATTGTAGTGCTTGTTTTGGTAGTTTGTTTGTGTCCATCCTCTGTACATGTTGTAGCCACTTTTTCTGGTACTGTTTTATTTCCTCTACTATGTTCTGTGCTCCCGTTTTTTGCCTAATGCATTAATTCTTTCCTTTATCTAGTTTTGTTATTCCAAGTAGGTGTCTAAAAAATTTCATCTGTGCTGCTTCTAAACGTTGTTCCTCTCTTTTCTTCAGTACCGAAGCTTCACTTCCAAATTTCAATGCTGCTTTAACTGTAATGTTGTGAATTCTTAACTTTGTTTCTTTGTTCATTGTTTTCCAAAATGTCTCCGTATAGCTCCGTCGTTTTATCTATTCGGCTTTTATTTATGTTTTATTGCCCGCACTACCAATAGTTCATAATTATAAGGGCGAAAGGTAAAGAGTTCGTGAATACTGAATTTTAAAAATGTAAAAGAAAGCTCTATTTGTCCAATTTGGGGGAGCATTCTGGAATTTGCTATGAGGGACGGAGGAAAGCCACGAAGAATGTCTTATAGGGTAGCTAGTCTCTGGACCGAGGTGCAAACTCCTGACCTCCCACAAAAGAAACAGACTCTATGAGTATTCGAATGTGACTTCCGGTACTAGGTGTAATGCATGGACCGACGCAAGCGCTCGCTACCTTCACATGTTTGTCGCATTTTGCATAATCAATTGCATGGAAATTTTAATTGAATTAACTTTACATGTGATCAGATTAATTTAAACTTTGGTGTGTGCAGGTAAACGCGGTAAAGGTAAAGATCAATTTCGCCTTATAGCAGGCCACGAAGGCGCAGAGGGGGAGGTTAGGTATAGCTCTAATCTTTTTTTAACCACGTCGCTAGATGGGGGTGGGTGGCCAACGCCACCCCTCGTCCGCCATACCTTCGGGAAAGAGACTGGGTACACATTGTGCAGGGTGCTGGGTGGACCTCAGAGCCGATATGGGCGGTTGAGGAAAATTTGCCCCCACCGGGTTTCGATCCCCGGACTCTCCAACCCGTGGGGAATCGTGGTACCGGCTACGCTATCCCGGCCCAAAAAGGTAAACTCGTAGATAATATAACTCCTTTCTCCGTTCAGCTGCATTTAAATACGTCTGTTTGATCTTAATCATTACATTTTAAGTTGATCTGTAGATTCCACAACCATGCAGAGACCAAATGTCTGCTGTTTGACCATTCTGAACACTAGCAAACCGCCACTGCCTGCAGACACACTCCGCGAAAGGTCTTCGACTTGAGCTGGCCACAAGGCTTCCTCATGTTTTCCAAACAAGGTAACTTGCTCGCTACAAGTTGATACGTTTCGGAATTTAAGATTTCGTATCCTTAACAATATATGACCTTTTTCAAAAAGTATACCCCAGTACACGCAGCACTTGATGCGTGTGCCAGCTGTACCCTCCTGTGTGACTGACGTATGTTCACCAACACTGCCTCACAATGAACTGGCATATATCTCAGCATCTGGAATTTTTATCAGACATTTCCTGCTGTAAATGCTTACCCCAGTAAAAATTCTTCAGCTTTTATGGGCCGTGCCTTGGACTATTGCAATTCAGGTAAAGGCATTATGTTATTCCTATGCTTAAATACGCATCAAGCCATGAAACCTTGTAGGGCCTAAAATGTACTGCTGCATGCCTATATCAGGGGTGCAGAAATTTTCCGTTAGTCTAGAAGCCACCTCGCAATTTGAGGCGCCAGAAGGGTCATAAGAAACAAGTGCCTAACTGAGTGAAGACCCACAATTATTACATGCCACAATACAAAATTTACTCGGCAAGGCGACTTGTTGCCTAGGATTTATGCAACACTCTACTACACGATTGACATAAGTGGGCAGATTTAAACCTCGGCCGCTTTACCCCGGAAGTAGGAACCCCCGTTTTCTATTGGATATGGAGGCTGCCTATGGCAATAGGCTGTCTATACACTGAGTGCAAAAAAATTGTAGCAAATAAAACAACGCCCTGTGTGATCTTGCCAAGCCACATCAATAATGGCGACTGATTTTATCACTTGAAGCCTGAAGAAAACATTTATAATACACTAGCACACGATCTTCTGTCATGTTTCGTAAATGATTAAGTTACCAGCTTTTCGGAGAAAACGTCTGTTTGCACCTACCAGGCCTTTAGCGTGGGGAGGGGGGTGGAGGGGGAAAGGAACTGTGTAACATGTACCACAAGATCTCTGCGACACAGAATACGGAAAATGAACGGCTCCGTCACTCCCACACCTCAATTACCGCAGTTGCGACATAGTCTGTCCTCAGAGATGGTGTGTTTGGCAGTACTGTAGGTTTACTATGCTTGCAATGTCACTCTGTGCGTTCCATGCACAAGTGACGGCTCTGTTCTGAAAGACAACTGTGCCATTGAACACCCACATTGGGAATTTGCGAACTACACAGAAACTCTGGGTTCGTGGGGTTCCGCACTTACTAGGTTCCGATAATGTTGCCTTTCTGGTGAATGGAAACTCCGTACGTGGCAGACGTGCTAGCTATGTCTTCTGATTTCGCAGAAATCAAAACTGCCCGCTAGAATATGAACTTTTGTACAGTACAGTCATCGGGTTCCTGGATTTCAGTCGCACTGACTAGTTGGTATTTAGTTGTAGGTATATTATATACGTAGTAACTTCATAAAGTTCCTGGAATTCGCTGGCATAATTTGTAGTAATTACTACTGGGAATAAAGGAATGCGCATTGATATCCTTCGTCGCCTCAGGAATGCGGTCAGAAGGAAACGCCCCGAAAAACGGAAAACCCACAGGTGGTTTCTTCTTCGCGACAATGCTCCAGCACACCAGTCGATTTTGGTCAAGGATTTCTTAGCAAAGAACGATGTGACAACACTGGAGCATCTCTGCACTCTGCACTCTCCTGACCTGACTCCAGCTGATATTTACTTGTTCCCTCGGCTGAAATGGCAGTAAAGGGACGGCGCTTTTGTGATGTTACTGACATCATTGAGAATGCAAAGGATGAGCTGGAAAGGCTTTCAGAAAATGGCTTCCAGGAATGTTTCCAACAACTTTACAGTCTTTGGCAGAAGTGTGTATTTGCACAAGGTGACTATTTTGAAGGAAATGTAGGGAATGATTGTATTGTTTTGTATTTCTCAGAAATAAAGTAATTCCAGGAACATTTTGAAGCTACCAAGTATTTTTTTGATGGCCAACCTGGACGTCGTCGGGGTTATTTTTCCAAGGAAGAGCAGTTGGGAAAATTTGTCAGACATGTGTCCCAGCGTCCCAACCGTTTAGGAATGTCTTCAAGGATCGCCGTATAGGCCTAATTCTGAGTATCGTTATTGTAATACAGATGAGCAACTGTAACTTCTTAAGGACAATTTTTATTTCGGATCGGAAGGGAAGATACGGTTTTGCTGCGCAATTTGCATTAATTTCTTACTGATATTGGCTGTAGAGTTCGAAATTGACCTTATCATAATTATGCGCCGGGGGAAGCCGAACGCCACTTGTTTGGGGCCAGTAACCGACGTACTCCAGTTAAAAATATATTAGGCTGAAATGTAGTCGTGTTTTGTGCGTGCGAGATAGAATTTTTTTTATGTAGTGTTCTGTGTGTTTAGAGATGTGCAAAGATTTGATTGTAGGCTTGTTATAAAAGGAAACTACTAACAAACGGCGACCAATGTAAAGGTCATGCAGTGACTAGAAATTCGTGTTTTTGACAGGATTTATGTTTTCCCATCATTGGTCGTCGCGAGTGTTGCGGTATTCTATCCACCTTGTGCAAGTTCAGTTGTTTTCTCTCGAGTAAAAGACTTTACGGTACAAATTTTGTGGTGGCTGAAGTTTTCCTTCTCGTCAAAAACGTATAAGAGAACACTAATATTTCCAAGCCGTCTTTATTTCTTCTGAGGAAGCACTTTTTATTTTACCTATTGTTTAACCTTTTAAAGCCTACTGGTCACGTGATGCACCATCATTTTAACATTCAACAACTGTACGTTCTGCCCACACTGTGTTTATGTGTTTTGTATTTATCTGAGAACAAACAGCGACTTGTGGCACTTACAGCATAAACTGATTGGTTTTTATAACCGAGATGAAAAGTGTTTACAGCGCGGTACGGACTGGGCGTTTAAATAAAGCAGTCTGCGCTTCGTCTGTAAAGGATTAACATAAATGTTTTTGCTGGTTCACCCACCACTCGATTTTTAGTTCAGTGGAGTCTCGATTATTTGACCCAGAGGGGATCAATTTGTGATTGGTTTGCCAGGAATGTCGGAAAATTAGGAATTTGATTTAAAAAACTGAGGTCGGAAAATTTATGAATCCAACCATACTTTTTTTGGTTCCTGTACGGAACCGGTAGACCAGTAGGAGCTACGCTTTTGAAAGCTCCTGATTGTTTGATCTTTCCAGTAAATTAGGGTTTATTTTGTGCTTGCGCGCCCAGCACCAAATTGTAAATAGCATACATAACGTATGGCTATGTCTGGTAGGTAATAGGGACTGTACTGTTTTCTGAAAAAGTATGGGTAGTTTAATTCTGGTTGCTATACGGATACACGTGTTAGCACATATGTGGGCGAACATCTTATTATCAGAATTACCCACAATCCCTCTCATTTCAAATTGCTTTCTTCTTTCATTTCTTCAGTCTCATTATCTCTAAATAGAAATGATGCGGCTGAGACATGGGAAATGACCGAGTCCAGTGTTCTTGAGTTTACAAGGGATTCTGTGTAATATCCCAGCGTGAGCTTAACCAGGCTGATTTCAACACACTAAAGTCACTTAACTTAGTAAAAATTCAAAGTAGGACAGAATAGGATATACAAGCTACAGACAAATGCCTAACAGGTTAGTGTAAATACAACGCTTTTTACTCGTGTTTGAGATGGATTGGGTTCAGGCCTCTCCTGCCATACCGACTGCACGGACCGTCTGTTATTATGGTTTCTCTGTTTCTCCAGGCAAATTCCAGTATATTACCTCAAAAGTAGGCCATGGCCACTTCGTCTCAAATCTCTACAAATTCCTCATTCACCAATACTTTAGCCATTCTATGCTATATATCCTTAGCTAATGAAAACACCGCTAAATAATCCACCAAGAATGAAAGCCTTAACGGAGAGCGATTTTCATACCATTCCCTATGAGCTGCTATTGCTTTTTATGAATTCCACATCTAGACAGGAGTACTCTGAGAAAACCTGTTCCAGTCCACTTCGTCCACTAGAAATCTCAGGTGGACTAAACAGAGATCGAACCCGGGACTGGCAGGTTTACGGAGGCCAAGTTTATGTCACGAATATATGAAAAGTTAGTTCCTTCCTCACAGAAATCAAGGGCCAAAGATTAATTCTCTTTATTCTGAGAATCATAGGAAAAATGTATTTACATTATCTGGCATAATGTAGAGATTTGTAATATTCCCGCAGGTGTTACGTATACAGTATAAGCATTAAGTTACTCCCTCAACTGTATCAGTTTTCGCATGGCTGTTGGAAGCTTTGCAGATCACAGTGCAAGCAAAGCGGATACTGTTCAAAATAAAAGAGACTTCTGTCATTCCATCCATGAACATTTTGCTGTGATATGGGCACACGTCATGCATTCCAGTATGACGTCGCACATTTCAGTTCCGAGACAACAAGCGGTTCAGAAGCCACCTACATCACGTACTGCAATCATCTTGGGTAGCCATGTTGTATGACGTAGTTTTCTGTCAAGCCAGGTTCAGCTTAGCTGCCTACGTAAGGAAGGTGGCATCTCAAAGAAGCTCTTTTATCTAAACTGGACCTACTGCACTTTCGCGATTGTTTTTTGTGATGTGGTGCAACGAAGCAACGTTAGTAGTAGTAATAGTAGCGGTGGGCCTAGGTAGCAGTGGTAGTATTATAGTGCAGTACCTGATTTTTGGCCGGTGGAATTTTCAGATGATAGGTTAGGAGCGAGTTACTAAGGCAGCGACATGTTCTAGTCCTGTGCGCCACCGTAAGCCGTGCTGGCTGACCTTGTCATACACACCAACCCGAAGCAACGTCACCACACCCATAAGGCCCGTCCGCCAGCTTGGCTAACACCTACAGCGGGCAAAAACCTCGCACTGCGCTATAGTAGATGTAACAGTAATAATGGTGATAGTGGCATTATTAATGTGAACAGAAGAGGCAGCATCTATACTTGATGAACGCATGTATACAAGCTAAAGTAGCATGTTTTATTGTGAAATATATTTACAAGTACAGTTACGGTGTCTAATTATTAGAATATAAAAGATACAAAATTACAAAACTTTTTATTTGATTACCAGAATTTTACAACTGGTGAATCATATTGTTGACTTACGCTGCTAGAATGTATCAATTGTACTCCCTGAAGATGAACTTTTAAGGGATGAAACATGTTGGGTTTGCGTATATTGCTAATAAAGTGGTGATTTAATAATATACGAAAGTATTTGTCGGTGTTTATTTGATATAGGGGGACCGCGGTAGCACAGTGGTTAAGGTGCTGTGCTACAAATCGAAAGGTCGCTGCTTCGATCCCAGCTGGTGTCAGTGGATTTTTTATTGACATAAAATCCCTCCGATCGCACTATGGCCCTGGATTCGACCCAGCCTCTAACATAAATGAGTACCAGGAGCATTTCCTGGGGATAAAGGCGGCCGGTGCGTAAGGATGACAACCTACCACCATCCTGTGCCGTCACGAAATCTGGGAACCTTAACTTCCTGGAACCCTCTGGGCCTGTCCAGGCCTGTAACGGGACTGCTTTTTATTTGATATAGTGATACTAGTGGGCGGGTACGAACAAGATAAAACACACATAGATGTCAGAAGGTTCTGTGGATGGTGATTGTGTTAATATTGTCTTCTGGGTTGTGACGCCGTGAAGTGTGGTAGACATTTACTATAGTTTGCGGTTACACATTTTACAGGACAATGTTATTCATGCTATCTAAAGTTTTAGGCTATATATGAAACAAAAATCTAGGTGTAACATGTAATGTAATTCAGTATACTAAAATACACCATCCAAATTTTGTCAGTAACAATCTTAACACGTGTTGTATATTGTTGTAGGTCATGTAGCTGCAATTTTGTGCTCGATAAAAAAGAGTGGGTAGTTGAGTAGGTGTGTAAGGATTTTAAATTTATCTTTTTTAATTTCATGGTCTTTAATCCAGTGCATCTTGATGCATAACAGTATGCCCCAAAACCTGAATTTAGGTGGTTGTTAAAGCTCTTGTGTAATTGAGAACCTGGCAGAGCGCATTAATCAGCGCGCTATACAGACATGTTACACATAAAAATCCTGCGTTTTTTCCACACCTTTATTTATCTGTTGTCAATTTAACATTCATAGGTCCGTGCATCGCTAATATATTCGCAGAGTACAACCAACAAGATGCAATGTTTCACCATTTTTTTTTTATTTCTGTAAGGTGCTCTACATGTTTCTGATGGTTCTTCCGTCCATCATCAGGAGCTCAAAACTGCACATACAGCGCCAGGTATTTGCCACACCAATACTGCTACCTGCTGCTAGCCCGGTCGGGCTAGCAGCAGGTAGCAGTATTGGTGTGGCAAATACCTGGCGCTGTATGTGCAGTTTTGAGCTCCTGATGATGGACGGAAGAACCATCAGAAACATGTAGAGCACCTTAC
>Ga0123354_10007885_pt1 | contig 16132 bp, 17 predicted proteins | sample TergutLab28metaG_2_FD_97872 | JGI IMG/M metagenome (GOLD analysis project Ga0123354, IMG submission 97872) | Labiotermes labralis P4 segment gut microbial communities from Petit-Saut dam, French Guiana - Lab288 P4 | ecosystem: Host-associated > Arthropoda: Insects > Digestive system > Gut ...
AAAAACGCCCCGGGGGGTCCCCCCCGCCCCCTTTTGCCTTCTTGGTTGGGCGCCTCCAAACCCCCCCCCCCCCCCCCCCCCTCCGCCAAAAAAAAGCCGGTGATGAAACGCAGTTCACAACAAACAACACATACAACCTCAATCACTTACAAGAAGTGGCCTCAAATTCAACGTCCCATACAGTTGTAAACTGGAAATACGCATAAATATGACCGCTCGGCAACGGTTTTAACAGTAGTTCCTCGTCAAAATAATCTTTCGATGGGATACATGTAACACAAACAGTGGAATGTAGAAAAAATACAACAGAAGCAAATGTATTCAGCACAGCCTTCATATTCACACTTGTCACAACAGTCTTTGGAATTTTTTTTTTTAAATCTCACTCATCCTCGCTTATCTCATTTCATACAATAACAAGTACTTTCTTCTCTAGCTGAAGACCTCCACGGATTCCTCAATTCCACTTGTGCTCTATTCATTGGCTAGACCAAACCAGAACTGTGGTTCAGACCACGGATTGTATGCGATTCCGGTTCCTAGGAAATTGCTGAAGCCAATATCGCTCTTGGAGGCGCCGTGTGCGCAAGGCATCTTACCTGGCGAGTAAATGTCTTATAAGTAGATGCATATATAAAAGTGAATTGTTTAACCTTTAACGTAATAAGTGTAATGTGTGACAAAACACACAACAAGTTTCAGTTACAGCTGACTTTTCTCGCAATAACGTCTGCAAAACTTTTCACCAGTTGGGAGATATCGAACTTTTGACTGTTGGTGTTTTCAACTGAAAGCGTAGCCAGAGAGCCCATTATTTTCAGATACTTCTTTAATGACTTTAATTTAAAAACTCTCAGCACCCGTGACGGGAACTGGAGTGAGTACAACATTCTTAAAGAAATACCTACGCTAGATTATAGGTCTACTATGTTGAATTTATTCCCTGATTTCGATATTCTAACTTCTTCACGAAACCCTGAACGCACATCAATTGACAGTATAGAAGAACTTCGACATCTACTTCCGAACCAGCGGTTATAGCCTACGTTAATTTGCTGCTTTTGTACAGGAAACATCACGCGTTGCTGTGTTCATGCATTTTGTTTTCATTAACATCATAGCAGTATAGAGTAACGTGTTGAAAACTTCAATTTCAGATTTATTCTCTGATGTCATAATTGGCTACTCGTGAGCTTCATAGTGAAAACGACCTTTCAGATATCATACTCTTTTCAAACTTCGAAATTCAGGTTCTGTTTGAAGACCATTAGCAAGTTCTGAAAGTACTGGAATAACTCCTTATAAAGTATTTTCTTTATACTGTTACTGAAATTTATGACAACTATAATTAACTTTGACAATGCGTAGATTTACTGATGACGTTCCACACCACATCTGGGTAGCATTATCAGTTATGAAAGATGTACACGCGAAAATATATACAGGATTACAATGGCAAAAAAAAAATTCAACAGAAAGAAGCCTCTTCTCACCAGCAAATTGGACTTAAATTTAAGGAATAAATTAATAAAGTGCTACCTATGGAGCATAGCTTTGTATGGTGCTGATGACTGGACACTGCGGAAAGCAGCTCAGAAATACCCGAAAATTCTAAAATGTGATGCTGTAGAATGATGGAGATCAGTTGGATCCATCTTCCGCTACATGAAGAAGTATTACACTGAGTCAAGGAAAAGAGGAATGTCCTGGGCACAATATAAAGAAGAAAGACTAACTGGGTTGGTCACACCTAGCCTATTAACCTCCCTCTAAAACACATTATGGAAGTAAAGATAGAAGTGGCAGGAAGACGACGAGGAAGAGATAAGCAGCTCCTGGATGACCTTAACGAATCGAGAGGATACTGGAAAATGAAAAAGGAAACGCTAGACCTTTCTCTATGGACAACTCGCTTTAGAAGCTATGGATCTGTCGTAGACAGAAAGCAGAATGATTAATGATATTTACATCAAGCAGATAATAAGACAAGGTAGCCAAAATCTGTCTATGTTGTTGAGACAGAATTATAGCTTCATAAACACCAGGGCCGGCAATGGCTTAATTTAATTTTCCGTGTGATTTATTTCTCAGCTATGCCGCATCCCAGTCTTTTCGGCGAAAATTGATAGCGAACGCTTGATGCCCTGTCATCACTTTACAATCCTCTTGTTCACGTTTATCTTAAAATTGTTGTTGCTAAAATTAAAACATTCACAAATATGGCTTTTAAAATAGCTAGTTAGAAACGATTATCAAAATACCAGCGTTTGAAGCGTTCGAGAATGTAAACAGGTGAGCGATGTCTTCCTTGAAACCTACTCTCTCTCCCGCCATTCGCCCTAGCTGTGCTGACGCCAATACGCAACGTCTGAGTAACGAATAACCCCTTCGCATGTGTGTTCTCCGCAGAGCATAAAGCCAATCGCGAGTGTTTGAATTCAAAATTATTTCATTCAGGTTTATTAAGCATGTACGTCTCTCCTAACGAAAACTTTTAGTAAAGTCAGTATTTTAGTCTTTCCCTAAATTTTTTGGAGGGCTGCAACCCTGTAGCTCATACGGACGAGCCACCCCTATTAGACACACGACAACACTGTGTCGCATTCCAGAAAATTTTACTCGTAAACTGTAATGCTTTCCAACAGCATACAATACGTAACTAGTTTAGGTCCTTTTGATGGTAGTTCTGTTTATCTAACTGAAACCGATACGGGCCCTGGAAAGGGTCAAGACTACTTATTTCGAAAAGTTGTTCAAGGTACCGCGGTTCGCTTCAAGACCACGGATTAAGACGTTCACATAAACTGACCATGAAGAATGTTTTCGTAATGTAACTATTACACACTAGTTGTAGGCACAAGTACTGAATTTAAATTCATGTACTGGTGGTAAACGTGGAGATATATTATTTTGTCACAAGTTCTATAAAATCGGCAAGTGTTATCTCCACGGAGATAAATGTACTTGCCTTCTGTTTTTAAGAGTTGTGTCAACTCTGTAATGAGTAGATTTAAATGACGACAGGCAACAAAAAAAAAGGGGGACATTTTAGGTCTCCAACTGGGCAGTTAACTTTCACCGAAGCCCCATGTAAATGATCTATTACATAAGCTGAGTTGTTTATTATGTAATGAGAAGATATTTGAATGTACTTGATATTCAGACTTTGAGGACTGTTTATTTTGCGCATTTTCACTATTTCGTTAACTAAGGTATAATATTTTTGGACAAAACTAGTTCCATGCATAAGATATTTCTAACTCAATAAAAGATATTGCGAAATATGCAGGAATTTGTTGAAGGATTTCCTGTAGGAAATTGTTTTAAAAATTGGAGATTTTATCCATACCAAACTTGTATATCTGTTCTTTAATGTTTTTTGTTGTTGACAACTTGCATTACTTTTAAGCTAATTCCTCTATTCACGAGATTAATACAAGATATAAGAATCACTGCTGCTGCTGCTGTTATGCACACAGTTACTACCTATTCTGCTACTAAGATATTCAACAAATTTCCGACTAGAATCTCAGGACTTAAAAATGGTATGACAATTACTAAGTCTCATTTAAGGAAATACCTTGTTACACGTTTTCTATTCCATAGAAGAATTTTTACCCAACGATTAATCCTAGTTTATTTTTAGAAGAGTTATTGATTAGCTCTTGTAGTTCTTTTATATAAACTTTTTTATTTTGCATCTGTAAGGTCAGACATTGTATTTATTTCATTGTTTTTCCAACGTATGCTTAGTATATAATTTTATGTAATATATTTCTTTGAGCGAGTTGCGTTGAGCAACCTATAATACCTGAAATATATCATATTCATCCGTCGATGAACGAATGTTGAATCAACGAACTGTGAATGTGTGTGTGTGTATTCGACGATCATTTGAAGAAGACGGCCGTTGAATGAGCCCAAACAGTAGCCGTCAACACGCACAGCTGATTGCTGTGTTATCATTGTTATTAGTAAGATTCATTTTAATAATCTCATCTAGTTTTGGTTTCGTCCTCGCTGTGGTGTTCAGTTTTGGCGTGGCTTTAGTCAGGTTTAGTCAAACCACGTACACAGTGGTTCGAGTCGCAGTTGATTACTTTGTCAAGTTGTATCACTTTCATTCTTTAAATATGTTCATGTAAATTTTACTGCTTTTTCAAAAGCACACCAAATGAAATGCTAATCATGCTACTGATAGGCTTACACCGTCTGGAATTGGCGCATAAATGCCCTTACGGTATAGTTTTGAATTTTAAAAAACTTGTGTTAATAATCAGGAATCCTATAGTCATCCAGAGATGCTGTAATAAAAGCTGGTTCTGACACCAGTACGCCGGTCTGTTTAGGCAGCACTTAATTCCATCTGTATATCCGTGATCCAAGTGAAATATTCCGTATGTCTGCTATATATACACACTGAATTCACTGGAATGGCGGTGTGTATAGGGGAGGAGTGTGTGTAGTAGTTTTGTGCGCAGTGTTTGATTTTTTTATCAATGTTGTGGAGTGTATTTCATGCAGCTAGACACTGTATACAGAAATGGAACATGATATAAATAAACTTTGTAATGCTTTGAATATCTTAGTAAAACCAGCTGACAAAGGTGAGTATATAGAAAAGGTTGGCAGTTTATGCAGATAGAAAATCATGACTGTGAGTTTTAGAATGGTCGTTTTCTGTAGCTCTTTTAATGTTCTGTTATTATGATTTGCAGTCACACGGAACTCGAATGGCGTATGTTATTTTCATGTGCGTCTTTGATGTGTGACGTTATTTATATTTAGCAAGGAATAAGTCTCATGATGAGATCCTTTGCATTTTGTTTGGTTTATTGCTTCATTACGTTTCGTACAGTGAATGTGTTAGTCGTAGTGTGTAACGGTAATTGGGAGATGTCATCTGAGGCATGTGTAACAGGAACTTGAACAGTATGGATTATACTTATTGATATTTCAGTAAGTGTTTAGAATATTGCAGTGACTGAAAACACAACTGGAAATTGATTAATTTTACTTCAGGGACAGTACTTACTCTTGTATGTTTTTTTCTTTATATCAGTTTAAAGTGCACTTTTTGTTTTTTGATGAATCCTTTAAAATGTCTTCATGTTTACAATAATTTTGCAACATGTCATGCAAGATGCACAATTTACAATATGTGAGGGTTGACCAAAGCATATGAGACAGAATGTATTGTGGGAAAGTAAAAGAACTTTCAAGTTACTCAAGTATCTCCTTCAGAATAGGATCGTTCGGGTTTTATGCAGTGATTCCAGTCATACTTCTGTTTTTCAATATGTCTGTGGTAGGCCTTTCTTGGGATGGCCTGCAGTTGGTGTGTCATATTCAGTTGTGTCTCTGCGATGTCTTGATATCTTCTGCACTTCAGGGTAATCTTCAGCCTGGGGAACAGGAGGAAGTTACAGGAGACCAAATCTAGGGAGTAAGGCAGGTCCAACAGTATGCTGTGCTTGACCAAGAACCAACATTCATGGCTGCTGGGCAAGATGTATTGTTGTTTAGGTGTAGGTCAGATATCAGAAACCATTTGTGAGGCCATTGATGATGAACTGGATCTCAAAGGCATTGAAAATCTGTTGTCTAAACAGTGATTCACCTTCTGTTCTTGGGGAAGAAATCTGTGGTACACCAGACTTTCTTATATCAGAACAATCAGCATTGTTTTGACTTTTGACCAGAAGTGTTGCCATATTTAGAACAGATATTAGTCATATGTCTTAGACTGACTTAATGCTTTTTCTTCAGATGCACATTGTAGCATCTTGTGATGTTTCTGTGGCAATTTTATGAAGCTCCCAGGAGCATTTAATGCACAAGCATTGCTTCTTCAGCACATCCATTTCACAGTTCCACACAGGGAAGAACACGCTTACATTGTAGATCACCTTGCTCACTACTGAGTCACCTTGCCAGCTGCTCCTCTGGTATGCAACATCAGAGGGTGATGCCAAATATCTTTGATATTGTAAGACTTTTGCCATAAAAATCTCTGTCCCATATATTTGTATTCAGCCTTCATTCAGTGTTGCCATCATAATACTAAATTCATCTAGTGTCTCATCATTTTTATCAGTAGTATGCTACATGTGTTTGGGTTTTGATTTATTTTTTCTGAACAGTTTATTAGTAGTGTATGGTTAGTTCAGTGTACCTTACCTCAACATGCATAAGATTTGTGGTTCTCAGCATGGTAAGGATGCATATTATAGTGTTCTGGGTCATGACACCAGCTGGTCTGGTAGGCGAGTGCATTGCCTTTCATTAAATGTTTTTAGATTTCTAATAGTAATTGACATAGGTCCTTCAAATGGTGATGCAAGGGGGTCTTGTATTGCCATGACATTTTCTCCTCATGTTGTGGTCATACTGAATGTCAGTAACTAAAATAGGTCTAGTGTGATACTGTTACATTGTTTGCATAAACTGATGCGGTTGTCTTGGAGGCAGAAAATTGTGCCTGAGAGGTGTGTGTTGCATTAGGACTGAATGAGGATTGGCTGTCCTTTATCCTTCTTCACAGCTTCCACATGAATGCCACATACAGTGTAGGTTTCCCGGTTCATCTTAATTCTTTGTTCAGGATCAGGGTTCATGCTTGTCACTGGAGTTTGTTAACTTGCCAGTGGCAAAAAGGCAACCAGACTTCTGGAACCCTGTTTGTAATCATCCTGCTGATGCACACTCACTTGAGTTTTATGGTGAACACATACTTCATAACAGAACTAAACACATCCTTCTTTGTTAAATCACTTGAAAGAATTTATTGACATGAGTAAGCATTGCTGAAACATCTGTTTGTCACTCCTGTTGAAGTATTCAACACTTTTGTTGCAAGAAAACCTGCTGGATGATGAATGCCAGCCAGGCCATTTTTACACTGACTAATGCATTCATTTGTCTAGTCACTGCTGGAGCAGAGTTGTTCTTGAAAAGCTAATAGTTACTCAGCTAGTCAACAAATTTCCCACATTTTAGGGAACCTGTAGGTTTATTATTATGCTCACCACAGCATACCACTTGTCCCTATCTTGAGCCAGATCAGTGTGGTCCGTGCTGTCCCATCCTATTTCTGTAAGATTCATTTTAATATCATCCTCCCATCTACACTTCGGTATACAATTGGTCTCATTTCTTCAGGTTCTCTACAAATATCCTTTATGCATTTTTTGCCCATACATGCCCCACCCATCTCATTCTCCTTGATTTGGTCACCTGAATAGCATGAAGCTCCACATGCCATTTTGTCCAGCGTCATGTTACTTCCACCCTCTTAGTTCCAAACGTCCTCCTCAGCACTCTGTTGACTGCCCTCATTATATGTTCTGTCAAAGTGAGGGACCAACTTTCACATCTGCTTAAAACAAGAGGCAAAATTACAGTCCTCAGTGTTGTATTCTTTGGATTTTGATATAGCAAACAGCAGGACGGAGGATTTGGAAACAAATGGTAGAAGGTGTTCTCTGAGTTTAATCTGCTTTTAATATTTTGGTGTGTGCAGTTTTTATTTGTTAGTGTTGTTCCTTAATATTTGAACTTGCCACATTTCCAAAGGATTTATTACCTGTCAGTATGTTGAGATTTTGTCCTTCATTCTGGTAATGAGAAGTGAGAATTTTCTCAGTTCTCGTATTAGTTACTTCTATATGGACTTCCTTATTTGTGAGTAATAAAGCTGCTTTGTTTTTCTTTGTAGCATATATATTGTTGACCAGAAAGTTGTCATCACTATAGACAAGAAGTTGATATGTCCTATTATATTTCAGTTCCTCTGGTCTGCATAGATCACCCCAGTGGCTCAAAGCATTAGCAATAAAGCATGTTATTTTTAGGTATGTTTGCAAAATTGTGAAAAGTGTCTATTAACTTTGTCAGTCTGTCCACACAGAAAAACTTGGCTCCCACTGGACAGATTTTGGTGAAATTTGATTTTTATGGATGTTTCAAAAATTTGTCAAGAAAACTCAAATTTGATTAAAATCTGACAAGATGACTGGCACTTTATGTGAAGATGTTTGTATATTGATGACAGTATCTCACTGCCTTCTTTTTGGAATGAGAAATGTTTCAAGTAAATTTGTAGAGAAAATCAAAACACACATTTTATGTTGGGTACATTTTTTCTGAAAATTGTGCTGTTTATGAGATAATGTGGAAATATAGGGTACAGCCAGACAGGCCACACATGCAATATGACGATGCACAGAATATGCAATTTGTACGCTGGATTACTAAGGCAAGGATGCTGATGCATACTCATTATGTTTAATACGTAATGCTTTTCCATGGCAGCAGTGGCTATGCGAACACACCACAGTGATACGTTATACGTACACCGTGTCTTGTTCGAAACCATCATGAGTAGGGAACTTACCAGACAGATTTCTGCCTGTCTGCATTAGATATTTTATTAACCCAGTGGTTTGATGGGTGTACCAGACTCAGAGAAAATATTATACCAAACCTTTCTCCTAACTGAATCATGGCTATCTTGAAGTCTGTAATTGACTGACATACTGCCTCTTTGTGTTCCCATTTTTTTTGCAGTTGTATGCCATATTCAGAATATATGATCATTAGTTGCTCTGTTATGTCATAATCTACAATGGCTATATCCAATAATTGCATCTATGTATGGAGTTAACTGTGAAAGAAAAATGTTGGGGACAATTTTGTGTGTTGTTCATAACTGTGATATGCTTCAATAATTATTACAATCTGTTTTATAACCCTTCCCATAGATAGGTGCAATGATTGACTCCTTCCACTGCTGTGACATTTGTTTATTTATTCTAAATAGAATTAATGAAAGTATCTTAGAATACACTGTTCTGCCTGCTGCTTGAACTATTTCTGCTGGGGCACCAGTGGCACAGTTGTATTTCAGTCTGTTGAAAATATTGTAGGAGTCTGCAACAAGATTACCCTTCTCATCATTTACTGAATCAATTCTAGGCTGGTAACCCATCTTAAAGTCATTTTTGTCTTTGTGCATGTGTCAGATATTCTTGTACATACTGTTTCTGTAAAGTTTATAATTACTTTTCAAATATTCTCTCTTTTTGTTCCTGCACTGTGTATTAGTTTCATGTCATACATTGTTTGGGCCATCTGCATAAATTTGGCTGGGATCATATAACCACTGCAGTTTTCCCCACTTCCTTTGATCTGTAAGTTTTCATCAAACCGTTGTTTTGCCTGTCTTCATCTGACATTTTGGCATTAGGTCTAGTACTTCCCCATCCCTATGTTTGTTCTTGCTATGATCTGAGTTCCCCTCCAAATCTGTAGACCTCTTCGAGGTAATTAAGCTGATACTGTTCCCTAACTGCCACTCTGTTGGCTTCTTGAGATTGAAACTCTCTGTATTGAACTTCTGTGTTGCGTATTTACTTATCAGCTGTCTCTCCCTAACTTCTGAAGCCATAAGATTTTGATGAGTATCATAGCTGCTTTGGAAGATTGAACTTTAATTATACTTTGATGCCACCTCATGTCTATCAAGACGTGATAAGTCTGATTGGTACCTTTTGCTTCAGGAGAGGTCCAAGTTGTTTACGAATGTTTTGATGCAAGAACATTGTGGTCTCAAAATAGGTGTTCTCATTGTGGCACAGTTTGCTACCCTAACACCATTGTTATTACTATCTTCATGTAACCTTGCATTCCCAGTAGTTTGTTTGAAATTGTCTTCTCTCCCTAATTTTGCATTGTAATGTAACAGAGTTTTCAGGCGGTAGTTATGGAGCTGACCAAATACCTCCTGAGATCTCTCATAAAAAAAATGCCCTTTGAGTCTTCATTTTAATCCTCAGTTTGGGCAGATCAAATTGAGAAAATGCTTGCTACCATTTAGTCTGGAATCCATTTCGCTATCCAAATATGTAAAGTCTAAAATATACGGAAATATAATTTTGCTTGTTGTTTTATATGGGTATGAAACTTGGTCTTTCACATTGAGGGAGGAACACAAATTGAAGGTGTTCAAGAATAGGGTGCTGAGGAAGGTATTTGCGCCTAAGAGGGTTACTGGAGGAGACTGGCTAATGAGGAACTTCATTATCTGTGCTGCTCACCAAATATTATTTTGGTGATCAAACCAAGAAGAAAGAGATGTGTGGGACGTGTGGCATGCACGGAGGAGAGGAGAGGGCTGTACAGGGTTTTGGTGGGTAAACTGAGTAAAAGATGCAACTTGAGTGACCTAGACATGGATTGGAGGGTAATATTAAAATGAAACATCAAGAAATAGTATGGGGAGGGGGTATGGACTGGATTGATATGGCTCGGAATAAGGAAGAGTGGTGTGCCATTGTGAATGTACTGATGAACTTTTTGGTTCTGTAAAATGCAGGGAATTTCTTGACCAGCTGAAGAACTATCAGCTTTTCAAAAAGGACTCTGCTGCATGGAGTTAGTTTAGTTTGGTTAGTTTAGTTTAGTGTAGTTTAGTTTTAGTTTAGTTTGGTTTAGTTTGACATGCACATACAGTACAATATCACAACAGAAACCTTTTAGCATTTTATGTGATGTCAGTAACAAACTGTACGCTCTTACCTGCTCGTATGGTTCTCTTAAGTATAAAAAATGCTGTCTTGCATTGAAGTTCGTCATTTTCTGTTCCATACCCAAAGTACAATCCTGTCATTGTTCATAGGCTCCTCCTCTGTCCCATATGAACTCCATACTTACAATACACCTACTCTGTACTTTGCTGATTGTCTTGTAATTTGCAAGAAAATAAAATGCTCTACAAACAAAAAAAAGTCACGTCTGAAATAAAACTTTTCAAAAGGGTGCCACAACTCGTATCTAGTAACTGAAATGGAGACTGTATGGTAAAATTGCGTTAGGAGAACACAGTTTTTATTTTTCTTGCACTTTGTCTTATCCAGCTGTGGTCGTGTATGGGCACAGACGTGAAAACCGTTTAAAAGTAATTGTAGTGAATATATACAAGAAGTAGAATTTCGTTTTTGTTTAAACTATACTACTATCTGATGATGGCCAATCCAATAGACTGAATGAAACATGTCATAGAAATAAAGAGATAAACAACATTCTTATTAGTTGTGTTTTTCTGAACATAAAAAATGAATCTACAATTTTAGTTATTTATTACAGTTATGGATCTCATAAATTGTCAAATCTTATAATGCATGCGACTGAAAAGTGTACACTACTTTTCCTGTAACTTATACACAGTCAACCCCCAATATAGCACCACCTTCAGTTATCAAAGATTATACAAAATTTCAGTCAAACACAACATTTAATGATGCTTATGTTTGACTGAAATTTTGTATATTCTCTGATATTTAAAAACACAATGGGATGACTACAATTAAACCACCTTCAGTACCCATGAAAGTCTGTGAATGGAAACTCCCTATTACTTTAACAGTGGGAACCCCTGATATATTGCTGGTCCCAGTGGCCGAGCGGTCTAAGGTGTAGGTCTATGGCTGCTCGCCTGCTGAGATTGTGGTTTCAAATCCCACTGGGAGTGTGGATGTCTGTCTGTTGTGAGTGTTGTGTTTTGTCAGGTAGAGGACCCTGCGACACACTGATCACGCGTCCAGTGTGGAGTCCTACCGACTGTTATGCATTGTCGTGTATGATCTAGAAACCTCATGAATGAGGAGGCCATGGCCTGCGTTGGGCCTCAGTGCCATAGGAAACCCCTGGTATATCACCACCCCTGCTGGCTGCCTTTCATCAAAGACTTTGAGGATTCCACTGTGCCCACAAGCATTAAATAGTGTCAGATATGTTGCTGTGTTGAAAGATATTTGAGGACTGTGGGTAGTGTTGTTCGGGATTTCTGCCTGGCATGTCAGCGTGAGTCAGCAGCTACTCATCTGTGAAAAACATTTGCATTATGTGCACTACAGAGGTCTATTTTTTGTTCTGTTTTAATTGCCAGTATATTTTCGACTGGCAGTTTTTATTGTCTCACCGTATATTCAGACAGTAATGACTGCATAACCATGGCTTCCTTTTTCCTTCTCTTTTCCTTCTTCCTCATCCCTGTATGTTTCAAATAATCAGTTCTAGGCTGTTCAGGTGAGTGTCTAGAGATTTTCAAAATGAAGAATGCACCACAGTGGTAACACAGTTCTTATGTGACTGTCAGAAGTATGTAACACTACAGTACAGTTTTTAATATCCCAACTATATATTTTACTAGTGAAATGTGGGGAAAAGGATGCTATTAAGTATTATTGAAAAGTAATAGTGCTATGGTTACAGAAACAAAATACCTGTCAACCATTTTTCCTCATGGGACAAACCCATCAGTCAGCACTGTGTAAGCAGGAAAATCTAGAAACTGCTAACATAAAATAAGTGAAAATTGCAAAACATGAATAAATGGAGGAAACATTAGCAATATGTGTAGGGCAGTTGAATGCTGCATATGGAATGTCAACAGATAAGGTCATAAAGTAAAGAGCAAGGACTGTATTGTACTCTTGTATTAAGTATTATAATATGTTCTTATTTTGTAATTAACATCTTCTCATCATTTTAAGTAAATTTCACGAGTTTAAAAAAAGTTACAGTATCTTAAGTTACAGCCACCCTGAATGTAATGCCATAAATTGCAGTGGACTATACAGTGTCGGACTGTGTAAAACATATACAGTTTTGTCACTGCAATGCATACATGTGTAGTTATGATACTTTAAATGAAGCTTTGTGTGTATGACAAGGCTTGACAGTTTCTGGGCACCAGGTCAGTGTGGTGTCTAGGTAATTGGTTGTGGTGCACAGAATTTTGGAACTACGTATTGTCAGTTAATGTCTCCTCTTTCTGTTTGAAAATCCCAGTTAAAGAAGCACATTATTGCTAAACAGCATGGCCAAGTAATGATCAGAGTTAACTGTGGCTCAGTACAGCAACCCATACAAACCTTTTCACCGTTATTTCCTCTTCCTTGAATCTGGCATGGATGTCCTGTGATGCAGGATTGAATATTCTGTCTTACTGGTGATTCCATCCAAATAAGATAATCTTAACAAATTGGCTTCATCCTTGTGTGACTGGCTCAACAGTAATTTGCCACACACTAGAGTCCTTCCAAGAATGACTGCATTGCACAACACAGTTTGAAATTTCTTGGCCCTACAGTATAATTATAAGACACAAAATACATGGTCCAGCGTTTTTTGTGCTACCTTGTATTATTGTGAAACTGAATGACAAATTTCATACCAGCAAAATAAGCTTCAGAATATCACATTAATGGTCACAGAAAATGTAGCTTTATTAGTTTATGGATATAAATAAAACAGTAAAATTCATAACCTTACATTTTGTTTAAGTATGACAAAAATCTGAGGGAGAACAACTCGTAGAAGACAGCGAAAATTGTAACCATGCTCTAAAATACACGGAAGATAGGAAAAGTAAAATGTACAGACAGTTTTCACTTTATTTTAATCATTCCTTGTGTTGCCTCGCTCTGGTTCAAGGAACACAAAAGCTATGAACAGGGCAATGTTCATCAGTATATGCCGGTCAACAAGAACTCAATTTCACTTTACTATATTATTATCTTGCAACTGGAATACACTATTAAGTGTTAATATACAATTCCTCCTCCTTGTAGTGTCACTTAAATTATAACACTTATTAATGCTTGTTACATGTAATAACACTGTGTCCTTCAGATTAAGTTGTTCACTTTGAAAAATTATTGTATTTGCCCTATGCAAATGAATCAGTAGTCTGTATTCTGAGAACACAACCACATGTTAAGTTTAACAAAATTATTTGAGAAGTGTTGCAATCTTGTGTAGAACTAACACACATACACACAGGTCTGTAGTGAATACTGGTTCCTTGTGAACTCAAATGAAGAAACTTAAAGAATGCTATCGCCTTATGCAGAGTTAACATTCACACATCCAGTCAATACAGATCCCCTTTTGGGCCTAACTTGAGACAAAGGAACGAAGTGCTGCCCTTTGCAGCTAGTACGCAAACGTCTGTTGTGTCGAGCCTCCTTGTGGGAACTGGCCAGTGAAGTGATGCCACTTGCCCATATATGTAAAGACAAAGATGTGATCTGGAAGGAACTGGATTACTCTTGTCACATCACCTACCTTGAGGGTTGCATCAGCCTGAGGCATGGGTAGCAAGCGCCATGGAATATGGTGCAATCATCACACACACCAATATTGAATAAAATTCAAAGTTAATACAATTACAAATTTCAAAAAGAATGCACAAAATTAATACAAAAATTTGATCTTTGCATGAACACCCCAGGGCTTCATTGTATTAGAGGGAACATTAGTGTCTTGTCCAGTGTCAGTCTTGCACAGTCTTAAAATGTTATACAAACATTAAGTAAATAGAGTGTTAAGCTTTAATTTTGCTGTGTTTTTTATTGAAGATTCACGAATCAAACCAAAAAAATTCACTGAATCTCTAAAACTCAGCATTATAGTGTGGTTTATAATGCTTTGCTTTTGTTTTGCAGACACTGTGGCAGGAGATTTACATGATATTTTAGAACTCAACATTAATGCTGCATTGAAGTCGCTCAGTATAACGGAACATGATACATATGGAGTTCTGCAAGCAATTAACTGTTCTTTTGCAGCAAACAGTGGTGTCAGGTTAGTATATTTTTTAACATTTGACACAAGTTAGTGTGAGAAATCACATTCCCTGCTCTTCAGTGCTTTGGTACATTAAGTCAAGAATATTTGCATGTACTGGACCTAGAACAAGATAAAGATGTGTGTCTGCAGCTTAGGTAGTCTCTTTCCCACCTTTGATTAATTGATTAGCATTTGGGTTCGAGCCCTTACAGTCCCAATGCATCGAGGCTTTCCCACTGTTACAATATGGCAGACATGTAAGTGAGAGAATGGCACGTATTCAAATTCTCCTTTGAATGAGACAGAACTTCTACAGAAACCTTGAGATGTTAAATCTTGCCATGGGAGAGGAAACAGCAGAAATGAAGTGCTGAGTGGTTTTTGAAGTGTAAGGGTGAACTGATGTCTGTCAAGGATGCTGAACCATCCAGGTCATCCATCTACCAGCAGAGCATACAGAAATTAAAGAACTTGTCCATGAAAACAGGTACTTCATTGTGGATTGGCTGGGGTTGGGGAAACTCATGTGGAGTGTACCATAGCATTTTGATACATTTCCTGAAAATGAAAGGATTGCTGCCAAGTTCATGTGTCATCTGCTGAGTGAAGAATGGAAGTACCAGGATCTTGAGGGAAAATTTCAGAAAGAACCACAGTTTATTTCAAAGGTCATTGGTGGTGATAAAACATGTGTTTGTGGGTGCAACCAAGAAGCATTGTGACCAGTTATTTCAAGGAGCAGGTCCATCACAGGGTTCTCCAAACTTTGTGGTATTAAGTACACAGCTGATGTGCTCAGAACTTTTTCACAGGCATATGTAGGTATATAATAATTTGTATTTCATGAAAAATGAGTGATAAAATACCATCACACTATAAACCTGTTATTTAATACAACAGGAATATACAGAAATTTGCTTATGAGTGAATGAGAGAGAATTACATAAACATTTTGAAATTATTTATATACAGGGTTATTCATAAGTCCCACCGGGATTTCCGAACTCGACTGCGCAAACAACCAAGACAGACACGGCAGAAATGAGCATATCAATAGGTAGAGAATCTCTCAAAGATTTTTTTGTACTAGGGGCCTTGGCGTACTTGCAGGTTCCACCGCTAGGGGGTAGTCGTGACGAAAAATGGCGTTCATAGTGAATCAGAAAGCATTCTGTGTCTTGGAATTTGCCAAAACTGAGTCAATTGTAACGGCGCAACGGAGGTTTCGGATCATGTACCACACAGAACCACCTACAGACAAAACAATTCGTGAATGGTACATGAAATTCCAGCAGAGTGGCTGCCTGTGCGCTGCGAAACTAACAGGCCGTCCGGACCCATCGGCTGAGACTGTCGAGCGTGTGCGAGAAACGTCTGTCAGGAGCCCTCAGAAGTCAACAACTCGCGCGAGCCGGGAATTACAGATGTCTCAGTCAAGTGTTTGGCGCATTCTGCGCAAACGTCTTCGCGTAAAAGGATACCGGGTGCAGCTTTTGCA
>Ga0123354_10007886_pt1 | contig 16132 bp, 13 predicted proteins | sample TergutLab28metaG_2_FD_97872 | JGI IMG/M metagenome (GOLD analysis project Ga0123354, IMG submission 97872) | Labiotermes labralis P4 segment gut microbial communities from Petit-Saut dam, French Guiana - Lab288 P4 | ecosystem: Host-associated > Arthropoda: Insects > Digestive system > Gut ...
GAAGGTGATCTACGTCCGCGACTTCCTGCGCGAGTTCGGCCCCGACGCGCTGCGTTACTTCATCGCCGTCGCCGGTCCGGAGAACCAGGACACGGATTTCACCTGGGACGAGTTCGTCCGGCGTACGAACTCCGAGCTGGCCAACGAGTGGGGCAACCTCGTCAACCGCTCGATTTCGATGGCGTTCAAGAACAACGGCTGTATTCCGGCGGCCGGGACCAGGTTGGACATCGACCGGGCCTTGCTGGCCACGTCGCGTACGGCCTTCGCCACGGTCGGCGAGTTCCTGGGCAAGGCTAAGTTCAAGCTGGCCATTGGCGAGGCGATGCGGGTGGTCGCGGCCGCGAACAAGTACATCTCCGACACCGAACCCTGGAAGATGCGGGACGATCCAGCGCGCCGGGACACGGTCTTGAACACCGCCTTGCAGGTGGTCGCTGACGCCAATACCCTGCTGACCCCGTTCCTCCCGCACGCCAGCCAGAAAGTTTACGAAGCCATGGGCGGTACGGGGGTATGGGCCGCGCAGCCGCAGATGTCCGAGGCCAGCGAGGAGGGCAACGCGGACTACCCGATCCTGACCGGCGACTACGCCCACGAACTCGGTACGTGGCGGTCGCTGCCGGTCGAGGTCGGCCGGCCGTTGGCCAAGCCCGTACCGCTGTTTGCCAAACTGGACGAGAGTCTGGGTCAGACCGGGCCGGCGTGGGCGTCTCTAAGCTAACCGTCTCTGGGGCAGGCACCCGCAGAAACTGTCACGGATTATGACACCGGCACCGTGAAATGCAGAACCAAGCCGCTTCCCGTCAGGGTCATCTCCGTGTCCGATACTTTTTGAAGCTGCATTGGCGATTCCAGCATCGCGACCAGTAAACCTATGTTGCTCGTCCCGGAGCCGCCACAGCCGGGCCCGTCCCACCCTGCGCTTTTGGGGATGGGGGAAAATGTGCCCCGGCGGTAGGTGAAGTCTCCCCAATACCCTCCTCCGCAGGTCGGCGACATTCCAACTCTCACTCCTCTCGGCTGGCTGAATGGCGGGCCGAAGGAAACGCTGGTGACAGTCACGCCATTGGTGTCCCAAGCGGGATCGGCGCTCAGATCTTCGATCGCGGTCACTGGAAAGATTCCGACTGGCACCCCGGCCGGCATGGCGGGCGAGCCCGGCGCGCATCCTGTTAGTATCAACACAATCGCCGTGGCCACCGCCACGATGGGCGATACCCATCGTGCAGGTGACTCGATACGACTGGGCTCAGAAACCCCAGAAAAGCGCGCTGGGCTCTTGCCGCCGTTAACCGGATCGCCCACCGTATCCTTCTTAACTTGACCAGGTGGAGGACTTGGGGGAGGCAGCATTCGCTTGGCTGATACCAATCATGATGATGCTTGCGACGCAGGTAAACGCAACGGCAAGCGATACAACTTTACGTGTCAACATATGAGGCTCCTCTCTGAGCTGATGTGTCGTGATATGGGCTTGCGCTCAACTGACGGGAACGCAATCCCATTGCAATTGAGTATTAGTTCTCACGAATGGCATGTCAAGAGGTACGGCCTACGCATTCGTGCAGCACATAGCACGTTTGTCCACAGACTCTGCCCGCGCCGAACGTTACAGCCAACTGATGTGCGGCGCGAGCAGGGAGTACCCGACGAAGGCGAAGGCGTCCATCAGGAAGTGCGTGATCACGAAGGGCATGACCCGCTTCCAGCGCAGGTAGAGCAGGCCGAAGACCAGGCCCATCACCAGGTTGCCGAGGAAACCGCCGAAACCCTGGTAGAGATGGTAGCTGCCGCGGATGAGCGCGGAGAGGACGACCGCCCAGACCGGATTCCAGTTGAGGGTTTTGAGCCGGGTGATGAGGTACCCCAGCATGATTGTCTCTTCGCTGATGCCAGCCGCGGCCGCCGAGCCGAGGAGGACCGGGATCGTCCACCAGACGGAGGTGAGGTTGGCCGCCGACACCGAGGTGTTGATGCCGATGGCGCGAGCGAGGAAGTAGAAACCGATGCCGGGGATGCCCACCGCCGCCAGCATGGCGACCCCCTTGCCGAGGTCGGCCCAGGGCCGGGCCAGATCGAAGCCGATCAGGTTCCGGGCGTGCCCGTACGCCAGGTGAAGCAGGTAGAGGATCAGTAACACCTGGGCGGCGGGGAGGATGAAGTAATAGATCTGGTAGGCCAGATCGAGCCACGGACGCCCGGGGGTGACGGACGGGTTCATCGTCGTGGTCTGGTCGCCCAGCGGCGTGGGCTGGGTCAGCCGGTCGACGATCTGGATGATCGAGTACACCGCCGACCGCCCGAGCGAAATACCCATGACGATGACGATTTCCCAGGTGATGAGCCGCCGGTTCACCGGTGTGACCGGGTCGAGTGGCACGGACACCGGCTACCTCAGCCCGACCAGCGCGCGGGCGAAAAGCAGCAGGTTGGCCGGACGTTCGGCGATGCGGCGCATGAGGTACTCGTACCAGTGGGGGCCGAAGGGTACGTATATCCGTACGATGTGCCCGAGGTCGGCCAGGCGTTCCTGCTCGATGAGGCGTACGCCGTAGAGCATCTGGAACTCGAAGTCCTTCATGGACCGGTTGGAGTGGGCGGCGAGTTCCTGGGCGATGTCGATCAGGACCGGGTCGTGGGTGGCGATCAGGGGAACCCCGTCGCCTTCCATCAGAGTCTTCAGGCACCGGACATAGCTGAGGTCGATGTCGTGTTGGTCGGTGTACGCCGAGCGGGCGGAGTCGTCCGATCCCTTGCAGAGCCGCAGCCTGATTCCCGGCGTGTCCAGGGCGCGGCAGTCGCCCTCGGCCCGGCGGAGGTCGGCCTGCACGGAGCAGCCGACCTCGGGGTAGCGTTCCCGTACGACCTGCACCACCCGCAGGCACCGGGTGACCAGCGCGGGGCGGCCGGTGTCGACGGTGATGGTGGTACCGATCTGGCGGGCCTTGTCGGCGAGTTTCGCGAGGTTGGCGGCGGCGGTCGCCTCGAAGTCGCGCAGGGACAGCCCCAGAGCGTCCAGGTTGACCGACAGGTCGACCTGCCCCGCCCAGCCGGACCGGTCGATGTGGTCCAAGACCGCCAGCAGCTCCGACACGGCCTGATCGGCCTCGGCTGACGAATGTGCCCGTTCTCCCAGGAAACTGGCCGATACCCGCAGACCCTTCGCCAGCAAACCGCCGATGTTGGCGGCCGCCTGGTCCCACGATCCGCCGGCGACGAAACGGCTCAAAACCGCTTTGGTCGCCGGGCAGGCGACGATCATGGTTTTGATGGTCTTTTTGCGGGCAAGCGCAAGAAAGAGTTTTTGATACATGTCCAACGCGTACCTTTCCTGGGCCGATTTCTCTAGGGTGAAGCCTATCCCCTTCTGCCGTTGACCGGCGGGCGGCGGCGCCCGATTTATTGTCGGAGGCGTCGGACAGGCAGAATAGAGGCATGCATCTCGATCACGTCATCTACGCCGTCGGTCCGCTGGGCTTGCAGGCTGAAGCCGAACGCCTGGAGTCGCTGCTTGGGGTGAAATCACTGGATGGGGGAGTTCATCCGGGATTCGGCACGCGCATCCGGCTGATTCCGTTGCAGGCCGGCCGTCACATTGAGATCGTCGAGGTCCTCGACCATCCGGCCGCCGAAAAGGTGCCGTACGGACAGGCGGTCCGGGCCCGCAGCGAATTGGGGGGAGGCTGGCTCGGGTGGGTCATTTCGCTCGACGATCTGGCGCCGTACGAGACCCGGCTGGAGCGTCAGGCGGTACCGGGTTTGCGCCACTTCCCTGACGGACGCCTGCTGGAGTGGGAGCAGCTTGGCGTCAAAGGCCTCATCGCCGATCCCCAACTGCCGTTCTTCATTCACTGGATTTCGGAACCGTCGGTACTGCCCGCCGCCTTGCCCGCCTCGATCGGCCTGGAGTCGCTGCAGATCGCCGGGTCGCGCGAGCGGGTGAACGAGTGGCTGGGCCAAGACCTGCCGGAGGTGTTCGACGGCGTCACTATCACCTTCGACTCGCCAAGCGGGTACCCCGGTGTTCTGTCGGCGACGTTCGCCACCCCGAACGGAGCGGTCAGAATTTAGCACCGCGTGCCGGTTGGAGTCAGGCCGAGGAGACCCAGGACCTGGCTGAGGTTGGCGGTTCTTTCGACGCGCAGGTCGGCTGACCAGCGATCGGCGTAGTCGCGCTGATCCTGCCCGGCGGGCACGATGGCGGTCGTCACGCCCAGACGCGCGGCCTCGCCCAGCCGCCGGTCCAAACCGGCCACCCGGCGGACCTCGCCGGACAACCCGATTTCCCCCACGACGATGGTGTGCTCGGGCAGCGGCCGGTCGGCCATGGCCGATGCCAGGGCGCACGCCAGGGCCAGGTCGGCGGCCGGATCGGTGAGGCGGGCACCGCCGACCGTGGCGGCGTACACATCCAGGGTGTGGCAGCGCCAGCCGGCCCGCCGTTGCAGGACGGCCAGCACCATGGCCAGGCGGCCCGGGTCCAAACCGTTGGACACCCGGCGGGGGATTTGGAGGCTGCTCGGCGCGACCAGCGCCTGTACCTCGGTGGTCAGCGGGCGGCGCCCCTCCAGGCTGACGGTGACGGCCGTACCGGGGACGGGCTCCCCACACGTGCTGGTGAAGATGCCGGATGGATCGGGCACCTCCTGGATGCCCTCGTCGCCGAGCTGGAAGCAGCCGATCTCGTCGGCCGGGCCGAAACGGTTCTTGGTGGCCCGCACCAAGCGAAAACTGGAGTGCCGGTCGCCCTCGAAGCTGATGACGACGTCGACGAGGTGCTCCAGCGTACGCGGCCCGGCGATGGACCCGTCCTTGGTGACGTGTCCCACCAGGATGATCGGGATGCCGCGTTGCTTGGCCACCCGGATCAGGGCCATGGCGACTTCCCTGACCTGGGTCACGCCGCCGGGGGTTCCCTCGCACGTCGGCGTGCCGATGGTCTGGACGGAATCGACCACGACCAAGCTGGGCTCGACCTGCTCGATGTGGCCGATGACGACCGACACGTCGGTTTCGGCCGCCAGGAAGAGGCGGTCCGAGTCGGCGCCGGTCCGCAGCGCCCGCATCCGCACCTGGCCGGCCGACTCCTCGCCGGTCACGTAGAGGGTCGTCCCGCGCGTGCGGGCCCAGCGGGCGGCCGCTTCCAGCAGCAGGGTGGACTTGCCGACCCCCGGTTCGCCGGCCAGCAGCACGACTGAGCCGGGGACCAGGCCGCCGCCCAGCACGCGGTCCAGTTCGCCCACGCCGGTCGGCGCATAGCTGGTCGCGGCTGGATCGACCGCGGTGATCGGCACCGCCCGGGTCAGGGGAAGCACCGGGGCCAGCCGGGTTGGGTGGCGCACCCCGGTTTCCTCGACGGTTCCCCATTGCTGGCATTCGCCGCAGCGGCCGACCCACTTGGCCGAGGTCCAGCCGCACTCGGCACACTGGTAGGAGGATCGGCTGGCCTGGGGGAGCGCTGTCTTCGTCATGGCCCACAACCTAACAAAGACCTCCGACATGAATTCCGGTGAGATTATGTGGGAGCATGGAGCCATGGATATGAGCGTGGCCGGCGACCGGGCGAACCCGTTGGCCCGCGTCAGGGATCAGCCGGTCACGGTCGCAGCGATTGAGGACTTGACGAGGTGGTACCGGCGGCTCACCTTCGACGCGCCGGGCTTGTTCGCCGACGCCGCGCCGCTGCCCGGCGCGTACTGCCTGCTCGGGGTACCCGATCTGGCTGGGACCAACCAGGTGCAGCGGGCGTACACGCTGCTCAACGTGACCCCGACCGGTTTTTGCCTCGACTTCGTGCTCCACAGCCCGCCCGGGCCGGGTTGCGCTTGGGCCGCGCGCGCCCGCGCCGGCGAGACCGCAGCCGTCAGCCTCCCGCCGTACATGCTGCGTCTGCCTGCGGTGCCGTACGCCCTGCTGATCGGCGACGCGACGGCCATCCCGGCCCTCTGGTCGATCAGCGCCGCACTGGGCCCGGCGGTCGGCGTGACAACGCTGATCGCGGAGGCGCGCGCCGACCGCGAGCAGATCGGCCTGCCACCCGGCGCCCGCTGGGTGGACAGCCTCGACACCGCGATGCTGGCGGGCGCGGCCGGGGGAGTGGACCCGGCCGATTGTTTCTTGTGGGCCGCGGGGGAGCGCCGCCTGGCCAAGGCGGTCCGGGAGTTCGCCCGGAGCCAGTTCCCCGTACCGCGCGAGCACCAGCACATCCAGACGTACTGGATCGCCGGTGAACCGGGCGAGGGGTGAGCGCACATGTGGATCCCCGCGCTGGTGTTCGCCCTGGCCTTCGTAGTGTCGCTGGTCCGCGACCCGCGGCGGTTCCGTTGCGCGGTCTTCCTGCTGGCCGCGCTGATGAGCGCGGCGTTGGCCGGCCTGGTCGAGCTCCTGGCCGCGGCGACGGAAGACATCGCGCCGTACATCTTGCTCGCCGCCATCTTCCTGGTGATCGCGCTCATCGTCATCTTGGGGATCGTGTTGATCCTCAACGGTTTCACCATGGTACGGCGGGAGGGGCGGCGCCCGGCCAACCTACTCGGTTTGGCCATCGGCGCGATCATGCTCGGCTACACCGGCTTCGCGATCTGGGCGGTGGCCGTCAGCGACGAGTGGGCCTTCCTGCTGATTCTGTGCGCGGGTGTGCCGCTGGCGTACCTGGGGTTCGGTTTCACGGCCTACCTGGTGTACTCGGCGGTCTATCTGGGGTGGACGAAGCGCTGGGCGCCGCGTCCGGATGTGGTCGTGGTACTGGGCGCCGGGCTGATCGACGGCCAGGTACCGCCGCTGCTGGCCTGCCGGCTGGACGAGTCGATGGCCGTGGTCCGGCGGGCCGCCCAGAAGGGCGCTGAACCGCCGTTCGTGGTCTCGGGCGGGCAAGGCTCCGACGAGGTACGGTCGGAGGCGTCGGCGATGGCCGAATACCTTGCCGGCAAGGGGATTCCGCCGGACAAGGTCTTGCAGGAGGATCAGTCCCGGACCACCAAGGAGAACATCGCCTACACCAAGACCCTCCTGACCACGGCCGGGATCGGCGGGACGATCGCGGTGGTGACCAACAACTTCCACGCTTTCCGGGCCGCGCTGATTCTTGGCCGGGCCAAGCTCAAGGGGTACGCCGTCGGGTCGCGGACGGCGCATTACTTCTGGCCGGCGGCCGTCATCCGGGAGTACCTGGCCATCCTGCGCGATTCCCTGGCCTTCAGCGTCGTGTGCCTGGCGCTGAGCTTCGTGCCGCTGATGGCCCTCGGCGTGGGTTCGCTGTGGCCCTGAGGTACGGCGCCTGAGCGTGCCTACGCCACCGGGCCGACCCACGTACCCCGCCGCATGACCCGCTGGACCGCGCAGTCATCGTCGAGGCACACCAGGTCCGCCCAGCGGCCCGATTCGATCCGGCCCACGTCCGTCAGGCCGAGGTAGTCGGCGGGGTGGCTGGTGGCGGCTTCCAGGGCAATCCGGGGGTCGATCCCGGCGGCGATGGCGGTTTGGACGGCGCGGCTGAGCGTCAGCGTCGAACCGGCGATGGTGGTGGTACCCGCCACGCGGGCGACGCGGTCGCGTACCTCGACCGACAACTCGCCCAGAACGTAATCGCCGTCGCCGAAGGCCGCCGCCGCCATGGCGTCGGTCACGAGCACTGCCTTGTCCGGTTTGGTGGCCATCACCTGGGCCACCAAGCTGAGGTGGACGTGGACGCCGTCGCAGATCAACTCGACCCAGACGCGGGGATCCTGCCAGAGCGCCAAACCGGGACCCGGCTGGCGGTGCAGCAGATCGGGCATGGCGTTGAAGAGGTGGGTCGCCCCGCGCGCTCCGGCCGCGATGGCCGCGCGCGCCTGGTCGAAATCGGCGGCGGTGTGCCCGACCGCCACTGCGACGCCGTGGGCTGCCAGGTACCGGATCGCGTCCAGGGCGCCCGGTTTCTCCGGCGCGATGGTCACCATCCGGATGGTGTGCTGGCTGGCCTGGAGCAGCCGGTCGATGTCGGCGATGGCGGGGTCGAGCAGGCGGTCGGCCGGGTGGGCGCCCTTGTACGCTTCGGCCAGCCAGGGTCCTTCGAGGTGGATTCCGGCCAGGCGGCCGGCGGACACGAACGCCGACATCGCGCGTACCTCGGCTTCCATGGTAGCGAGGGACTCCGTGACCAGGGAACCGACCATGGTCGTGGTACCGTGCGCCAGGTGGGTCGCCAGTACGGTGGCGGTCTGGTCCGGGTCGGCGCCGAAGTTGGCCCCGCCGCCGCCGTGGGCGTGGACGTCGACGAAGCCGGGTGCGACCAGACCGTCGACCACCGTGTCGGGCGCGGCCGGGGGAGTTCCCTCCCCCCAACCGGCGATCCGCCCAGCCTGTACCTCGATCCAGCCGGGACCGGTCAGCCCGCGCGGCGCCAGCAGTTGGCGAGCGGCGACGATCATCACACGTCCAATCGCTGCCAGTCGGGCAGATTGGCGTACACCTGCTTGTAGTACTCGGCGAGGCGGAGCTGTCCTGCCGCCGCCTCGTCGACGATCACGGTCGCGTGTTCGTGCATCTGCAGCACCGAGCCGGGCCACATCGCCGTGACGGGGCCTTCGATGATGGCCGCCACCGCTGGCGCCTTCCGTTCGCCCGTCGCGACCAGAACGACGTGCCGGGCGTCCATGATCGTACCCAGGCCTTGGGTCATGCAGTGGTGCGGTACCTCGTCGATCGACGCGAAGAAACGGGCGTTGTCGGCCCTGGTGAGGGGCGAGAGGGTCTTCACCCGGGTACGGGAGCTCAGCGAACTGGTGGGCTCGTTGAAGCCGACGTGGCCGTTGGTGCCGACGCCCAGAATTTGGATGTCCACCCCGCCGGCGGCCGCGATGGCGGCCTCGTACCGCTGGCCGGCCGTACTGAGCCCTTCGGTACGCCCGTCCGGTACGTGGACGCGCGCGGGGTCGAGGCCCAGCGGCTCGGTGACCGTCCGCCGGATGGTGTCGTGGTAGCTCTGGGGGTGGTCCTCGGGTAACCCGACGTACTCGTCCAGGGCGAACGCCGAGGCCTGCGCCAGATCGAGATCGCCGGAGCGTACGAGGCTGGCCAGTTCGGCGTACGTGGCCAACGGCGAGGAACCGGTGGCGACGCCCAAGACCACGCGGGAACCGACCTGGGCGGCCAGTTGGGCGACCTTGGCCGCGCCGATCTCGCCGACCCGGTGCTCGTTCCCGCAGATGATGATTTCCATGATTGTCCTTTCCGTCAGGCCATGGGCCATCGTTGATATTCACTCTACCGGCCTTACGCGGCCAGGTGAGCAGGCGCGGTCGACGGCCGATACCGATAGTATTATTGACCTGTCCAGTTGTTGACGAAGGAGAATCCACCATGCGTGACTGCAAAGCTGTCGTCCTGGCCGCCGGCCATGATCAGGCGACCCGGGATCTGCTGCTGCAGCCCCTGGCCGCTTCCACGGTCGTCGAGCAGTCGCTGGCCAATGTCACGGCGGTCATCCCCAAGTCCGATGTCATCGTCGTGGTGGACGAACACGATCCGTCGGTGAGGAACCTGCTGGGCCCCTCGTGGACGTACGTCGTCCAAACCGACCAGATCGGGACCGGCGACGCCGTACGGTGTGCGCGCTCCGAATTGGCGGGGTTTACCGGCCAGGTCCTGGTCGCGTACGCCGACACGCCGATGCTGAGGGCGTCTTCCTTGCGGGGGCTGCGCTGGAAGCACGAACTGAAGCAGGCCCAGTTCTCGCTGCTGACGGCGATCCTGCCGCACGCCGGCGACTACGGCCGGATCGTCCGCGACGCCGATGGCCGGATCACGGAGATCGTGGAGGCGACCGACTTGTCGGGTCAGTCGAGCGCCATCCACGAGGTCAATGTCGGGGCGTACATGATCGACGCCGCCCTGCTCATCCCTAGGCTCGACGAGATGGCCGCCGGCGGCGAGCACCGGCTGACCGAGCTGGCAGAGCGGCTGATCGCGGAAGGCAAAACCGTGGCCTCGTACGCCATCGTCGACGTCGACGAGGTCCAGGGGATCAATACCGCCGCCGAACTCCAACAGGCCGCCGACATCGTCCTCAAGCGGCTGTTCGCACCGATCCACGCCGTGGAGACCGGCGAGATCGCGTTCGGCACGGGCGGCTGGCGGGCCAAGATCGGGGAGGGCTACACCATCCACAACGTCCGCCGGCTCTGCCAGGCCGTCGCCAACGAGGTGACCCGGCGGGGTACGGAGCGGTTGGGCGTGGTCATCGGCGGCGACCGCCGGTTCCTGTCGGCCGAGTCCGTCAAGGCGGCCGCCGAGGTTTTCGCCGGCAACAACATCCCGGCCCAGGTCCTCACCGACGACGTACCCACACCGCTGGTCACCTTCGCCGTACCGTACCTGGGGTGCGCCTATGGCCTGGTGTTCACCGCCTCGCACAATCCACCGCAGTGGAACGGGCTGAAGGTCTTCCGGGCCGACGGATCGCTGCCGCTGGCCGATGAGACGAACCGCTATCAGGCGGAAGCCAACTCGTTCGGCCCGGCCGACATCGTCGGCCTCGACTACGGAATCGCGGCGGACGCGGGGCTCGTCCGCGAGATCGATCTGACGAACGCGTACGTCGAAGCGGTGGAGGCGCTGCTCGACATCGCGGCCATCCGGGCGGCCAAACCGCTGCGGGTCCTCATCGACCCGATGTACGGTACCAGCCAACTGACGCTGGGCATGATCCTGTCGGACGCCAGGGTGCGGGCCGAGTTCATCCACGAGCGGCACAATCCCCTGTTCGGCGGCCGGTCGCCCGCGCCCGATCCGCAGGCGCTGTCCACCCTGATCGAGATGGTCTCCCAGTCGGGGCACTACGACCTCGGGATGGCCACCGATGGCGATTCCGACCGGATCGGCATCCTGGACGAGACGGGCCGGTACGTCTCCACCAACGAGTTGCTCGTGCTGGTCTATTGGTACCTGCACGAGGTACGCGGCGAGAAGGGCGGCGTGGTCCGCAACCTCAGTACGACCCATCTGCTGGACCGCCTGGCCGAGCACTTTTCCGAGCCGTACCTGGAGGTACCGGTCGGCTTCAAGCACATCACGGCGGGCATGGCGTCCATCGACGCCGTGCTCGGCGGGGAATCCTCCGGCGGGCTGACCATCCGGGGCTGGATCCTCGGCAAGGACGGTATTTTCGCCTGTGCCCTGGTCTGCGAGATGCTCGCCAAGACCGGGAAGAAGCTCAGCGAGTTGCTCGACGATATCTTCGCCATCACCGGCCGGATGACCCAGATCGAGTCCGGCGTACCCGCCACGCCGGCGATGCGGGTCGAGGTACCGCGGCGGATGACCGCGGCCGCCCCCGTCGAGGTGGACGGCGTGGCCGTCGAACGCATCGACACCTTCGACGGAATCAAGATTCGCCTGGTCGACGGGTCGTGGGTGTTGCTGCGTTTCTCCGGTACCGAGCCCATCCTCCGCATGGTGGCCGAGGCCGCCACCCATGAGCGGGCCCAGACGCTGATCGATTGGGTACGGGGGTTCGCCGGGGCCTGAGGTACGGTGGGTGCCTAGCCCAGCAGGGCTTGCTGCAAAGTGTCCAGGCCGAGGGCGCCGAGGTTGAGGGCCCGGGCGTGGAAGGCCTTGAGATCGAAGGCCGCGCCTTCGCGGCGGCGTACCTCGTCGCGGATGCTTGTCCAGACCCGTTGCCCGATCTTGTACGCCGGCGCCTGACCGGGCCAGCCGAAGTAGCGCAGTACCTCGAAGCGGGCGACGCCGGGATCCATGGCCACGTGGGCGTTGAAATAGGCCAGCGCCTTGTTGAAGGTCCACATCCCGCTGCCGGCTTCGTCCGGGGCCCAGAACCCGCAGTGGAGGCCCATGTCGAGTACCACCCGGACCGCGCGCAGCGCCTGGCCGTCCAACATGCCGAGCATCATGGCGGGGTCGTCGAGGTAGCCGAGGTCGGCCATGAGCTGCTCGGCGTACAGCGCCCAGCCCTCGCCGTGGCCCGAGACCCACACGCCGTTGCGCCGCCAGTCGTTGAGCATGGCCTTGTTGTACACCGCGGCCGAACACTGGAGATGGTGGCCGGGCACGCCCTCGTGGTAGACCGTGGTGAGTTCGCGCCAGGTCGCGAAGGCGGTCTGGTCCTCGGGCACCGACCACCACATGCGGCCCGGCCGGGAGAAATCGTCGGTCGGGTGGGTGTAGTAGATCTCGCCGTCGTGGGTGGGCGCGATCATGCACTCGATCCGGCGGGCCGGTTCGGGGATGTCGAAATGTACGCCGTTCAGGTTGGCGATGGCCTCATCGGCCCGGGCCTGCATCCAGGCTTGCATGGCGTCCGATCCGCGCAGGAGGTACGCGGGGTCCTCGTCGAGCGCGGCCTTGGTCTCGGCCACGCTCAGGCCCGGCCGCAGACGGGCGCAGATGGCCTGCTCGCGGGCCTCCAACTCGGCCACCTGGTCGAGCCCCCACTGATAGGTTTCGGCGTAATCGACCGTTTGGCCGAGGAAGTGGCGGGAGTACAACTGGTAGCGCTCCTCGCCCACGCCGTCGCGGATGACGGCCAGCGGGCGTATCTTCTCGCGCAGGGCGATGACGGCCTCGCTGTACGCGGCCCGGGCCGCCGCCACCCCGATCGCGAGCCGGTCGCGGGTGTTCTCGGTCAAGTCTGGGCAGCTCTTGGCGGCATCGTCCTTCAGACAGGGGAAGAACCCGTTGATCCAGCCGATGCACTGGTTGGCCAGGGCGTCGACCTGGCGGACGGTGGGCTTGATGCCCCGGTCGATGGCCGCGAACTGGGACTCCAACCAGCCGCCGATGGCGCCGTGGAGGTGGATCAGCCGCCGGGCGATGGTGTCCCAGTCGGCATCGGTGGCCTTCGGCATGAGGTCGTACGTCTCGCGGAGGGCGTGCAGCCCGGAGGCGATGTTGGCGATGTCCATCAGGTCGTTGCCGGCTTCGAAGGACTCGGTCGCCAGGCCGAGGCGTTCGCGCAGAGCCGCCGCCGTGACGGCGTCGGTGTCGTCCTGGACCGGGGTCGCGTCGACCGCCTTCAGCGTGGCCGTATGCAGATCCTGGTGTTGCTGGAGCCCGGCCGGGCTGAGATCGTCGTACTCGTCCTGGCGTTCCGCCAGTCCCAACGAGGTCATGGCCAGGGGGCTCAGGGCGATCTGGTCGGCGAAATAGCGGTTGGCCAGGGCGTCCAGAGGTGTGGGGGTACGGGTTGTCATGGCCTCAGTCTATCGGCCGCTGCCGTAGGCTTGGGGCATGAAACTGGACCTGGGTGCGTTGGCACTGGGCGTGGCGACAGCAGCCACCCAAATCGAGGGCGGCAACGCCGACACCAATTGGCACCGCTGGGCGGCTCAACCCGGACGGGTCAAGGACGGGTCCTCCCCGGTACGGGCGGCCGACCACTGGAACCGCGTCGGGCCGGACATCGCCCTGCTCGGCGAACTGGGGGTGAAGCACTATCGCATGGGACTGGAATGGGCCAGGATCGAGCCGGCCGAAGGCGTCTTCGACGAATCGGCCATCGCCCATTACCGCGATGAGCTGACCGCGTTGCGGGCGGCCGGCATCACGCCGTTGGTCACCCTGCATCACTTCAACAACCCGGGCTGGCTTGAGCAACGCGGCGCCTGGCTGAGACACGACACGATCGACGCCTTCCTGCGCTACGTCGGGCGGGTGGTGACGGATTTCCGCGACCTGGTCGGCGAGTGGGTGACCATCAACGAGCCGAACGTCTATGCCACGCAGAGCTACGCTTTCGGCGAGTGGCCGCCGGGACACCGCCGCGTCACCGAGGCCATGGTGGTGATGAGCCACCTGGCGCAGGCTCACCTGCGGGCGTACCAGATGATCCATGCCATCCAGCCCCGGGCGATGGTCGGGGTGGCCAACCATCTGCGCGTCTTCGACCCGGCCAGCCCGCGCCACCCGCTGGACGCGCTGAGCGCGAAGGTGTACGAGTGGCTCTTCCAGGGCGCCGCCATGGAGGCCATGGCGTACGGGCGGTTCAGGTTTCCCCTCCGGGGACCGGCGTTCGCGCGTGGCCGCTATTACGATTTCACCGGTGTCAACTATTACACGCGGACCTGGGTGACCGGGGTGAAGCAAGGAACCCGCCCGGGTGCGCCGCTGAACGATCTGGGCTGGGAAATTTACCCCGAGGGGCTGACCCGGCTGCTGAAGACGATGGCGAAGCAGTACCCCGGTCCGCTCTACATCACCGAGAACGGCACGGCGGACGCGGCCGACGCCTTCCGGCCGCGCTTCCTCTACGATCACCTCGCCGCCGCGGTGGCGGCGCACGTCGATGTACGCCGGTTCTACCACTGGTGCTTCACCGACAATTGGGAGTGGGTCGAGGGCGAGGTACCCCGGTTCGGGCTGGTCAGTCTCGACTACGAAACCCAGACCCGCACCATCAAGGAGTCGGGCCGGCTGTACGCTGACATCGCCGCTCACGGCGGGGTCACCGACCAGGCGTACCAGCGGTGGGTGGAAGTTGCGGCTCAGTCGGCCACGTGACTGGCTGTCTCCAGGGCAAGTTCTAGCGCGAGGGGCATCGAAGCTGCGCCCCAGTCGCGCTCGTCGTACGCTCCCGCGTCGGCCAGCGTGTCGGCGGTGAACAGCAGTTGCGCGAACAGGGCCTCCCGGAACTCGGCGACCGCCGCCAGCGCCGCGCATTCCATCTCCACCACCGAACAGCCCTCGGTCCGCCGGTAGGCCACCAGGTCGGGGGTTTCGCGGAAGAAACCGTCGGTGGTCCAGGTCAGGCAGCGCTCGTACGCGATGCCCCGACCTTCGAGGACGCGGGTGATGGCGGCCACGCCACGTGGGTTCAGGTCGATCGTCCGGGCGGGCGGCAGGTAGTGGTACGACGTACCCTCATCGCGGAGCGCGGCGGTGGGTACCAGCCACTCGTTTTCGGGGATCGCCCGCAAGGCGCCGCAACTGCCGACCGCGATGATCTGGCGGACCCCGTACCCGATGAGGAAATCCAGTAGTTGGGCCGCCGCCGGCGCGCCGAGCGGCGCCTGGCATAGGCAGATGTCGCAGCCGTTGTACTGGGCGCGATAGATCGGGAAGAGCTTCGTGATGGTGAAGAACTCGCCGATCGTGGCGCAGTTCGCCTCCGTCGCGTAGCGATCGACGACGTCGCCGAGGAACGCGAAGACCGCTCTGGGCGGGAAGCTGTACGGTTCGCCCCGGTTCGGCATGAGTACGGATTGGGGCGCCGTGTCGTACTCCAGAATCGGGAGGTCGTTCTTCACCAGTGCCATGACTCCAGCCTATTCTCGGTCGTGGGCTGGGTGGCTGCCGGTGTGGTCGACGCGGATGGTCTGTCCGGCACCGGTGTGCCAGTCGAACATGCCAGGACTGGGCTGGGTAAGCTGCCACCCAGCATGGGTTTTCACCCGGTGGGCACGCCGGGACAACGGCTCCAGATTCGACGGGGTCGTCTGACCGGGTTGCCCAGGCTGGTACGCGATGGTGTGATCTAAATCCAGATGCCGGGATTCGACCGACGACCACGGAAACACGTCATGCCCGTCACGCAGCACCACCCGGTCACGCATCCGATCCGGAATCTCATACTGATCCACTGCCACCGTGTCAACGCCGAGGTGCAAGACGGGCGTGACCCGAACGCGGGTGCCACGGGTGAGCCGTGCTACTTGGCTGGCCAGGACGGGTCCGATCCCCTCAACCCGGGCGACCGTATCCGGATCGGCCAGAGTATCGGCGCACACGTGAACGTACACTTGGGTACGCGGCGTGAACACGGGAACCAGCGTCTGGGCTGAGGCAACGAACGTCTGCTTCTCCGCCTCGGAGTCTGGCACGGGATTCATGCCCCGGGTGGTGTGCACACCGGTGAGCTGGATCGCCGCGGCCGGGTTGGCGAGCACACCCAACGCCCGAGCCCGACGCTCATCTGCTGTCCCCGCATCCCCTTCGGCGGCCAGCTTGTCCGTCACCAATTGGACGGTCGCGTCCAAGAACAAGGCATCGGCACGGTCGAGACGGGCGGACACCCACCCAGTCAGCGGATCGGCGTCATCCCCACCCGTACGCACCCACCGGGACGCCGACTGCTCCGCGACACGGTGCGCCCACTGCGGATCCGCGGTCTTCCGCGTCGCCGTGACCAGGCTCATCA
>Ga0123354_10007887_pt1 | contig 16132 bp, 7 predicted proteins | sample TergutLab28metaG_2_FD_97872 | JGI IMG/M metagenome (GOLD analysis project Ga0123354, IMG submission 97872) | Labiotermes labralis P4 segment gut microbial communities from Petit-Saut dam, French Guiana - Lab288 P4 | ecosystem: Host-associated > Arthropoda: Insects > Digestive system > Gut ...
CAATCCATGAAATAACTCAACAAATAAGTCGCAAGCTCCTGAGGGTGGATGTATCAACATCCGAAACATGTTGAGCATTAAATAATAGAATAAAAAAGCAAGTGACATCAAGTTGGTCTCTCTTTATTCAACTGAAATATTGTAATTCTTGTATAAAAAAGGGAAGCAAAAGAAATTGGGGAAGATTACATAACGAGGATCTTTTTAAGTAGTAATACTAAATACTACATTATTCAAAGAAAACGTAAAGGAAAATGAGATATGGTAACCTAACTCATATGAAAATTTGGGAAAGATACACAAAATTTGAGTGGAGAATTTGGAGGGTGGGGAAGTTTCAGAGAATAGAAGATAAAGTTAAAATGGATTTTAGGGAAAACGACTTGAAAGAGTGCACGTGGATTTCGGTATCTCAGAATGAGCTATTATTGCACGATTTTGTGGATAAGGTATTGACGTTTTGAATTTGATACAAATCGCATTTCTTGGATCAGATTAAGAACTGGATAGCAGGGGAAAGAAATTCTGAGAAAGAGGTTGATGGAGTTGTGTCTGGAGATCTTTAGAAATAAATAAAACATTATTCATTTTATATGAATTTCAGAATTTCGAATAAACGTAGGGAGTCGTGTCTGGAGATCTTTAGAAATAAATAAAACATTGTTCGTGGTATATGAATTTCAGAATTTCGAATAAACGTGTAGGTGAAATGTTATTTTCATTTTTTTGAAGGAAAAAGATTACTTGGCTATAACGTTAAAATTTCATGAGTCTGTGGTTCATTTGAAACTTGAAGAGCAGGTGGTGACTTGTGACGTGGCCACTGATTTCAACATCCCTATTCACTCCAAAGGATTATTACAGTGAAAGAGTGAGATTACGGACCTTTTATATGAAAAATACTCTTTATTACTTCTACTCAATTTGAACAGATTTTAAGATTTGAATTTTTAAAATTGTTCTATCATTGAAAGAGAAAATTCAGACATTTTTTAAAATTTGCGTCACTACTAATTTTCTTCTATTGCTCTTTTATTTTTACCTTTTTTCCATTTTCGCGTTAGCTCTAAAGGTTACGTTATTCCTGAACACGCTACGAAATCATAAGTAGGATTAGGATTATAGTTCCACTCATCCTTATCCTTGACCCTACGTGGAGATGAGTGGTCTGTCTAACGTCCCGACCATTTAACCTCCAGGGGAATAGCCCCGACACCCATTCTATAGGAAGCTGGGCTGGCCGGAGAGCCATTCTCGATGCTTTCCAAAATGACGCACCAACGTAAGGCCACTCGAAGGTTCAGCAAAACGTTCACACTACATATTTCGCTATATATGTTGTTACTCTGTGAATTATTGTCGTTTAACACAAAGTATACATTTTCTTAAACCCGATTTCACTCAACATGAACTTGAACAATTCTGGAGATACATAAAGTGTAATGGACAGGGTAATTTTATGCGGTGAGGTAAATCACACTTAACGTACCAACTGCCTTACACCTTTAATCACATGATAAAATTTTGCACTGTAATAAGTTCCTCTTGTGAAATACGTTTTGAACTTGTACTGGAAAAGGAAGATACTAAAACACCTGATCATAATTCATTCTACTGACATGTCTTTTTAAAATCTCCCTCTCCCACTGTCACCAACAGGGGCATACAGAACGGCAAAATACAAAGATGTAGCATTTTGTGCACAGAATGTCCGAAACTTGGCGGCTACGCGATCAACCGCGTGATCACATCACGGAGTTACGAAAAACGTGTTCCTCGAAAACATTTCGAATGAAGCGTTTCTTTTTCTGTTACGGAATGTGCTGCTGTGAAGAACAAACGTCCACACACGTTCAACTTTAATCGATTTTTAACGAAAGTTTTATGTTGATAAAAATTTTCTCACGTTACTTATCTCTCTGTTCATGAAGAAATTGTGTGTTTTGAGTCTATAGGAGTGAATTTCTGGGTAACTTTTGCAAAATGTTCATCTGAATGCGGGACGTGTTCATAGAATTGGAATAATGATCTTTGCTGTATAAGAAAACATTATTTTCCATCTCACAAGTCGCATTTTTTCTGAAAGTGTCTAGAAAACCCACTCCGCTTCTTTACACTAGATGATGAACAGTTTAGATCAAAAATATCTGGAAGGTTTTAAAATGTGGTGTTGGAGAAGGATGGAGAAGACCAGTTGGACCGGTCGTGTGAAAAATGAAGAAGTATTATTTAATGTCAAGAAAGAGAAACATCCTACATAAGATAAAAAGAGGGCTAAACTGGATTAATCGCCTTTTACATACGAATTTTCTTCTAAAACATGTTATTGAAGGCACGTAGAGGGAAGGGTAGAAGTGACGTGAAGACGGGGTAGAAGACTTAAGCAGCGACTGGATGACCTTAAGGAAATGAGAGGATACTGGAAATTGGAAGAAGCACTAGATCGCACTCTGTGGAGAAATCCCTTGGAAGATTTTGCCGAACTGTTGTAAAACTACACGATGATGATGATGAATAGTTACGTAAGTAGGCCGCTAAGTCCTCGAAAATATTTTGCTTATTACAGTGTGTGTCGCGTTGTAGCATCTGGGAGGGAAATACAGTAAGTTACCGCGTGTTAGACCGGATGTTCGTAATGGTCTCTTGAAACTCATACTTGACGCCTGGTGAACAAATAAGTGACAAGTGACGGTACTGTGTAGAAGTCGCCGATACATCCTCTTTGTGTGGGTTTTCTGCAGACCAGAATCTTTATTTCGAATATTTTCGTGACCGATTATGTGATCTCATGTCTAATCAAAATTAGTAATACTTTGATATCACCACCATACTCTTTCTCAGATCCAGTTAACGAAAACGCGTTGTCGCAATGAAGGTTAGAATTTCTGCACAACTGTAAATTTTGTGTGGTTTCAAACAAAGTAATTGGGTGGCTACTTATATCGATTACTTGAATACACCAATTTCCTGAGCTAATCGTCTTGAGGGTCCTCGTGGATAAGCTTAGGAAGGCACTTTATAGCATCATTTAATATTTACCCTGAAGAACATGAGGCTGTCGCTCTCGTTTCTTTTTTAAAAGGGAAGGTTTCATTAAACATGTTTTAATCAATCGATATATTGTTTATTGGAGGAATTTTATCTCCGGGAATCCTACTTATAAATTTTATACAACAATTACTTACAGGATTTCTTCCTTGCACATATAAGCTTCCATAAAAACAATGTTTGACATTGCTGAGTCATAAGAGACAACGACGACGACGACGACGGCGGCGGCGGCGGCGGCGGCGGCGGCGACTACCCCTTGCTTCACATTAAATAAACCTCAGTGTTTCACTGTACTTATATTCACGAACCACATAAAAATTTACGTCTTATACACCAAACATAAAGAATCAGGACTGTTTGAAGGACTTTAAGTGAAGCAAAGAAACCTTACATGATATGATAAAACTACCGTGTGTGAATAGGCGTGATTGGATTCATCTTGTTTTATTTGTCTTCGGATTACGACATTTAAAAATGAAATTCAATTGCAAAAGACAAGGATCTAAAATATAAACCAATTAGACCTCAAACAAAGGGGGCAAAATTCACATACGTTTGTAAACAGAACAAATATATTACTAATTATTCAAGAACACGGATCTTAAAATACCTTTTCAGACAGAAGACACTATAGAAAAATTACTAAATGTGCAGCATGGATTAAACACCAGTAAAATCAACAAATGTGGCGTATATCAACTAGCTATCCTGATCGTATCATGAAATATATCGGACATACAGATTAGATTGTTCAATAAAACATAAAGAATATTTTCAAGATTTTAAATAGGCAAATGGCAACCCTAAATTTGCCACATTTGTGAGACTACGGACATTCTGTTAGTCCTATTGAGAATATCGTTCATGTCCTCCACGTAGTAAATAAGCGTGGACAAGTTTACCCGTTAAAACATTCCATATTTGTAATATCACGCCATCAGATAATCATATCAATGGCAAATGTACCACACAACCTAATATTTTATTCGATACCTTAATTATGACCAATACTTATGAAGGGCATAAGTAGCTGAAACTCACTGTTTAAGCCTGATCATGAATTCAGTCTTAGTTTGTCTGATTTAGCGAAAAGAATTGTATGCGCCGAGACCGGGAAAATGCGACATTGATGACCAACTTTCCGTCCAAATAGAATTTATAAACTATACACTTAATATTAATTAATATTAGTGTAAAATGGCATGCGAAACTAAATATTTAAGTGAAAACAAACCTGCTTTTTTATCATTATTTCAAAATTTGTTCATTGCACAATTGTTTTACATTCTTGGCATCTACAATATTTGTTATATTTACACAACTTTCTGCTATATATTTTCCGAACTCGGCGTGACATACATGAAAAATGAACAAGTCTACATTTTACCCAATACCTAAGACTTATTTTAATATTTATAAACATTCCATGACCCTTTCACCCGTTTGTTTTTCAGAGCTACAAAAAAGACTACAATATTATTATTTTTTATCTTATTCCCACTATTATTGTTCAGCTAGGGTCGACCGTATGTAACTTTACAATTTTATTGTAAAATTGTGGGATCCCACGTAAAACGTGATGATTATATATTGCGTCATTTACCCCCCTTTTAATGAGTGTGTTATTTAGCCTGACGGTGGTCGACATCTAGACCGAAAAAAGGGGCTTCAAATAAAAACGCAGTTATGTTAGACTGAATATTTAATTTTATTTTTAGAATATTCTCTGTAGCTACATAGTTGTGTCTTATGAAGTTTTAGACTTTAATTTAGGGTATTCTATGAAGAAATGGTTTTTACATAAGAAGAGAGCTCTTCTTTCCTTTTGAACTGGGTCGGATGTTCCTACTTTTCAGGACCTGAACCCGGCACGTCTGATTTGTGCAACTCAAAGTGAGTGGAAATATTCAAGTAGCTTAAGTGATTCGTGCGAGTCCAGTAAAGGACGTAGCATAAGTATATACATGAACTTAGAATACTAGAAATTAAGAAGGCAAATGGAATTTGCTTCCCGGTGATTCTGAAAAACATGAAGCCTCTTGGTAGATCGTCCATTCGTACTCAATTGCTTGAATTTCAAAATATGTTTACTAGCGTATTACTGATAGTAGCTGTTTCGGTCAACATCTTAGCTTTTACTTCGCATAAGAAGTTATCGTTTCAAGGCACCTTTGATGCACTATCAGTCAATTACACGAAATGAAAATGGAAGTTGGCTTGTTACACATCCATATGTAGCGTTTTTTGCAGAACTGAAGGAGACTGACGCATTTTATTATCACGTGTAACACGTAGTGGTTTTGTAGAACTCTGTGTTTTTAATTAAACAAAGTGGTTGAAGTTTTTAGACTTTATAATATAATGTTATACAAATTTAATAATTGTCCAACAAGATGCGACTGTATTCAGTTTATTGTATTTCTGTATGCAGCTCTACATATTTCGAGTATTGACATCCATCACCAGGAGCTCGTACAACTGTAATTACAGCTTCTGGCACTGGTCAACCATGTCTACTACCATCCGCTCTGGTTGTTGAGTTGGAAGTCAACATCGAGAGCGGATGGTAGTAGACCCGATTGACCAGTGCCAGAAGCTGTAGTTACAGTTGTACGAGCTCCTGATGATGGATGTGAACACCCGAAGCATGTAGAACTGCCTACAGAAATATAATAAACTGAATGCAGTCGCATCTTGTTGGACAATTATTAAATTTGATTCACGATGCACGGATCCATGAATATAAAATATAATGTTATACAAGTCAGGTCTACAAGTTGTTCGAATTGAATGAACCGACTTGATGATTCTGAGTTTCTATTGTGATAGTCACAGTTTACTGCGTGCAGATAGGATGTTTATGTAGACCTCAGCAGGGGCATTAATTTTATGTGGAGTCAACTTGCCATCTGCATGAAAGCGTGTAGTTTCGAATGACTGATGAAAGAGGGACTTAATTAAAGATGGATGTGTTATGAGGATAGGGGAGATGGAGACGTTAACTGATGGATGAAAGCACGCAAGATGTGATTGCTTCTTGAATTTTAGGAATTTTTTGCAATAAATTTAAACACACAAGTATCAAGTGCATAATTAAAATGTAACTTCAATAAACGTATCAGCCGGTCAGAATATTAGGTCCAGGTGCAAATAGATGTTACTTTGTAGTGTACATAAGAAAGAAGAATGTGTAATTTTTCCATATTTAAACCTGCATACATAACTTTCACATATGTAGGCAAATGTTCCACAAATTTTACAAAAATTACGGGCCATTTCAAAATTCTAGGCACCAAAAGAGTGATTTGTAGTAAGCCCTATATTGAGGACACATAGTCTTATGTGCCACTGTACAAATTTATTCGTCCGGGATTTTTTCACGACTGATTGAGGCTACCTTCAACTGCCGTAGACATGGATTCTTTTCCATGTTTCGTAGGCAAGAAATAAAATAGGAAGTTCCTGTTATTAAATAAATATAGATCAGTCGACTTTGAAAAAAAAGTAAAATCGCTGAACTGAGCAACCTTTATCTTTGTACCTCGGCTTCCTCTAGAGGGGCTTCAAATGTAATATTGTATGTTTACTGTCAGACTTCCCGAAGATATATTTGGAGATTTCATCACATGGAAGCCTTACAAAAAATATTTTTTCTTTTCTTGTCAGTCACAGCCTTTTCGCTCTCTAATCACGTTCTTTACGCTGGCTCACAGAAAGGAGCGTAAATAAAAGAGATGTCTGTCGCAGTGAATGATTTAGAGATTTTCCTCGTCTTTCCGATCACAATTCTGCTGCAAACTACGTAAACAGTACGTAGTCTCCATCGCTGTTGGTAATTCGAATCCTTGCATGAATCCCATGGCGATTATTTTGGCTTATACCTCTAGGCTTTGCGTTTCAATATTAGGTTTCCTGGGATGTGGTACACGGGAACAGAAGTTACGGATTATTTGTGTGTTCGTACGTCTCGGAATAAACGGTATTACTTCCTTAACCAACATTAGCAGATCAGTATTTGTGACGGAGGCTCACTGTGAAGACATCGAGGTAGGAAAATTGTGAGTTGTGATAATTTACCGACGTTGCAGGGCTCTCAGAGTGGCTAATGAAATCGTGCTCGATTAAAATGACATGACTAAGGAAGGTTATGTCACGTGTAGAAACCTCTCATTTCCTCCTTGCAGGTAGGTTGAAGTTTTCTGCGTAGACCCATTGTTTGTTCACCAGCCTGGCTCAGTACAGCAGTATATACTGCTTTCTTATAATAAAAACCAACAAGATACATTCTTTCTGAACTTTATTTTGGTATAGAACTCTACATGTTTCGGACAGTAAAACTGTCCGAAACATGTAGAATTCTTTACCAAAATAAAGTTGAGAAATAATACACCTTGTTGGCCTTTATTATAAGAATAAATCATTATGCACAGTCATGTGAATGTCAAAGAAGTATATACTGCCTTGTTAGGCGGCACTGAAATCTACCATTGCCAGGGTCTTCTTATTTTGCCTACTTCCAACCGCTTCCATAATTACATAACTCAGATCTGTTTAATTTCCGTTTTATCGTAAGTTTTAACAATATTTTATTTTTGTATTAATATACTCCATTACGTTTTCCCATAACTTTACACAAAACGAATATTTCCATATTTTCTAAAACAAGCTCCCTACTTAGCTGTATTCTGTTGGTCCACATGTTTTTGTCACCCCTTCACTGACTTCTTGCTGTGCCGCCTAGTAACCCACCTTAAAATAAAGATTCATCTGCCCCGATGATGGAGGCAGCAGGGTACTCTGAAATTCAGTACGCTTGCACTAGCTTCCGTCACGCATCACATGTACTCGCTCATAGATTTTGGTTGGCAGCCGTGTTATGAAGATCGTGACTCTACAGCATGAATGCCAAATTGCAGTGGTTGTTGTAATGATCAGCGGTAGTGCCTGAGGAAACTGTTACCGTCACTTAACGGCCACGTTAGTCGTTTGTGTGATTTATGTTACCTACATATTGTACAGTACATGTGGTGGTAGATGTAGGTTCTATCAAATGTGGCCATAGGCGATTTATATTAATGCACTTTTATTATGCGCTTTGTGCAGAAATTAGAGTAAAAGATAGGGTATATTATGAATTTCCCTTTCAACCGAACCTTCCGCTCGCGACTTGTGAGAAGGCATTCTCTGTGACTGTGTAGTTCTCTGACTTTTGAATTAACTATGCCGATAAAAGTGTGGTGTTTGAAGCCGCTTTATTACAACTAGAATATTTGATTAACGTTTTTCACTTTTGGTTACTATTCACGTTGTGGACACCGTGCATTCAGTGAAATATAGTTATTGGTTGCTTGTAATTTCGCACTGACTGTTGATCAATGTGTTAAAAGTCAAAGGAATTACCAGTGTTTAGGTACTTCTCTTATCGAGATTTGTTCTCTCCCACAAAAATCATTTACACTTGATAAGGAATTGGGTGGCTTATGAATGGAAAATTGTGTGTTTTTTAAGTGTATTATCACCATCGCAAGAATATATGGCGTCATTGTTAAGTGATTAAACTAGTATGGAAGAGTAATGGAATGACTGATATGAGAGTAACGAATAGTCGGAAAAGGACCTGTTCTAATGCCACCTTGTCTTCCACGAATTCCCAGTGGGCTGGGCTGAGTTCGAACAAGGGCCTCCGAGGCTCAAGACCGCTGACTAACCGGTTGAACCTTGACACGTCTTGACGGTATAGCGACTGACCAAATACGGAAATCACGGGAATGCGATCACAATGAGCAATGTCACCAAGTATAAAAATGTGTCAGATACACTCCTGTTAGAAAGAGTGCGGCAATTATTCGCTATGCTTCCTTCACACAGAACACTGATATTGGCGCATGTCGTGAAAACTGGGTTTAACTGAGTTGAGTGGCGAAGACTCGCCCTATAATAGTAGAATAAGGATGCTGGCTTCCTTTCCATTGTTATTTTACCGGCCAGATTGAAAGAGGTCGAAAAAGGCAAGATTTCAAGCTATCAAAGCGGTGCTGAACAACAACCGAGAAGAGCGATGATAGAAAAATATTAGGAAAAAAATGTCAAAATGTCTTATCTGGATATTTTGTAATTCTGTACTACACGTTATGGTGAAACAATACTAAATTTCGAAGAGCACCTAATGATTTTATCAACGAAAAACTTAAACCGAGTGAAATGAATGTGAAAGCTACGTAATATACGGATTTGTTAATAGAATAGTTGTTACAGTATGTTGAGACTACCTGCTACACTGAAGGGATGAAGACCCTGCAGCACCTGTGTGGCGCTACTGATTGAAACTGCTTGTTGTCTACACATTTATGTCTTAGAACTAGGCCCTTGTTTTGAGGACTGTGGACCGACTCTTGAATTACGGGTATGCAGGAAAATACTCATAATTACAAATTTTATGTGTTGGTTAATAAGCACTAAATAACTGCTTGTAGTCCCGCACAAATAGGAAAGTCATTTTGTCCCAAAAGATTTAAGGAATATTATGTGTTCATGACAACCAATCACCGGATAGTGTTCCGAATTATGGAAGAAGATGGAAAAAATACTTTTTTCCAAAACTTTATTACATGTAAGACCATACACTATTGTAGCCCAGAATTCAGTAATTCTTTTCTCAGAGTCCTAAAAACCTCAGTATCAGAACTGTGAAGATTTGTCTAGGTGAGGTTACGTTTTCTGTTCAGGTTTTATTTTTTTCTGATGGGGAAGGGTTAGGTCCAGCTGCAAACAAGACACTTAAAAATTATAACATTGACTGGTGGAAAGGACATATAAGGAGGAAAAGAGAGAGATCAAGAGGATGATAGAAGGAGGAAAGAGTAAATTTCGAAATTATTAAATATTTGATCCACCTACTGACAGTTTAGCGTATTTCTTTACTATGTTCCTTTGAATTTGTAATATTATAAGGAGCATTCACAGACTGGATAGTTCTCAGTTGTTTTACATGTAGGTTAACGGCCTATGTTAATCGGAAACCTATTTAATATGTTAAAGAGTTTTCGGTGCCTATGGGATATACACGCCCTTGTCCTTGATTCTGTATATCTGAAGAGATCTGGCGCTTCGGATTCTTGTACTACCGGAAGCTGAACTAATGGATTTTGATTTATGGAATACATAAGTTGTATGGTAATATGAAGGAACTGAATATTAAATGGCATCCATAATTAAGGACGACTTATAAGCCTAGGGACGCAAGTCCTGTGGATCGATAAGCACTGTTGCAGGAACGGAAATAGCCTGTCGTACTGATTGCACCTGGAACACGAGGTTCAGAGAGACACTGATGGATGTTGCGGTCGTTACGAATCGCTGGACATTCATGTTCTCTGTCCGCATTCGTTATGTACCGAGAAATGTCACATGGAATTCCAATATAAATATGGGATTCTTGGAAACGACCCACGGTTATTTAGTACGTGTTACATTAGTATAAATAATTCCATAACCCTATCTACATCACACGTTTCTGCTACGTAACTCCGTGTAGTTTGATAGGCAGGTATTAACGCTTAGAGCGAAAATGTTGCCCTATTTTTTGCCCTGAAAATGCAAGCAGGAGGTTTGTCTGAAACGTCGATACTTGTATATAAATTACATGGCATCCTTTCTCACAACAAGAAGGCGAAAGTAGAAAGGTACAATTGTGTATATTCACTCCGTGAATGTATGTAGGGAGAGTAGGTTTACATCCATTTATTATTAAATTCGCCATAGTTGCCTTATCCCCTGGAGAACCCATCAAGTAGGAGGCTGGGTGAGTCTCAGAGCCGGGTTGAACGTTTTGGTAACGAGAAACATCAATTGCCCGTGTCAGAAATCGAAATCCAGCCTATATCCTAGTTACTATACCGACTGAGGTCTCCCGGCTTCGGTCTTATTTCGGAATATCATAATGCAGTACAGCAGAACTCCAGGTATCCGGATTAATTGGGACGGCGAGCCACCCGGATAAGCAGAAAATCCGGATAACTGGATTTTTCTTTGAAAATACGTTATATTTGCAGTTTTAAGCGAGAAAAAGTTCTACAAACGGCTGTTTTATGCTACATATTTATTTACGTACAACTAAAACAGCTCACCACTTAGTCTACACAAACACCGTCCCGGCTGACTGGTAGCTGAAGATGCCACGCGAGTCAAGCGCTAAACAGAAGCGCTGGGGAGGAGAGGGCGGGAGTTCAGATGATTACCTTCCACTTTCGTCGCTGACGAGGAGTTTGGGAATTCCTTGTCTAATTTGGGAACCCCTTCGGCTGTTAATATTTACCGTATATACCTGCGTCTAAACCTTTTGACTATGTCTGATCTGAAGTTCTAGAAAACTTAACACTGTATTGTACTTGTACTTGATCCGATCACCGACAATTTCAAGGCAAGTTAATTTTGTTGAATTCTCGAAAATTTTGCCCGTACGGCTGAGTTGATTCGGAAAATTGCGTTCGGCACCACTAGGACCTCTGGTGTTATTCATTGTTTGCAAGCAAGTTGAATGTAGCTGAACTGCAGTATCTTGGTGATTGGTGGCAATTTTCATTTTCTGATGTAGCAATATGGCTCAGAGAAAAGATACACCATGAAGATGGAAGTAGGGATTTTCTCCGAAATATTAGTACCTATGTACCAAACCATAAGTGGTTACATCCCAGAAATAATACATAGGTAACTAAAATAATATTTGTTTCTTTAAATTATGCATCCCTTTGTGTGCTGAATTATAAGGAAAGAAATTAACAAATAACTATCGAATAAAAATGTTATATATATTTTTTTTACATTTACACGTTTCAACTCTGCCGGGTTCATCATCAGTCTGGCTTTAGACCATATTAAAAGGAGTATACATATTTCGCTGCTAGATATGAGATCTAACCTTTACAGATATCCTTATTGTTGCACCGTGCATATCGTCGAGTTTTTTAATTAGTATACCAACTGATGCACATACATAAAAGTTTCACATTATAACACAAATATTGCTCTGACATGTTTCGATCCTAAGATCATCTTCAGGGAGCTACACAGTTCCTTGCTAAAGTCACATTTTAAAAACACTCACTGATTAATTTCCATACATTAACAGGGTGCTGTGGCAGTGAGTGTTTTTAAAATGTGACTTTAGCAAGGAACTGTGTAGCTCCCTGAAGACGATCTTAGGATCGAAACATGTTGGAGCAATTTTAGTGTTTTAATGTGAAACTTTTATGTATGTGCATCAGTTGGTATCCTAATCAAATAACTTTACAAATGTATTCGAAATTCTTGTGTTATTTTAATAAATTCAATTATTGTATAATTAAAAGATAAAAGGCGAGTAATTAAAACGATAAAATTTTCAGTAGAGGCAGTTGTCAGTGAGACCTGTGGGTACTTTAGTTTTTGTATGATGCCTCATTCAAAGGAGTCTTGAGTACCGTGTGGTGTTTTCACATTTGGTAACAAGGTCTTACGTCAGTTGAGCGGCATATGTCTTGTTCGCATCGTAGCTTAAGGCGCTCGCCTTAATGTAAGATGCGAACAAAATAAAAGTGTCAAAGTGAGATTTAACTGCCAACAGTGCAATTTGTATACACCTTCTAATGTGTTCTAACAGCAAGTCCGATGATGACCCTGCGGGGTCGAAACATGTACCTGTAAAAACATGTTATGTAAAAGTAGTTGTAAAATACTTTAAGTAAAAAACCTCTGTTCTATGGTTATTTGTCTCTTTCATTCTTTAAGAATACTTAGTTTGGAGATTCAGACCGTAAACAAAATTGTCTATAAAATATCAGAATGAAATTAAGGAGGTAATTAAAGTAACGATAAAAAACTATGGCAATAATTTTTATTGTTTCACCGTGCATTTTGAAATCTACGTAGTTCACACACCAACAAATGCACTATTTATTAACTTGGTTAATAATTTTAAATTTACATTAAAATACACAATAATATCGCTCCTACATGTTTCGGTCTGCAATGACCATCATCAGGGAGCTTTATCTGTACTTAGCTAAAGTTATATTTACGTTAAAGCCCTCGGTAAAATTACGTATTTTTGTATATTAGGTGATGTGCACACAACACACATGCCGCTCTACGACATTCTTTCACATCACCTAACATATAGAACGACGTAAGTTTGCCGAGTGTTCTAACATAAATATAACTTTAGTTAGGTACAGATAAAGCTCCCTGATGATGGTCATTGGAGACCGAAACATGTAGGAGGGATATTATTGTGTATTTTAATGTAAATTTAAAACTTTTAACCACGTTAATAAATAGTGCATTCGTTGGTGTGTGAACTACGTACTATAGCAATAGTTTTGCATTACTGTAGCGACTACCGCATATACTGGCAGAAGTGAGGAGTGCTAAGCATAATATCATTTGCCTTTTCTTCGTAAAATGCGCGCTAGGAAAGAACAAAACACCCAAACCATGCTACTCAACGCGGTCCTGTCTATTGAAATTCATTAAAATTAAGCCGCTAGCTGCAGATGCATCCAAATTATCTTAGCAAGTGCACAGCCCTAGAATATGTCAAATTCTGCATTTTGTATTTCAGGTCAGTATTACAGCGGACGGTTTCTGTCCTACAAGTTTCAACAGATCTTACCTCTGAGCACTCGTGCGACTGAGCAGTGCATCCACTGTGAATATCGTCCGTGCTGGAAACTCAAACGTACCAGGTTGTCCCTTTTATATTCCACCCCAATGTTTCTGTTTTTGTCTCTTATACTTTACACGTGTGTGGGCCAAATACGTCTGCGTACGGTATACGTACACATATACTTACGTTATATAGGTATGCGTATATGTGTGATTATATCGGAAAGGATTTTGTCTTGACCAAGCTGCATCTACTAATTTAGACATATAAAATGAAATTCGGATCTATCTGCTGTTTACATCTGAGACGAAGTATTCTGTATCGATTTTCTTGAGAGTCCATCTACAGAAATTGTTTCTGATAAGCGGATTTAGACAGAAACCCGTGAAGACTTCCTTCAGTGTCTCTCACGTCGAGAGAGAAGTTGCTGATAATGCAATACAGAGAGGGAGAATACTGAAGTAAACCGGAGATAAAGTGCAGAGAATGGAACAGTTCTGACAGTTCAGACGCCGAGTCGTGTAAGTTGACTGCCTTTTGTTACCAGAAAATTTAACTGTCAAGCCTTCCGTATCATTTTAGAGTCCCCTGGGGGCTTCGTCATTGGTCTGCTAACTCGCACCCGCAGACACAAGATTACATGTCGCACAGGTATTTGTTCATTGTCTTGGGAAACTCCAGCTTTTTTTTTTCAGGTGGTGCCTTTGAATTCATGTCGTCGGAGAGATAGTCACACTTTTATTTTTTCATGCAGTTCAGTGACGATGTGAGACTTTGTAGTGGGATTATGAATTTTTGTACTTTAGAATCCCTTAGTTTTTCGGAAGGAAAAGTGAAACTCTGAACACAGAAAAGGGCCTAGTTATGAACGTAGCTACAGGACCCCGAAAATTGTAATTTGTCAAGTTCAAGTATTTGGGAACAGTAGGAAATGGATTTACTGGATTTAATAATAATAATAATAATAATAATAATAATTCATTTTTTGTAATTAATGTGCTGGCACAATAGCCATACGGCCAGTTACAGAGACAACACAGGCAACATAAAAAATGTACCCAATTAGGCAATAAAAAAAACGAATAGATAATAAGAACAAATTACATTAGGCAATAGACAAAATTAGTGTTGTGTGATTTCATTCTTCCGCCGCGAAGTAGATGAAAACTGTGTTCTTCTTTGTTATTACGCAGCAAATGGTGGTAATACCACACCGACGTTTCGGGACAACCTGCCGATGGAATATATAAATTCTCCAGAAACGTCTGTAAGGAATTACCACTACTCGCTTCGCGAAAACCCAGACGAGCGCAGTTCTCAATACTAGTGCAACTTCATCTTCATAGTTGCACCGTGCATGTTGATTAGTATTAAGTCCTTTTTTGTCCAACTAATGCACACAATTTATTATAAAATTGTTAAACAGCTAAAATCATTTAAAATTATAATAGTTGCTATGTTATCGGTATTGTGGCTGCATATATATATATATACACACGCAGCCACAATACCGATAACTTTAAATACCGATATGTAACCGAAGTCTACATTGTAACTTTAGCGAAACACAGGCTGAGATCTCCCTGATGATGGTTTATGTAAACGGAAACATGTTGGAGCAACTATTATAATTTTAAATGATTTTAACTGTTTAACAATTTTTTAATAATTTTGTGCATTAGTTGGACAAATAATGGACTTAATACTAGTGCAACTGTTACATTAAAAATGCCTGAATATGTGACAGTTTATTTCCAGTCAATTAAATTTATCATTATATTAATTTCAATAGAAAATTTTCACTTAAAGAAAATATAATCTAAAAAATAACAACACGAAGATGATTTTTTGTACCTCTAGGTAGAATAATTAATTTAGTAAATTAAAAAACAAACAGATTTTTTCCTAAATGGGCCAGTAGCTTTACAGATGTTATTAGCAGCTGATGTTCTTCTGCCAGAAGAAAAGATGTGATGTTTAAAGCCGACAGTAAAGAAAGCAAAATTGGCATATGAAGGCCGACAGTTTAGACAAGTAAAAGGCAGAATTTTAGTACGCTGTAAACAGTAACAAGAAGTAGCGCTTTTTAGTTGGTGTCTCGTACAACATAAGGAACGAAATTTCAGGTTATAAAAAACGTTGTCGCCTTTTATTGTAAATTGTCGGAAAAAGTTAGAGAATATTGGTTAGTGGCGACATTTTAGGCTTGCATTTGGGAAGTGACAATTCGAATCTAACTTGCAACATAGGATATTCTGCCCGAGGTTTTCCGTGGCTTTCCTCATTCCACGAGATAATTGCCATTTTCGATTAGCTCCTTCAACTCCTTCAAAATCATTGCCACTGCGTCGTCAAAATATGCGGTAATGCACATTTGTGTAAAGCTGGTAAAGTAAAATCAACCACAAACTCATCACCACAACCACCACCACCACCACC
>Ga0123354_10007888_pt1 | contig 16130 bp, 11 predicted proteins | sample TergutLab28metaG_2_FD_97872 | JGI IMG/M metagenome (GOLD analysis project Ga0123354, IMG submission 97872) | Labiotermes labralis P4 segment gut microbial communities from Petit-Saut dam, French Guiana - Lab288 P4 | ecosystem: Host-associated > Arthropoda: Insects > Digestive system > Gut ...
CCCCTAAGCGCCCGTCTTCGGCGGGGTGGGGGGTGGGGGGGGGGGGGGGGGGGGGGGGGTGGAGGTTCAAGTTTTGTCATCTGTTGGACAGTTCTTGATGTTCCAATTGACTTGGTATAGTAACTAAGCCACATACTGGAAGACCTGTGGCCAGCATCTAGAGACTAACGTCCGTATGGTGCTGAGGTTAGGGATCAGTACAGCTTTACCTCCGCTCCTAATATATATATACCTTCATGGCATACATTGCAACTTCACTGCTTTATTCTTACAATAAAAGCCAGCGAGATGCACTATTTCTCAACTTTATATTGATAAAAAACTCTACATGTTTCGCACAGACTTACTGTCCATCCTGACCTCGCAGGCAGACAGTCAACATAACCAGCATGACAAATACCTGTTGCTGTGTGTAGTGTGTAGAGACTCCCGATGATGCACAGTCTGATGTCCGAAACATCTACAGTTCTTTATCAAAATAAATTTGAGAAATAGTGCATCTAATTGGCTTTTATTATAAGAATATATATATATATATATACGTATGATGCACAATCCTCTAAATTCATTGCTTTACCTTTCAAATACTCATTTTAGTGCACAAATATCTTCAACATTTCAATAGTGTAAAATTACCATTATCTTGTGATGTCTTGTGATCGGTTACTTTCACTAGAGTCTGATACATGGCACTAGAAGTTGCATGGCCTTCATATGAACACAAAATGCTTAGTGCGCAACAGATGGCAGTAACCACCACAAGGTCATGACATGAACATAATAACTTCTGTTATCAGAGCAACTACAAACATAAATCAGGATATTAAACATAATATCGGAGCACAAGTGTCAGCATAACAACTGTGTTACAAAACTGTGTAAGTCAGAGTTTATAAAGACAACATGAATATTTTTGTAGTGGAGAAATTAAAATGGTAACATAACGGTGAATTCCCTGTGTACACCATGAAGGTATATGGAGGGGTGGGGGTAAGGCTCCCTTCATTCTTATGGCTGAGCACCAAGAGCCAGGTTGGACGCTTTGGTGAGAAGATAACTCTCTTGCTCCTAGTGAAAATCAAACCAAGGTTCCGCAGATGTCCACCACGTAGCCTGGTCACTACAGCTACTGTCGATGCTATCCCAGATCCACGATTAAAACAGATAAACAGGAACTAAAGAAAACAAGCCAGTTAGAAAAGCACTTAATGGAAGACAACAAAACTATGGATGAGACAAACACATATTTAGCCACAAAAATTTATGAAAACTGAAATACAGTACAAAATGTGTCATAAAAAGTCAGAAGACTTAACAAAATTCACATTTATACCCATAAAGAAAAATAATAATAATATATCTGGAATTATTCTGACAACAAAAGCAATGCAAGTTATTAGACTGAACATCCATACATGGAACACAAAGGAAATGCATTCCACATTCTTGCAGGACATACATGCACTACAAACCACTTCAGTGACTACAGAATCCTGAACATTGGATGGGGCAGTGACAGGTACTCTACGATCTCGCACAATATCGCGGAAAACATGTGACACACACACACACACACAGAGCCTACATACAGTAAAAGCTGGTCTGTCTGGCACTGGATGACACTGAACGCTCCATCAATCAAAGTTTACATAGACCCAAAACATTTCACTACTCCACCTGTCACTGATTATTAATGTGCAAAGAGCAGAATTTGAAGTTTTGCATCCCAAAGTCTTACGACATGCAAATAAACACCACACGTCAGTTTTTAACACAACATTTTATTTATATACAAGGGTGAATCAAAAAGTAAAGGCAATTTTTTAATTAAGCGGTAACCAGGACAGAGAGGAGCTGGCGCATTGAGCAGTATTGACAATGCCTGTTGAAGTGTTCAGCCATGTGCAGTACAGCACTCTACCTTCAGCCGAGTGGCAGCAACGAGGGCAAAAACAAGGACGCTCCTTTACAAGATTGCACCATCGAAGAACGTGGCGTAGCGCGGTTTGTTTGCGCAGGAGTGAAACCTGTGGAAATTCACTGTCGTATGTTGGCTCAGTATGGACAGAGCACCACGAGTCAACGGAAGGTTTATGAGTGGGTGGAAAGGTTTAAATCGGGTTGAACACGTGTTACTGATGAAGGTCGTTCTGGTGGCCATCAACATCGCGCACACAAGACCACAAGAGCAGCCAAAAAGCTTCTTCTCCACAGGAATACAGAAACCAGTTGAACTATATAACAAATGAATTGTGTTGCAAGGGGACTATGTAGAAAAATGATGTGTAAAATTGCTCACAGTTACTTCTGTTAAAGCCATTAAATGTATTTTGCCTTTACTTTTTGATTCTCCCTCGTACAATGGTATGTATGTCACGGCGACATGTTTCTACCTAGTAGGTCATCCTCAGGCCCTCCAGCAAAACAGATCAAAGAGTTCACATTCTGAAAACCATAAACTAAAGCGGTTTTCTTATACTGGTGTTTAATATACTACCAGACCTGATAGTGTCTAATTTTAATCTTATGTTTATTGGACCGTGCATCATTGTGATAATTGAAGAATAAAAGACCAACTTGATGTCACTTGCTATTTTATTTCACTTCTTATGTGCTCAACATGTTTCGGACATTAACATATCCATCATCAGGAGCTTTCGACTATTCTTTTGAATTACCACATTGGTCGTATTGTTCTGTAAAGACGGAAGATTTAGCATTAGCGTAAATTATGGTATGTAGTGGTGCGTGTTTGATGTGACGTGCTTTGTCACTTGCGCACCACTACATACCATAATTTACGCTAATGCTAAATCCTCCGTCTTTACAGAACAATACAACCAATGTGGTAATTCAAAAGAATAGTCGAAAGCTCCTGATGATGTATATTAATGTCCGAAACATGTTGAGCACATAAGAAGTGAAATAAAATAGCAAGTGACATCAAGTTGGTCTTTTATTCTTCAACTCTAAAAGTTAAAACCATCATATAACCAGTTCAATTTATATAACCTTCTGTAAATGAAACTTGTGAGCATTTGGGATCCCACAATGTGAATAAACTAACAACTCTTGGATCTGTTTTCTTGGAAGGCCTGAGGATGACCGACTAGGTTGAAACATGTTGCCCTGACATACATGACATATATACCACTGTACACAAAATAAATGTTGTGTTAATGACTGACGTGTGGTATTTATTTGCAAAGAGCAAAAGTTGAACAAGAAAGACTAACGACTGGGTAAATTTAAATAAGTGAATAGGTCAGATAGCAGAAGAATCTTCTTGGTTTTTTACGTTATGTATAGGCCATGTTACATAAGCAGTGGTGAAACGGGAGCAGAAAGTGTGTCAGGGAAATTACAACACAATGTGAAGTGACCAATTGAACAGTTCGGTCTGTCAACAGGGCCGCCAGGTCCATTAATATATGTATAATGCCTGACTCTCCAATATCTGGAAAACTGTGACATCCAGAAACCCTCTGGTCTCAGAGGTAGCAGATAAACTGACTCTTTTACTTTCAATCTGGTCCCAAAACTATAAGGTGAGGTAAATTCAGTCAAAAACACAACTATAAATATATGGCTTAATGACAGTGTTTATTGGCAACAGAAAACTACGTGTTTCGGCCTATAGCAGCCATCATCAGGTTTTGACAATTTTCTTGCTATAAGAGTTACGTATAATGTGCATATTATACAGGGTGAGTCTCTAGCTAGAGGCCCCAAACCATTGTCCATGTATACAGTCGAACAGCGCGGGTTTCTTGTTCATAAATACTGGCAAACAGGTTCATCTAAAGCATGCCAGACAGCATTTTGAACAGAATTTGGTGAAAGACGTGGACCATCGAAGTGTTCCATCCAGAAATTGGTTGAAAAGTTGGAAACAAGGGGAAGCTGACTTTTCTTTGGGACCTATTGAAGGGCAAAGTGTACAAAAATACACCCCGCACAATCGAACAACTCAAAGACGCTATATGCCAAGAGATTCAAGCTGTCAACATCGACACTTTGGGAAAAAGTATTCCAGAATTTGAAGAAACGCATTCAAATGTGCTTGGATGTGAAAGGAGACCAGTTTCAGCATCGATTATCAGCAGGTCCTGTTTTGCATCATTCCCGGTATGTGTATATAAATTTTCAAGTCATTATCTCAATAACAATTTTTTATAGACAATAGTTTGGGGCCTCTAGCGAGAGACTCTCCCTGTATATAACTCTTATAGCAAGAAAGTTGTCAAAACCTGACGATGGCCGCTATAGGCCGAAACATGTAGTTTTTTTTCCATTGCCAATTAACACCATCATTTAGCCATATATTTATAGTTGTGTTTTTGACTGAACTTACCTTACCATATAGTTTAAACACACAACGGGGATGGCACACCTCAGAATTGGTCCCATATTGTGGGCTCAACATCTGGCATCAGGGAACGAGTAGGTATTGACGCCAGGAGTGTGTAACAACAGTTACTTATTTGCAGTTACTTTGATACAGGTGATTACAAATTTGGTCCCACATAATTTTGAGGAAAGTTATGCAAATAACATAATGTTGCCCCTACACATTTTTTGCTGCATATAAGGCAATTTGTTAGTTTCTGGCCAAGTGAAACTGCTGAGCAGAAGACCTGGAATGAGTCACTAATACAGCAACACTAACAGCAGGCTGACAGACAAAACAAAAGAAATCCTTCCCTTCCCACCTGATGTGCACTGTACACACATCCACCACCCACACTTGTTTCTGTTCACAATTCACAGCCTACATATCTCAACAGTACCGGTGCCTATAGGACTGGCCGCAACAGCATAACGACCACACAAACAAACAAGCCCCTCCCTCTCTCCTCTCCCATTGTTAAGAGGATAACTAAATAATACTTAATATAAACCTTATTGTGACACCGTGCATTTCGTAGAATCACTTCAATTATCAACCAACAAGTGCACTTATATAACTTTCACACAAAACACTTAAAATCACTCCGACATGTTTCGATCTTTTTTAGATCATCATCAAGGAGCTATGTTTCTCCTTGCTAAAGTTATATAATAACATTCACAATTTAATTCGTTTCTGTAAACGTTGTGTTGTGGCAGCGTGTCATGTTGTGTGGGAATACGCTGTTGAGAGTGCAGCTGGTTAGGTGTGCATCATATGCTACATAACGGCAGCCAGTCCCTCATTACATAGCATATGACGCACACCTAACCAGCTACACTCTCAACAGCGTATTCCCACACAACATGACACGCTGCCACAACACCATGTTTACAGAAACGAATTAAATTGTGAATGTTATAATATAACTTTAGCAAGGAGAAACATAGCTCCTTGATGATGATCTAAAAAAAGATCGAAGCATGTCGGAGTGATTTTAATTGTTTTAAGTGTTTTTATGTGGAATTTATGTAAGGGCAATTGTTTGTTAGTAACTGAAGTGATACTTAATATGTCAGAATAATGGGCAATATTACAAAAAATACAGATACATAAAAATTATAAATACAATTATAAAAAGCATAATTAAATGTATTAACGTTATTACTGTACACAACTTTACAGGGGAAGGAGTAGCAGTGGAACAAAGATGTCACATTCACCTCAGCTTGCCAATCAGTGGTGGAGGTGGCTGTGTCTATCTGGTTGTGCTAAAAAGTACAGCTGTTGGCATTTCAGGAAATACAGGTGGTTTGGGTTCGCACAGTGGTCCACTCTGAGGGAATACAAGGCTAAAGATACCATGGACACACAGCTTCTCAGCTTCCCAGACAACGTTCTTCTCACGATACTCACATACATTAACATCTGCATTTGCACAACCACACCGAGTTCACCATAAAGATCAGATTAGCACAATTATGTTTATGTATGGATACTGATGTGTGGAGAGCTCATAGTTTGTCTGCATGCAGTATTTGGTGGTAGATAGTGTGTGTGTGCACAGTGTCCAGTGGAACACAGTTTGTCCATGTGCAGTGTCTGGTGGTACATCATTTGTGTGTGTGTGTGTAGCATCTGGTGGTACATCACATGTGTACTGTGTCTGATGGTACAAGGTGTGTGCATGCACAGTGTCTGGTGGATACATAACCTGTGTGTGTAGTGTCTGATGGTACATCATGTGTGTGCTGTATCTTGTGGTACAAGGTGTGTGCATGCAAAGTGTCTGGTGTGTACAGTGTCCTGTGGTACAAATTATGTGTGTGTGTGTGTGTGTGTGCACGCATGCTTGTGCAGTATCTGGTGGTACACTGTTTGTGTGCAAAGTGTATGGTGATACAATGTGTGTGTGTGTGTGGTGCAATATCCAGTGGAACATATGTGTGTAGTGTGTAGGGTCTGGTGGAAAATCCTTACAAAGTAGGATTAGCCAGAATCACCATCAGACTAAGAATCAGAATCATTCAGGCCTTGCCCAATCTGGCCCAAATTCACTTTATAATTTTCACAGGGCTCAGAATTTTTAATAAACCTTTCTGATTGGCTCTTTACCAGTGCAACAGAAGAATAGTCTTGCATAGCTAAATGAGCCAGTAAAAAAATATTTTCCCGTGTTGTGGGCACGGTATGCAGCAACCTACATGTCCCAACAGCGTGGGCAGCTGGCTTCAAATATTTTTTCATGCTGACTTCTATTAAAATAATGGAACTTCTAATTTTTGTGCATTTTCTGACTCTAAGCAATAGAGTATCAATTAATTCTGATCAATGCAAGAAGACAAGTGCTAACTGAATGCTCTAGTCACACAATCTTTCACGCTTAAACTGTATCGGTTGCAGAGTCTCCACCTGTCCGTCTTGGGTTAACACGCTGGGGTTCAAAACTAAGAGCAGGTGTGCGCAGTGTCAGCATGCAGTAACAGATATACGCAAGTTTACACAATGTAAGCCGATGCCTTCGTATATACAAATTTTCTCTTTATTAACATTCCTGAGAATACATGTAACTGATCTGCACAATGTTAATGGCTTTCTTGGAGAGGTTCTTGTACCAAGATTTGGGGCTCTCACAGCAGTGATGCTGATGATTCAAGTCTTCTGGGATGTTATACTGTGTCACTGAGTGAGTGGTTCCTGACGGCCCAAAGAAACACAGTGCCTTCGTCTTCAGGTTCAAGCAGTCCAAAATGACCAACTGACTGACCCCTAGCACTAAGGCACGGTGTTTGCAAGAAACATCAGGAATTACTCACCCAATGACATAAGGCATCCAACAAGATGCTAAGTCTTTCATGTCTGTAGGTTCTGAAACCATCATGGGCAGCACACTTTCTGTCTTTCATATAGCACACCATCTGTCGTTCATGTAGCATACCATCTGTCATTCATGTAGCATACTGACTGTCCTTCATGTAGCATACCGTCTGTCTTTCATGTAGCATACCGTCTGTCATTCATGTAGCATACTGTTTGTCATTATGCCATGAAAGAACACCATCTCTACCCAACACACAAGTAAATACACACTACATAAATAGCAAACTATACCAATATCAATTATACCCAGACATACACAACACCTGAACACTGTATGTTTATTTATTTACTTTTCTACATGTTTCGGTCATTCTATGCAGCCAGGTAGAGAACGCAATCATAAAAGTATGCTATGTCAGAGGCTTCTGTTTCACAATTCACACACACAAATTGTGAACAAGAGGCCTCTTCAATCCCACACCTTTCCGAATATGCACTTCTGTTTCTACAGGATGATGGTCGAATAGAACTGAAATAAGATGGAGAAAAGTAATTAAACAAATGTACTGTGTTCAGGTGCTGTTTGTGTGGATATAAAGTAATACCAAGTTACTAGCACAATGGGATGTCATTACCTAAATTATTAAACCGAACATTTTTCTCCTTCAACTACTATTCCAGTCTTGTATTTACACATAATCAAGTACATGATTTTTATGTTTGAGTTCTGGCAGTCCTAGAGTAATTTTCAAAACCGACAGTTGACTTCTTACCACACACATCTCTTCACAGTTGTATAATGGTAAGAGCAAAACCACCAGAGATGATTTTTCATAAGAATATGACCTTGGACACAGTGGCACAAGGGGAAGTCAGATAAAAACCATTTACAAATATACAGCTGTGTTACAAACAGACTCATTTCATAGCACCTACATGTTGCCTCCAGGAGGTTCGATTGGACTGAATTCGATAACAACAGAATATGTACAGGCTGGCAATGAAGTGACCCCCACACCTCCACCGTTTCCAATTGTTTGTGCAGCCCTTTACTTAAGCATTCAGTACCCCGCACTTTTGAACAAAGATATATTGGGCCAGGTACCTAAATTTTACTGCCGCCAGTGCCTAACAGTCACAAAGAACATGTGAGACCATTTCAAATGACTGTCTACCAGCTCCAGTTTTGGTATCATTAATGATAAACTGCCCTCTCATTATTCTCAGCTGATTTCTGGTCAAGTTGAGGAATTCCCAAGTCCTTTTAGCAGAGGGTCTGTTAAGAAAGCCCGTAACCTGCCTCTGTCCATGAAAGGCCTGCCAGTGCTTGATTTGCTGCTTGTCCAATCCCTGATCACTCCTGTGACAACCTTTGAAGATATGCCAAGGGCAGACTCAGGTCCTGTAAGTAGATGTGAGGAGCCTTGCCGTGGCTAATTATGTTGTTTCCATCCATTCCCTAAGTGTCCTAGCACCCACACCAGCTGGATCCCTTTACATTCCACCAGTCTCATCAGCAAATTATGGCAGACCCAGACTAATTGGAAAATGTCAAGAGCTGTAATAACCACCTGACTACCTGACAGAATACAGATGCTCCTAGCTGTGTAGTCCATTTCCATATTCTCCATTGCACACACCTTTATGGCATATATTTCAGCCTGGAATAGTGCAGTGTCTAGCCCAAGTGAGAAGCTATGCTGCAATTCTTCTCGAGTCCCATCTAAACACATCGGCACCAGCGCCTTTACTAATCTTGGACCTGTCTGTACACCAGTGGCATACCCACAAATTTCGTTGGGTGGGGGTTCAACAAATATAGTTGAGGAAAGACAGGGAGAAAGGGGGTCTGGGGGCAGTAGCCCCCTAGTCAGGGGTTTTGGAGGCAGCTGTAATTTGGTATAAGAAATGTCATTTCATATAGTAAAATGTTATTAATTTTTGGTACTTTAAGACTATTTATGATGCCAACCAATTTATTTGTCATTGCTAATGTAAAATAATTGTGAACCTAGGCAGTTTTGGTATTTTACTGCCTTTTTTCCAAATATCTTGGGGTGTTGGCATCCAAAATTCAGCAATTTTTAACAGTTTTCACAATCGGGTTGAGTTTGGCACGATTTTGGAAGGCCTTCGGAATTTCTGGGGGTGGAGGGGGGCGTTGAACACCCCCCCCCCCTCGGTACGCCAATGCTGTACACCAGACCATGAATGACCTGCTGTATGCATAACTCAGTACCATTCTGTCATCCCCATAAGATTAGACTGGAGACACATTACTGCCAAAGTCACAGCTATTCTCATCAGCGCAGGACAGGACATACATCGTAAACTCCTTCTGGGATCACAGATTTTATTTACAATACTGATATGAAGCAAACGCATCATTTAAGCATCTTCAATTCATGCCTGAACATGCCTACACCCTGTTTCAAACAATAAGTAACAAACAAGGTACCCTGAGTCCCATCTATAATAAGGTTTACCAGGGTGACTCATGTCCCAGTAAAAGTGAATGCTAGCAATCAAAAGAAAACAGATTAAGGATATTCTCACCAATGAACAGTCCCTGAGAAAACCTTAGCAATGTTATCAGTTAAAATCTGATTACTGTACCAATGGTTCTGTAAATTCTTCTAAGAAATATGCATAGTGATATACATTTGACACACTTCAAGCTAAAAACTGCTACATGTGAAACTGAAGAATAATGCACGTGTACAGTAACCATCAACAGAATTTCTACAGCAGACTTCACTCTTTGGAGATTCTGCACTGCAATGGCTGGTACTATGTTACTGGTGTTGCAAGACAACATATTGGCAGATGGACATGACCAGCAACTACGTGACAAGACTGAATTATGGTGGACCAATATGGTTGTTGGGGGCCTGAAGAGGAATGCTACTAATGCCAGTTGTGGCAGTTGGAAAAGGCAATATGATGGGAAAAGAAGGAACACTGGTAGGAGGAAAGATAATGCAGGGGGCTATACGGCAGCCAATAGGGAGCAGGGAAAACAGGAAGACTGGCCCACCTGTGGCCCAGTCCGCTCCCAGCCACACTAGCATAATGTTGGCCAGGAGCATCATCAAGTGTGCTCACCTGCCAACCAGGAAGAGTTCCGGCTGCATCTGGGTATGTACAGCATCATCTTTCATGAGTACGGTCATGTCTACAGTGGGCAGAGGGGTTGTTCCATTCAAACCAGAGTGAAGGAGCAATACCAGCTTTTCTGGTTTGGGCAGCCCAACAAATTGATGGAAGGTGAATATCGGTTCAACCACAATCATAACGTGCAACTCGAAAGCACCACAATCATCTCTCTCAAACCCAGCTATATGGAGCAGATGGAGCTCCATCCAAACAATATGAACGTGCATGTGGAACAGCTTGAGTGGGCCATGCAAACCTCTCATTCACAGCCCTGGCAAACCCCCCCCCCTCCCCCCAACCACTGATACGCTCCTCACTGTCCTTTTCAGGAACAAATATTTTTTTCTCATTCCTCCTCCTACCAGTCTTGTTTCCCCATTGCCTGGTGGCACTGACACCAGCAGCCACACTTCACATGCTGCCAACAAAACAACTGGTCCACCACAATCCACTCCACTCTCATACTGCCCCTGTATATGTTCACACACCCACCTGCTTCAGAATTCTTCAGGGACTACTTAATCTTTCAAGATCAAACCAATACATTGTCCTGAAACTAACCAATGTGGCACATTCCAGACGAATGGAGAACTTGCCTACACCACAGCAGAAGCCTAAAAACTCACACAGCCTTTCTACACCTTATAAATATAAATCATACATGTTTTGATGCTTAACTCACATCATCATCATCATCATCAGTGACTGTGTTTCCATGGTTAACATACACCCGTAAATATCAAACAACATGAAAAGAGACAAACATACAAATTAAGGCATTTTTAAACGAGACGGCAACTGGTACAAGCTGAACAAACATCATGCCGTCTATCAATATAATACTGAATTTCAAAGTTCAATTACATATTTGGCATGACAAAAACAGTAACATCAAAATTGTGTAAAAGTGATAATGGAAATGCAATAGTGACCGGCATACGTTAAGGCATGAGAGTCACTGATGACACAAATAAAGCACTGAAACACAAATAACTGGTCAATGATGACACAAGTTCAGCACTGAAACAAATGACTGGTCACTGATAACACAAGTTCAGCACTGAAACAAAAATGACTGGTCACTGATGACAAAAGTTGAGCACTGAAACAAAAATGACTGGTCACTGATGACACAAGTTCAGCACTGAAACAAAAATGACTGGTGAATGGTTATATGGTGCAGCAACACTGTCAGTACATTCCAGGTAAATCGGCATTATTCGAAGTCACACGGTATACAGAAAATAATGCTTATTAGTACGAGTTTCAAAGAAGTTTCTTGGCAAGTCAGTAACCTCTCACAGTTCACCTAGCCAGAAATAAATAATGGGTGCACCTGAGTACTGTCAAGAGTGCGGCGGCACGTCGGACACTCCTTCTTCTTGTACACTACTTCCGTAATGCATGGAGTGCAGTACACATGACCGCACATGGTGGCGGATATTCCTCGTTTACTGCTGACCGTTTCCAAGCATATCGCACACTCCCACTCCAGCCTGGAACTTCTTTGTGCTGTTTCAGTCTTATCTCCCACAGTGTTTTGCTGCTGTTTCGCAACTTCTTTACCCTCCTGCACATTATATGAAGTTCCTGGTATTTCCAATGGAGTATCAAGGGCTGACAGATGTGGAGCACCTGTCAGTGGCACAGAACGCTCCTCCTGATTACCGGGCTCAACTAACATTTCTGATGAGTTAGGAACTATACTTAAGACACTCCCTGAACTGGAAGCTGCTAAGTCAGCACTGGCAGAATTTGGAACAGGTGGATTCCGTACACTTGTCTCACTCTCACTACTGCTAGGTACCAAATTCATATCACAACTGTACTTCTTAGCCCATGGGGAGTAAGTACTCTCTGAACTCATTGGAAATGGCAGATTTAACGAAGATGGGTATTCCAGAGGTGAAACAAGGTCCAGGGGCATCCCTGTGTATGGAAAATTCGAACCACCAAACTGGGAGAACATTTTTTCCCTCGTTAATTCACCAATACTACGTAATGGTGACAGAGAAGATGGGATGGCTGTACCAGAAATCGCAGTACTGCGACTCAGATCATAAGCGCCACACTGCAACACCTGTGGTGTGTGTGCTGGAGCTGGGTGTAGCAAATCAAGACACAATTCGGCAGGCTGACACCAAGACGAATTCATGGCACTATCACTGCTTCCACCACAAGCTTCAGGCCCCGACTTCTTCCAGGACAACTGTTTATCACCCCTCTGTTTATCTCTAAAATTGCTGGCACCATTTGAACTGGAAGACAGATTAGGTTTCTCTACTGACTTAGAAGAATTTAACATATTACCAACCTCAAATGGATGTGCAAGCATATTTTTATATTTAAGTGCATGGTTTTTGTACCTTGCTTGGCTTTTTGTAAAATCCAATGGCTTTCGCTGAGCAGAAAAATCCATTTTCCCCACACCGGACTTAGAGAGACATTTAACAATTTCAATACCATCATCAGCCTCCTCACAATCATCAGTGACATCATAAATAGTGATTGTATCATCATCAGAATCATCTGATACCACAAGGATTGTCTCTTCATGATCACTGGTTCCACATTGGTTCTGTTCACCATTTAATGACTCTTTATCATCAACACACACAGCGGTGTCCTCTTCAGAACACTTCCTGCCATCTGTGTTTACATCTTGAAATGCAACGCAGTGACCATCTGTAAAATTTTGTAGAGGCATGATCCCAGAATCTTTGAGAACACAACTGTTTGCTCTGGATGGCAATTCTGTGTTTCCTGCAGCACAGTGTTCTTCCTTTGTGCTGGTTTCTCTTCCCTGGTATTGATATCCCACAACAGGTACGTTTTCATCAACTTTCTTCTCAATGTTGCCCTGAGGTCCTTTATAGATGCAAGGTGGTCCTTGCTTTGATATGGCACCAACTTCTCTAGCTGTACCAATTTCAGAGCATGGTGCACTTTCTATTGCACGTGGAAATTCACGTTTGAACTTCCATAGTTTCTTAGTTAACACGTTCGCTGAATCCGACTCAATACATTTCACTTCATTCCTAAGAGAACTATCCGCATCACCAAATCTCTCTACATTTCTGGAAATATCAGAAGAACCTGAATTCTCAGAAACTGGAAGGCGTAGAGTTTCATTCCCTCCGTAATTCTTCCACTGAAAAACAGGAGATATACCATGTTCAGTAAACTTCACTGTGGAGGATGAGCCTGATTTTCGTTCAGCCATCTGGGAATCAACATCGTACTTGTACATGGAATAAAGTTCACTTTCAGGTAACTTTGGTGATAAGGATGAACTGGTATGGGCAAAGCATTCTGACGTCAGAACGGGTTCACTCTTACATACCTTCAGTGACAGGGGCACAGTACCTGCCTGGTTCCCAGACAGCTTCCAGCGGGTGCCCAATTCTAAATTTGGATGATGATAATGTTCACGCAGCGTTAATGATGAAGACAAATCACCAGCTTGATTCCTTGAAGGCTTTGTTTTGATACCAAATTCAGAACTTGGAGGAAGCTCATTTTCATAAAAATTCAGTGAGGGCAACCGTATGAACGGAGAAACTGTGTTGTTACAGTAAGCAGACGCTTGGAGACGGGCACTTCCAAGTGCACCCACTGGTGGCAATGACTGAAACCCATTTTCTGAACACGAGTCATACTTCAGCGGAAACAAGCCTTCACACGATTTTGAAAACGAAGAAGGTATTGGGTCAGGCTTAATGTGCACGCTTGAAGTTCCGTCCCCAGAAATACCTGAATTTTCCTGATCTACGGTCTTTCGGATTAAAACACGTTTCAAAAGAAATTTATGAGACGCTGAAGAGAGACCAGTATGTGCTGCACCATCCTCACTTGAAACTGACACAAGTGACTGATCATTTGCTTTCGGTGTCAATGAAGAAACAAGACTGTCACTTCTTTCTCCATTAGACGCTTCCCCAGAGATCTTGGAACATTTGTCACCCGATTCATTCCTTGTTTGACGAAAGACATATGGATACTTGTCAAAATGTGAATTTATGCCACACAATTCACCATGTAAGTTGTTGTAACTATGAAAGTTGAAGTATTTATGAGACGATGACAAACCATCCTGTGCTCCCAAGTCCTGGCCTGGGATGTTTACATCAGTTACAGACTTGTGATTACTTCCTTTTGGAACCAATGGTGATGTAAAATTACAACTTCCTTCACCTTCTTGTGGAACAACATTATTTCTTACATGGCTTAAATAAGGATTTATGTACACTGTATTATCATCATCATCATCATCATCGTCATCGTCATCGTCGTCGTCGTCATCATCATCATCGTCATCGTCGTCATCATCATCATCACCATCTTCAAGCGTAGAAAAAGTTCCACGACTCACTGTACTAAGCGAATGTGAATGGGAAACAAGTTCACCAATGTGACTCAATGAATTTTCAGCTCTCCTGTTCTTCTTGCACTTTTTGTTATGATCATTATCATCATCATCATGTGACAAAGCTGCAGGTAACCTTGAATCTTTCCTTTTCTTAAAAGGTATATCTGGTAATAAACTGATGTTGGATGCAACACTTTGACTTCTCTTTAATGACATTCTCACACCAGAACAAAACAGTTTCAACTATGTTACTTTAGGCCCTTTGAGACCACCCACAATGTGTGCACTAACACGTGTTTTCAAGTGCAACTCATAACAGCACATGCAATATCCATTTCCAAACACAAGTCAATGACATGAACCTTCACCACCAGCTTTGTATATTCAGCAAATGACGAAATCTGAAAAAAGAAACAACAAAAATTCAGTGTTATGTCACAGACATCAACTCCACACCAAACTGTGACCACGCACAGCATTATCCTACGTTACTGCATTATAACTTGCTTAACAATTTGCGTGCGACAAACGGCTATACCTACCATACCCTGCATTACCCTTAAGAGTAATAAAAAAAAATTTACCCTATATCTTCACAAAACATTGCAATTTTATTGTGACGAATCAGAAACAAACATCCCCACTCTGTCAACAGTCCACAATGATGTCACATGTGAGCAGCAGTGAACTACTAACAAAACACATAAATGTGGTAGGACATCGTAAAGGGACTATTACTAATATGACGTTCAGGTGACCGTGCATCATGATAAATTATTATAATAAAACCAACCAGATGCACTAATTTCTCAAATTTATTTTTGGAATAAAACTGTACATGTTCCAGACAGTTCCTCTGTCCATCAACAGGAGTTCTTCACTGTACACACAGCAGTGTGCTAGCAAGCTGTTAGCAAACTTGTACGACATATAACACTGCTGTGTGTACAGTGAAGAACTCCTGATGATGGACAGAGGAACTGTCTGAAACATGTACAGTTTTATTCCAAAAATAAATTTGAGAAATTACTGCAGCATTTGGTTGGTTTTATTATAATGAGTCAAAAAATAAAGAATTAGCACAACACAAAATACTATAATAGCTTTCAAATGGTGCTGAAACTTGGAGGATTCGGGCAGCCGATCAGAAACACCTGGAAAGTTTCGAAATGTGGTGCTGGAGAAAGATGGAGAAGATCAGCTGGACTGAGCATGTGAAAAATGAAGAAGTATTGCTTAGAGTCAAGGAGCAGAGGAATATCCTGCATGAAATAAGTGAATGGAAGGCCAACTGGATTGGTCACATTTTGCCTTCTACAGTGGGTTATTGAAGGAAGGATAAAAGGGGGGGGGGGGTTTAGAAAGTCACAAAGACCAGGAAAAAGACAGAGGAAG
>Ga0123354_10007889_pt1 | contig 16129 bp, 8 predicted proteins | sample TergutLab28metaG_2_FD_97872 | JGI IMG/M metagenome (GOLD analysis project Ga0123354, IMG submission 97872) | Labiotermes labralis P4 segment gut microbial communities from Petit-Saut dam, French Guiana - Lab288 P4 | ecosystem: Host-associated > Arthropoda: Insects > Digestive system > Gut ...
CACACACACACACACACACACACACACACACACACACACACACACACACACACACACACACACAAACACACACACACACACAGACACACACACACACAGACAGACACAGACACACATGACGAAGCTAAAACACGCTTTTCGCAATTTTATGGACGCGCCTAAAAAAGGTCCATTATCAGTTTGTTGGTGTACTCACACGTTGGCAGTATAAACAGACACCGTACACTGATCTTATCCAAAGGCTCTGCACAAATACGCTGTCTATACAAGATCTGCCGTCCGTGTGATGCATTCCGTCCTTTCATGTCCGTAACGTCCGTTAATCTGTTCTTTGTAGGAACAAATTCCTCTCTTGCACTGGACTTACATTCGACATTGTCTGTAATATACTTAATACACAAGAGGTTTCAAAAGTTGAATTTATTCCCTCCTTAGGTTGTCCTTATTATCACAAATATTTATATATTCATTAATGTCAAAAGTTAACATTAAACCGCAAACCGGTTAAATATTAAATTAATCCTACATAGCACTTCTGTGATCAAATGGTCTCACGGAAAGTGTGTTGTACCATTCATATGCAGCAGGAATGACAGAAGATTTTATTCAGTCAACACAACTTATGGAACCGCGGTTAAGGTGCTGTGCTACAAATCGGAAGGTCGCTGGTTCGATTCCAGATAGTGTCATTGGAATTTTTCATTGGCATATTCCTTCCGATCGCACTATGGCCCTGGAGTTGACTCAGCCTCTAACAGAAATGAGTACCAGGAGTATTTCCTGGGGGTAAAAAGCGGCCGGTGCGTAAGACTGACAACCTTACCACCATCCTAAGCCATTGTCACGTAATCTGGGAACCTTAACTTCCTGGAACCCTCTGGGCACGTCGGGCCTGTAATGGGACTGATTTGCCTTTACAAAGCAACTTTATTAGTAAACAGTCCCTCTTGATTACAATATAAACTACACGTTTGGGTTTTTTACTAAACTTACTTATGTAGTTGTGTTGGCGGAATAAAACATAGATTGTATTTAGTTTAGGGAGTACAACTATATGCTACATGCCAAGATAACAGAAATAATAATATTAGGTAGGTAGGTTTTCACCCTTTTTTATAGGCCACGCAGACCCTTAGGGTGAGTAGAGGTATAGCCCTAATCTTTTCTAGGACCTTCGGCACTAGATGGGGGTGGGGGTCAGCCCCACGCCCCGGCCGCATATACTCCCGGGAAAGATCCGGTTCCCATTGTACAGGAAACTGGGTGGGCTCCAGGGCCGGTCTGGATGGGCGGAAAATCTCTTCCCCACCGGGATTCGATCCCGGACCGTCCATCCCGTAGTCAGTCGCTATACCGACTGAGCTACCCGGCCCATAATAATAATAATATTATATTATAAAATTGTGTATTATCAAAAATATATTCCGGATATTTTGCTAACATTTGATGTACCGCACAGCCAAAATCAAAATCGAGATACTGGATGATTCAAGAACCTACGTGTAGACCCCATACTGATTTCAATTCTTAACATGTTCCATCATTCCCGTGTATTAGTCAATCGGTGTAATTAGTTGGACTTCTTAATCAATGATTTCATCGCGGTCACTTAGCGAATATACATTAGTAAACACCTGTTTTGTCCAAACGGTAGCGATCTTACACCGCACAGGGTTGACAGGTTCAATCAAATGTTCCATTAAAACCTGTTGCCTGCTTGTTCAGGGTGACTGAATTACGTTCGCTTGCTGCTAAAACAACTGAGAACAGACAAGCTGTCGATTACACAGGCAGGTTGTGGCCACTATAAATCTATTCCCTTTTCCCTTTCCGCAATTCTGGTTTGGTCACCAGCCATCACATCTTCCCACATATTCGACATATTTCCCTCTCCCACCAGTAGCCACTTGATTCAGTTACTCTTAAGAGACAGAGTGAGGCACATTTCTCCGAAACGGCGGAACCAGCTTGGTAACCTACAGGACGTAACAGTCCAGAAGACGTACCACTTGATTAAGATACGTTGTGAACGTTTGCAAACTGATTCGTACGTTTTGTAACTCTTTTATGTTACCTGCCGACAAAGTTTTTGCTTCTGAAGATGAATGTAAGACGAAAGTACAAAAGATACCGCTTGTGTCTTCTGAATATCGCCTCTGAAGTGATGCATTGTGCGAATTTTACGTACGTAATATTTCTTTTCGAACTCATCCATGTATCCTCTTATCGGAAACGTTTTACATGCCCAGAAGATGTTCTTTATACACATTTCAGTGCTTACAGAGTGGAATAGAAATGTCGATAAGATATACTACATGCATTATGTGACGAAACAGCCAGGCGCGGCCCTAAGCATTTCAAAACTAAGCGATCAACATATTTCGATGTGGCCGTATTCTTCTTCCAATTAAGCTGTTAGAGAAAAGAATCTACTCTCATTTTTATCTTAAATTGATTACATCTGAAAACTACAGATGGGGAAATTTATAAATCGATGACAGTACAAAGTCGTACGTTGAAAGGGCTTTTTTTTTTAGATTCTATCTAACTCACTGTCTCTGGTCTTTGTTCACAGCGAATGCCAGGAACACAACTGTGTACTAACACAGTTGTGTTCCCTTATACCAGCAGGAGAAACAACACGTAAAAAATAATCAGTCCCATTACAGGACCGATGTGCCCAGAGGGTTCCAGTAAGTTAAGGTTCCCAGATTACGTGGCAATGGCCCTAGATGGTGGTAAGGTTGTAAGTCTTACGCATCGGCCGCTTTTACCCCCAGGAAATACTCTTGGTACTCATTTCTGTTGGAGGCTGGGTCGACCCCAGGGCCGTAGTGGGATCGGAAGGGTAATGTGTATGAAAATTTCCAATGACACCATCTGGAATCAAACCAGCGACCACTGTGCTACCGCGGTGGAAACAATACGTACAACTGACAAATGTACGAATTTATTTTCTTAATGAATTATCTTCTCTCTTAACGTCGTCTATATTTCCATACAAGTTGTACATCCGTAAAACCATTCACTTTGTTGTGGGAAATGCGGGAAGAGTACTTAAATGTACCAGCTCTGGAGATGACGCTGGTACTACAACCCGGGCTTACATGAGGTGAACCGTGACAACGTGAGCGTGAATAAGATGACGAGCTGCACGCGTAGCACGAAAATATAATAAAGAAATTTGTCACTTACAGTTCCCAGCGATTTATTGCTTTGGGCATGACTGCAAGTTTCATGTGCGTAATAAATATCCTCTTCAGAATATAGGCTTCCTGCCTGACTCTAGCGTTGCAGTGATTTAGTTCATATAAATGACCCAACGTTGCATCTAAAAAAATAAAGCAAAATTCACCTTTTAAAACTTAATTTATTCTCTACGTACGGCCAGGTTTAATTTTTACAAGGCAGACAATGTACTGTACAGTACATATAAATGTAACACTGAGGCGCGTTCTTGCAACCTTCGATGCAGTGGAAAAGCAAGATGGATTACGTATTCTGAGCGCGTGTCTGTAAACGTAGTTATCCGGCATGTAATACGCATGCGCCTTATGATAATCGATGGCCTGTCTGATTTTGCTATATTTTTTCCAGTTTATCTCATCAACGGCAAGACTTTCGGAGAAACGAAATTGAACGGCAAATGTGTGTTGTAATTTCCTGTATAACTTTTGTCTAAAATATTTCTCATCCTGAGATAAATTCAACGAAATATTAATACTTCAGAGGTCCTCATGTAGAGGATCCGTCATTCTTGTCAAATTGTAATCAAACTTGAATTTTTTCGACATATTTTCGAAAAATACTCAAATACAAAATTTCAGGAAAATCGGTCCAATGAGCGCTTAGTCGTTTGATGCCAACGGAAGACGGGCGGACTGACGGAGACAGATACATATACACACATACATACACACATACATACATACACACATACATACACACATACATACATACACACATACAAACATACATACACACATACATACATGCATACATACGCACATGCATGCATGCATACATACATACATACGTACATACACACATACATATATGCATACATACATACATACATACATACATACATACATACATACAGACATACATACATAATACATACATACATACATACACACATACATACATACATACATACATACATACATACATACGTACACAGGGGACCGCGGTAGCACAGTAGTTAATGTGCTGTGCTACAAATTGGAAGGTCGCTGGTTCGATTCCAGATTGTGTCATTGGAATTTTTTCTTGACATAATCCTTCTGATCGCACTATGGCCTTTGGGTCGACTCAACATCTAACAGAAATGAGTACCAGGAGTATTTCCTGGAGGTAAAAACGGCCGGTGCATAAGGCTGACAACCTTACCACCATTCTGGGCTATCGTCGCGTAATCTGGGAACCTTAACTTCCTGGAACCCTCTGGGCACCTCGGGCCTGTAATGGGACTGGTTTATCTTTTACATACGTACATACATACATACATACATATAGACAGGCAGACAGGACAGACACACAGACAGATATGGCGAAGCTAATATTCGCTTTTCGTATTTTTGTGAAAACACCTTTCAGTGTTACGTATTGATCTCAGTACGAGGAGCGATAATTTACCTATACTGCGAAAGATCTTTTCTACCTCGATTTCATAAAGCAGCATTGTTTTTTGGAACGGTCTGAGGATTTTCTCGTGTTGTGGTAAAGTTAACGTGTAAATGAAGATAAGCATGGAGCACTGCTTGAATGATACGAAGTACTCGGAGGTAATCCTATCCATTCCCACTTGTTTCCCTAATTTCACATGGACCTATACTGCATTAACTGGCTGGTTTTTATACCCAAGACGGAGGATGTTGACTTAGCCGTACGGACTGAATCTGTAAATGTAATGCACATTCAATTTATACATTAAAACAGCCAATAAAGCATTGCTTTTGTGAAGCAGAATTGGTCCCCGTCCTCAGGCTAGAAATTGAAGTTGACACCTAGTTGATACCGGTAGCACAGTAGATAAGGTGCTGCGCTACAAATGGGAAGGTCGCTGGTTCGATTCCAGATGGTGTCATTGGAATTTTTCATTGTCATAAACCTTCCGAACGCACTATGGCCCTGGGGTCGACTCAGCCTCTAACAGAAATGATTACCAGGATCATTTTCTGGAAGTAAAAGCGGGCGGTGTGTAAGGCTGACAACCTTACCACCATTCTGAGCCATCGTCACGTAATCTGGGAACCTTAACTTCCTGGAACCTTCTGTGCACCTCGGGCCTGTAATGGGACTGATTTACCTTACCTATTAAACTAGGTCCGACAGCCAAAACTAAAAGGTTTGCCCATCGGATCAAATCAACAGCAAAAGTAATGTTTAATAATAATTTTTATTATGTTTAACACGAGGCCTTGGATAAAGTTCATGAAATAAATTATTCCAGGCTTAATATAACATCGTCAGAATTCTATAAATTTTAACATTTTAGCCAAATGAGAACTTGCTGTAACACAAAGTTAAGTTACAGTCAAAGGCTTCGAAACATTAAATAAACTGCGCGCACAGATTCCGAAGCCCCACTTGCGGGCTTAACCCACAATACATGTATCTATCAGCGAATACGTGCGCTGTGAACAGACACAGCCAGGACACAAAGCCTGTGTCCTGCAATCAGGGCGTCCACTGTTCAATCAGAGAATGAAATTGCCTTAGTCCATTGTATCACGGTTGTCTCCACTAGTTATTCTACATGAATAGGGGGATATTGCTGACTTGTTCGTCATCAACGTCATCATCATTATCATCACCATGATACCAACATTCGATTCAAGCAGAACTATATGGCTAAACAACAAGATAATGAACAAAACATCTGTCCATTTAAGTAAGTGTGTTGAAGTTCTTCCAGTTTGCATAATAACGTTTATGGTTCATGTAGGTAGGTCGATGGTGAGCAATTCTCTATCTGAGAGCAAATATAAAGGCTGGAAATCCATTCCACGTCGCAAACCAAATTGAGTTAATAAGTCATTTCTGTACAGTAAAGGTAAAAGTAAAGTGCACGCTTGTACAGACACTGAGGCTCTGTACAGGTGGTATGGCCCATAGGGTAAGTAGAGGTATAGCTCTATTCTTTCTTGACCGCGGCACTAGAAGGTGTGAGGGGTCAGTGTCACGCCAAGGCCGCTATTTTCCCCCGGGAAAGAGCCGGTACCCATTGCACAGGAGGCTAGGTGGGCCCCACGGCCGATCTGGATAGGTGCGGAAAACCTCGCCCCCACCGGGATTTGATCCCCGGACCGTCCAGCCCGTAGCCAGTCGCTATACCGACTGAGCTACCCTGCCCACATTCCTGTACAAAGGAAACGTTTATTTTAAATAGATGATATTTGACAGTATATTATTGTTATTATTATTATTATTATTATTACTGTTATTATATCGCGTAAATTGAAATCCCTCAGAGATTATACTGTGTTAAATGTTGGTTCCACAACTGCTTTGCTCGGAGGGCATGATCTGTTAACACGTACCTGGAATTACTGACATATTGTTACATTTAATTTATTACACAATTTTTTTAGGAATGTAACAACGTAGTTACTTTATTATTGACAAACAACTTTAGTTATTACTATGGTCATTTTGACGTTCAGGTGGCCGTGCATCGTGATAAATTCTTATAATAAAACCAACTAGATGCACTAATTTCTCTAATCTATTTTTGGAATAAAAACTCTACATGTTTCGGACAGTTCCTCTGTCCATCATCAGGAGTTTATCACTGTACACACAGCAGTGGTATATGTCATACAGGTTTGTTGACAGCTGTCAGCAGACCTGTATGACATATACAATTGCTGTGTGTACAGTGATAAACTCCTGATGGACAGAGGAACTGTCCGAAACATGTAGGGTTATATTCCAAAAATAGATTAGAGAAATTAGTGCATCTAGTTGGTTTTATTATAAGGTATTCTGGTGATGTTATTTTCCATTCTTTGTTAAAAAAATATTATAAGAGTAGCTAACACATACAAGTATATATATACATGTATTTGAATAAAATCGAAACTCATGTAGATATATTTACTAAAACTTAATACTGTTTTCCAAAAAATTGATATAATCCATAACAATTTTAAATTAACGCGTTATTTCAAAACTCAATTTATGTTTATTTTTTATGTTACGTTGTATTTCATTTCTTCACTACATAATGCAATCTATCCGGCCCATGAGAGTCGGGTCAATACAGTTCCCTGAGAATGATAATAGAAAAAAGTGCTTCTCCTACATCGACCACATTTTGTGTTACTATGGTAATTTACTATCTATTAACCTTCAAAGCCCAATTGTTTCTTCATTTACCACGTCGGTCAAAACTCCGAAGTTCTGCATTTTGCCCACACATTGCATTTATGCGTTTTTCACATTTCTCACAATAAACAGCGAGGTTTGCTCTACACAACATAACGTAAATTGTTTCTATAAACGATTCGCACAATATTATTCTACACAATATTATGGCTGCAGCTGTACTGTCTACAGTAATTACCATCAAACTCTTAGACCTATTTTCAAATTCCACAAGGCGAATTTTGATGTCAGGTGGAAGACGCATCATTTGTCACCAACCCCCTCCCCACCCAGCCCCTTTTCCAGTACACCCAGAGTTCTGGCATGTGATATTCTGAATACACCTTTCACTGACAAACGTGAACAGCTGATGAGTTCGTCATAGGTTGGGTTCCAAAAGGAACGATTTTGTGACAGAGACGGATTACTTTACCGAACAGGCTGATATATAGCTATTGGATGTAATGTGTGAGAGAGATACAGTGCCTGCCAAACAACCAACTCAGTGAATCAGATATTTTTTCCAAATATCTTATTTGTTATCCTACATACTTCATTACACATGATATTCATTGAATGCATACGCAAAGTCAAACACCTTGCAAAACAAATTTTTTCCATTGTATTTTTGTAGATACTCTCTACAGCCTTTCGAATAAAAGGTGTAGATCTTTCTAGATTCTACATGTGTGTTACGTACCAATGGTCGTACAAGAAACAGACATTCTTCCGATAAGCAAACTAACAAAACTAAATTTGCTCTTAATCTGTCTTCATGTTTGCACCGTGCATCAATGATAATTAAACACTTTATTATCCAACTAATGCACAATATATAATATGTAGATACAATTAAAATTATAAAATATTTAAAAGTGCTTCAACATGTTTCGGATCACAAAAGATCCATCATCAAGGAGCCTTGTACAGTGATTGGAGAAAAATTACAAGAATAATTCTATCGTGTCCGTTGACATGGACAAGGTCGGTGTTATGGCAGCATATTCTGACCCGTTGTGCGTGTGTGTAGTTCATATACAGCTCATATACAGTGAACTACACACACGCACAACCGGTCAGAATATGCTGCCATAACACTGACCTTGTCCATATCAACGGACACGATAGAATTATTCTTGTAATTTTTAGCCAAGCACTGTACAAGGCTCCCTGATGATGGATCCTCTGTGATCCGAAACATGTTGGAGCACTTTTAAATATTTTATAATTTTAATTATATCTACACATTATATATTGAGCATTACTTGGATAATAAAGTGTTTAATTGCTCTTAATCTGTTTAAGAAATTTTGAAGTAAACAAACGATGAGTTGTTACACAGCAGCTGAATGTACAGTAGAAAACAAACAGAAGTGAAGAAAAACTTTGAATTGCATGAAGATTATGACTGCCTGTCATACATGAGAAAAGGAAAAATCAATTTCTATGAGAAAAGGAAAAGTCAGTTCCTAAAGAGTGGCATTTCATTCACACCGACGACAGATTCACAGCCTCTTCCAAAGCCAGTTCTCCACACAATGCGATGTAGTGCGTCCTCTTTCAATTTCCAGTACCGCCGCTTTTCCTTAAGGTCAACCAGTAGCTTCTTACTTCTTCTTCCTCGTCTTCCCGTCACCTCTATCCTTCCCTCTATCTTTCCTTCAATAACCTGTTTCAGAAGGCAATGCATATGTAAGATGTGACCAATCCAGTTACCCTTCCTTCCTTTTACTGTATGTAGGATATGTATTTCCTTCTTTACTCCTAGTAGTTCTAATACTTCTGCAAGGAAAGTAACATAGCACAGCACACTCCATTTGTCATTCCGAATTTAACCGTCGGCCACGGCGATGATAATCCACATTACAAAGGGGGTTTTCCTGAACAGAGTTTCGAAATGGTTAGGCTTGAATTTACCCGAATATAATCAACACTAAAAATTTTAAATGTTAAATTTCGGAAAAAAAATATGGGCGTAAAAATACGTACTTTCAATTATTTAGACAATTTCGTTAACAAATTACGTCTGCAGCGATGTTTGTCAGTTTGCCCTTCGTTTCTATGGAAACCAAATAACAAGTTATTACAATAACACCACTGGATGGAAGCAAGAAACGTCACTGGAATGCTTATTTTAAATGGTAGTATTGCGTCGAGCACCTGGAAAAGGACATTTCTGTGGTCATATAGAAATCCTATTGAATTTATTTCACTGTCTTTGCACTATATGAACGAGGGTGTGTTTTGTGTGTGTTTAGAGGAAAACATAGAAATAACAATAGACATAGCAACAATGCGTCTTTGGTGAAAGACTGCAGATCTAGAACATTATTATTATTATTATTATCATCATCATCATCATCTTCATCATCTCCTTTATGCAGGGTATTTATACTTATATTCCCGAGACAATCCATGTCCCTAGGGAATATGGTGTTGCAGCTATTCTGTTGTTACTATTCATGGTTCTTATATCTTTAGGTTCAGTGTTGAATCTATTGTACTTTTACATTAGTAGTTTCGGAATTATTATTATTAATATTATTTATAGATCTTACGAGCTCCTACGCGCAATATTGGCGACTTCTCCGTGTTTTCTGGCACATAGAAGAATTACTCTTCTGCTGGATACGTTAACATCAGTGAATATGTTGTGCAGAGTGTTCATATATATTTATAAAACCAAATGATACACTAAAACACACTTTGCGCCAAATGATTACAAATGTCACGTTTCCCGTTCACAGATTTATTTTTAAACTTCTAGGTCAGCAGGTATACAAATAGGTAATTTACACGTACGCGTAAGGGATTCCACGAGAATGTGGATTCAGCAACTAATTTTACATACGCAGTTCTAGTACGTGCTGCGTTTTGAGGTTATTTTCAGGTCTGCGATCTCTCTCAGTTTAACGTACTTTGTTTTACAAATGTAGGGAAAGCAGCCATGAATCACAATAACTCTTGTTACATCGAAATGTTTTACAGCAACATGTTTCGGCTCATGTATAAGCAATCATCATCAGGCTGACAAGGTACTAAAAACAGTAACCATGTAGAACACTCTATATCATTGTACACAGTGCATGTCTGCGGCGGAGATCTCAATTTATAACATCACGCAAAACTTCAAAATCGTATCAAGTGCATAAGAAAAAAAATTACATTATAATAGTTACTCCTAGTTGCAGATAAGAATGTGTGAGCCGCGACAGCTCAGTCGGTGTAGCGACTTCGCTACGGGCTGGACGGTCCGGGGATGGAATTCCTGTGGGGGAGAGATTTTATGCATCCTCCCACACCGGCCCTGGCACTCACCCAGCCTCATGTGCAGCTGGTACAGGATCTCTTTCCAAGACGTAAAGCTGTCGGGGCATGGCGTTGACTGCCTACACCTATCTAACGCCGAGGTCAAAGAAAGAATAGAGCTATACCTCTCCTGCCTCTCTGGGCCTTTGTGGCCTGTTGTACGGTGAACTTTACGTTACCTTACAGGAGAATGCAGATCTAAGTCAGTGACGTAGGAGTCGGGGGGATTTACGATTAATTTCCTTGATACATGTTCTAGATAGAAGAAAACTTCCTATTGTGCTTCGTTTTATCTGTTCAAGTTGGATTTTTAATCGACTTTACCCATCAAACCACAAATTTAATATACAAGTAAAAATTTAAAATGAATTAAACTACGATTATTCGATCATGTGTGTTTTCAGAAATTTTCAAGTTTTCATGACCCTAACAGAGTAGGCAATTTTTAAGTATTTAGAGCAGTTAAAGCGAGGTAGGACGTTCTAGACTATGCCCACTTGGGTCCAGCATTACCGAGGAACATGTCTGTTCCAGTAACTCCTACCCTGTGCATAATGCCAGCAGGATCCTTGAAAACACTGTCAACCAGTTACCAATGTAAGGATTGTAAAATTCCAAAGAACCTAAATCAACAAAGGCAGTTTGATAAATAAGCGAACTGAACGCGCCGCACAGCACAATAAACCAGGCTATACGACATACGCTCGCGGCTGTTCGGAAAGGCACCCCACAGTTCCACGAAGAAGATTAAACTTACATTACCATAGCCCGACAGTACGTGTTGTATGATCATTTATCAAACAACCCTTACAGAACACAAAAACAGTCACTGTACCTAATATAAATATAAATAAATAAATATAATATATTATAAACCGTCAATACAAACATACATCAAACAAGATGCAATAATTACAATTAGGTGATATTTGGCTACATGTTTCGGCCGTGACCGGCCATCTTCAGGCCAACAAAGAACAACAATTAAGGTACAGTAACAATATTACTCAATGGGATCCCATTTCGTTCACATTAAACCTTGATAAAATAAGAAAATTCTTACTTAAGACTAAAAGAGTGGAATAGTATGGTAAAATAGTAAAACTAAACCTTCATGCAAGAATTTCCATATTTTATGAAAGTTTAATGTGAACGAAATGGGATCCCATTGAGTACTATTTTTACTGTACCTTAATTGCTGTTCTTAGTTGGCCTGAAGATGGCCGGTCACGGCCGAAACATGTAGCCAAATATCACCTAATTTTAATTATTGTATCTTGTCTTGATGTATGTTGTGTAATGACGGTTCATAATATATTATAAAAATTTGATATACACAACAGGATGGCCTTTCTCAAAAAAAAAAAAAACTGTACCTAATGTAGCTTGTGTATGGATTGTATATGCGCAGACCGAATGAGCGTCAAGCTACTGCAACTTTCATTCTTATCACGTGCCTTTTTTATATCAGAAGACAGTAAGTTATTTTACCCTAGATTCGGTTGAAAGGTTACACAACACCTTTCGCAAATATCGATCTAATATCAAGATATACTTCGAGATTTTTTTTCCCGAAAAGAAAGCGTTGTGTGGAATGCCCCTTTCCGCTCTCTATATGCCTTTCCGCTCTCTATATGCCTGACACTTCATTGTAACAAAAATTCTCTACGCAATTTAAACATAAATAAAATCCAGCCGGATATTGCGTCCAAACCGAACATTCAACAAGCAATGTTGCATCCATAGAAACGCACAGAGCGTAACAGGAAGAGGGAGAGAGTTAGAAAGCGATTTGAGCTTTCCGTTTCCAAAACACCGCAAGACATTAGATTTTTCTCTCCTGTAGAACCTTACTGTGTCCTGTGTGCGTGTTGGGACAGGCTTTTTACAGGACGTTCCGGGAAAAAGGATAAAGCACATCCTGTTTAAAGGGGGTCACTCTGATGCCGCTCTGATGACGTCACGACCTTCAGGAGCATCAAAGCTTGAATGCGGATTACAAGACGCACCGCTCTGAATTAACAGAATTATACCGGACTAAGAATGGACAAGTAGAAAATGTGCATATTGTAGGATCTAGTCCACAGAAAATGTGATGTATAGTTGTGACCTTTCTACGATCTACAGTCATAAGACTCCAGTAACGCAGATGCTGTGTAATACTGTGCTGGTCAATACAGATATTGCTCCTTCATAGTCGAAAGTTTCCAGATGTGATAAATACTTTATAATCCAACAATTACAATTCTCTCCGTGCTCTTCCCAATTTATTATTCACATTTGCGTGACTTTTATTCAAGATGTTCTTAATTAAGAACGTGTATTATGTACAGAACGAGGATTGAAATGTAAGGGTTTATGCTGATTGGTACGATTACAGTGACAGGGGAAAACCCCGTCCCAGTACCACCTCGTCCACCACAAATCTCATGGAAATAGCAAGACCGTATCCACCTTAAAGCGCAAGGCAGAAAAACCTGATTTTCTTCTCTTCTATTACAACAGTAACTTCTAGGCTGAATGTGCTAACAGACTGCCCATAAAAGCCAAACACCGCATCTAATTCAACATTCAGTCTACAGTTTGCTTCACTGGAAACCGATGCTGACTTAAAGAAAGCGGATTCTCAGAATAAATCAAAAGAAGTGCCTTACAATTAGGAAGGCAGACACTGCGCGCAAAATTAATCGCTAGAGGCAATCCAATTCTTGAAAAATCAAGGTAACAAAATTACAGACAAATTCGAAATTTTATACCGAATTATGATCTGTTCCTCGGCCAACAAATATTCGTTCGTTTTATTGTTTTTAAGTAATCTGATACCAACAGCTTAAAAGATATTTCTGCTGGGCATTTATTGCGATATATTTTACTTCTAGAATAATACGATTCTAGTTATTTTAGCACTTATGTTATTGTGATATTTTATTCTTCTCAACATCATCTGCAGTTCCAACAAACCGAGTAGGTTAGTTCGGTTTCCTGCTGTTATGCAATTACATTGTTAATGCCGATGATCTTAGGAATAAAGAAGACAGAAATTAACTTCAAAACAGGACGCTCAGAAAAATATCAGTACCCAAGACACAGAAATAAAATAGTTTGGAGAATCTTAGCAGTTGATCAACTTAATGCATAAATTCTTGTTTTATAATAAGTTTATTATATTCCTCTACATGTTTCGAGCACTGTTGTGCTCATCATCAGGAGGTCAAAATTGTATTATGCAGCATCTGGTATCGTCACACTCTGTAGGTGGCCAGAGTTCTTCTTGAGAAGCTAACTGATCCTCAACCAGTCAAGAAATTCTCCATATTTTATGGAACCCGAAGGTTTATTATCTCATTCACAAGTGCCCGCCATCTGTCCCTATCCTGAACCAGATCTATCCAGTCCATGCCCCCACATTCCACTTCCTGAAGATCCATCTTAATATTATCCTCCCATCTATGCCTGGGTCTTCCAAGTGGTCTCTTTCCCTCAGGTTTTCCCTTCAAAAATCCTGTATACACGTCTCCCCTCCGCCAAACGTGTTACATGACAGCCAATCCCATTTTTTTTCGATAAAATCACCCGAACAATATTGGGTGAGCAGTACAAATCACTAAGCAGATGGAGAAACAAAGCGTAAAACTTCCAGTCGAATATCAGAGGCCAATAACGACTTACCCATTTCATTAATACCACTGGAACGCTTTTACATTCTTACGCAATTCCAAAATACAGCTTCAAATTCAGATATAGCTGCGGTAACATAGTCAGTACAGTAACTAGACTACGGGCTGGACGATCAAGGGGTTCGACTCCCGGCAAAGGCATGAAATTTCTCTCTTCTTCATAACGTGAAGACCGACTCGAGGGCCCATCCAGACTCCTATTTAATGGGAACCGCATTTCTTCCCGGGTGTACTGCGGCCGAGGCGTTGAGCTAACCATTCATCTCCATCTAGTAGACAGATTACGAATGAGTGGATGCAAAACTCTACACTCCACAGCCCTTCGTGGCTTAGAAAGGGGCCCAAATTTTACCTTCAAATGAGGAAGTCATGTGTACTGAATAAGCAGCGCAATTGGCCCTGAGTTCCGTGCAAATTAGTGGTTCCCAACCTCTTTTTACTTGTGTACCCCATTGACAGCCTATTTCCAAAAAATGTACCTTTCATATTAGCAAAATATTTGTAATTAATATAATTGCCGTTATTTCAAATTTATATATTGTAACTGTAAATAAGTAGCCTAATAATGGCCTTTTTCCTCCATTATTCAATTTTTTCGCTTACCTCTAAATATCCTGCTTCGTACACTTGGGGGTAAGTGTACCCCAGGTTGGGAATCACTGGTGCAAATGAAGGTTTGGAGAAGGTCGGCACTGACCTATATGTCTTATTCCTTACTAGCACAGAGAAGAAAGGAAACAATACAGAACGCATTAGTACTGCCTACATTAGAAACAAATATGTTCTGAATATAAGTTCGGACTCGTACCCACGCGAGAACGTTTTACTTTGATGGGTTTAGTAATTAAACGTCAAGTACAGAAATCTTGATATCTTAATTAAATATTTTGTTCTACGAGTTTTAATTTATGCCGTGCAACAAATATCTACGAGAAGATAAATGGGTCTGTGCCAGAAATTCGTGGATTTAGATATTGTACAGGTTAATAAAGTACCGAATTTGTCATCGTCTTTGCGTTACACCGTAATGAAAAGACCGATCATATGCTGCATTCCGACCCCGAATTAACGGCATAAATTTGTTTGGTGCCGACATATATTGCAGGTAGTCCGGCTTGGTGCAGCTCATCAAAGGACAAGACGTCGTGGCCTATTTGGAAGAAATTTCCTCCCCTTCACCAGGATAGACTGAGGAAGACAAAGTAAAAGGCAGTTTGAAGCTTTACAGCTTGACCAGTGTAGTTCAGTTCAAAACATACCATGGCGTCTTTAAATAACGGTGACATGTTTAGTCACCTTCTGCCACCATCAGGTTAGTCTTGGTGTGGATGGTACAGATTCCTTGAAACGGTAATAGTCACTCATCCGGCCAAGAAATTTTCTTCCTCTTATGGAAACCGGTTCATTAGCTTACTTTGTTACCCATACCGCGCACATTTCTACAATCAATATAATTCCCAACACATGCACTTCGTGATATAACACATAAAAATCTCCTACATGTTTCGGCATTCAATTCTTTATATACAATACCCACATAAACAACTCTGAAACAACGAACAATCTGACTGCTCATTATCCCTTTAAAGACGAAGCGCAGGCTGTTTTATTCAAAGACCCAGTTCGTACCGCGCTGTAAACACTTTTCGTCTCGGTTATAAAAACCAATCAGTTTATGCTGTAAGTCGCACAAGTCGCTGTTTGTTCTCAGATAAATACAAAACACATAAATACAGTGTGGGCAGAGCGTACAGTTGTTGAATGTTAAACTG
>Ga0123354_10007894_pt1 | contig 16124 bp, 10 predicted proteins | sample TergutLab28metaG_2_FD_97872 | JGI IMG/M metagenome (GOLD analysis project Ga0123354, IMG submission 97872) | Labiotermes labralis P4 segment gut microbial communities from Petit-Saut dam, French Guiana - Lab288 P4 | ecosystem: Host-associated > Arthropoda: Insects > Digestive system > Gut ...
CGGGATGGGATGCAAGGCGCAAACCACAGCCATAGCCGTCGCTATGGCGAGGATTTGCAACGCCGCAGACCGCCCGACTCCGCAGATGCACACGGCGCGGCGACTTGTTCAGACCATCCTTAAGATCAATCGCCTGGTTCATCGTAGAATCGGTTTTGGTTTGAAGCCCCGCCCTTCATGGCGGAAAACCGAACCCCGGCCTGAAGGCCGGTTCTGAATAGTTGCTTTGCGCACCGGCTTAAAATGGGTGAAGCCTGCAAACGTTCTCAGTAAGATACGCCCCTGATGGTTGCCCTTTCACCCCGGCCTTCAGGCTGGAGACTGTTTTTAATGCGCGTCCAATGCCATGGCGCATGACCTCGAAGCCCATACTCCCGTGATGCAGCAATACCTGCGCCTCAAGGCGCAGCACCCAGGTACGCTGCTTTTCTATCGCATGGGGGATTTTTACGAACTTTTTTTCGACGATGCTGAAAAAGCCGCGCGCCTGCTCGACATCACCCTGACCACGCGCGGGAAATCTGCCGGACAGGCCATCAAGATGGCGGGGGTTCCTTTCCATGCCGTCGAGCAATACCTGACGCGACTCGTCAAACTCGGCGAATCGGTTGTTATCGCAGAGCAGGTTGGCGAGCCTGGCGCAAACAAGGGGCCGATGGAACGGGCCGTGAGCCGCATCGTCACTCCTGGCACGGTCACCGACGCGGCCCTGCTCGATGAACGCAGGGATTCGCTGCTGCTTGCGCTCAACATCCATCGCGGCGTGCTTGGCCTGGCTTGGCTCAACCTCGCCAATGGCGATCTGCGGCTGACTGAAGCGCCTTCCGAAACCCTTGTTTCGCAGTTCGAGCGCCTGGCTCCAGCGGAAGTGCTCGTCCCCGACGGCCTTGCCCTACCACTCATTGAGACCCTTGCCCCAGCATTGCGGCGGCTCGCGGATTGGCAATTCGACCCCAAGACCGCCGCCCAACTGTTTGCCGAGCATTTCGGTGTCCGCGATCTCACTGGGTTCGGCGCCACCGGGTTGTCGGTTGCCATTGGCGCGGCGGGTGCGCTGCACGACTATGCCCGCGCTACGCAGCGCCAGAGCCTTGCGCACGTCACCCGGCTCATCGTCGAACGCGATTCCGAATTCCTGCGGCTGGACGCTGCCACACGGCGCAATCTCGAACTCACCGAGACCCTGCGCGGCGAGAGCGCTCCCACTTTGCTGTCCCTGCTCGATGCCTGCGTCACCAGCATGGGCAGCCGCTGGTTGCGGCATGCCATACACCACCCGCTACGCGACCCCGCTATTCCCGCCGCACGCCACCGTGCCGTAGCCGCGCTGCTTGAAGAGAACGCCAACGGTCATCCCCGCGCCGATGCGCTCAGGCGCATCATCAAAGGCGTCGCAGACATTGATCGCATCACCGCGCGCGTAGCTCTCAGAAACGCCCGTCCCCGTGATCTCTCTGCATTACGTGAAAGCCTCGTTCATTTGCCCGAACTGCTCCCCGTGCTTGTGGATTCATCCAGCGACCTGCTTGAAGAGCTTGCCGCCAGCCTCGAACTGCCCCCTGCGCCGCGCGAGCTTCTCGTCCGCGCCATTGCCCCAGAGCCCGCCGCCTTCGTGCGCGACGGCGGCGTCATCGCTGCCGGGTTCGATGCCGGACTCGACGAATTGCGCGATATCCAGGCCCATTGCGGCGATTTCCTCATCAGCCTCGAAGAGCGGGAACGCACCCGCACCGGCATTGGCAGCCTCAAGGTCGAATTTAACAAGGTTCACGGTTTCTACATTGAAGTCAGCCACGCCAACACTTTGAAAGTCCCCGCCGACTACCGCCGCCGCCAGACCCTGAAAAACGCCGAGCGTTACATTACGCCGGAACTCAAAGCATTCGAGGACAAAGCCCTGTCTGCCCAGGAACGGGCACTTGCGCGCGAAAAGATGCTCTTCGACGCCGTACTCGACGAACTTGCCCCATTCATCCCTGCCTTCCAGCGTGCCGCCCGCGCCATTGCCACGCTCGATACCCTCGCAGCTTTTGCCGAAGCCGCGCGTTGCCACGGCTACGTCGCCCCCGTATTTTCCGCCCAGCCGGGCATCCGCATCACTGGAGGCCGCCACCCTGTCGTAGAGCGTCAGGTCGAACACTTCATCCACAACAGCGCAACCCTTGCTCCCACTCGGCGCATGCTCCTCATTACCGGCCCGAACATGGGCGGCAAATCCACCTTCATGCGGCAGGTGGCACTCATCGCCCTCATGGCCCACATCGGGTGTTTCGTCCCTGCCGAGCAAGCCCAACTCGGCCCACTGGATGCCATTTACACCCGCATCGGCGCATCCGACGACCTCGCCTCGGGCCGTTCCACCTTTATGGTTGAAATGACCGAAGCCGCCGCCATCCTTCACGGCGCAACCGAACATAGCCTCGTGCTGATGGACGAAGTAGGCCGGGGGACATCCACATTCGACGGTCTCGCCCTCGCTTTTGCCATTGCCCGCCACCTGTTGGAAAAAAACCGCAGTCTCAGCCTTTTTGCCACCCACTACTTCGAGTTGACGCGCTTGAACTCCGAACACCCCGAATGCGCCAACGTTCATCTCGACGCTGTCGAACACGGGCACAGCATCGTATTCCTGCACGCACTCGAAGACGGTCCGGCGAGCCAGAGCTACGGTATTGAAGTTGCCGCGCTGGCGGGCATCCCGGCCACTGTCATCCGCGAAGCGCGCCGGCGGCTACGCGCCCTGCAAAATCGCGCCATCGATGCGGGGCCTCAGGCCGACCTTTTCGCTACGTTGCCGGAAGCAGAAATTCCGGTCTCGCATCCAGCCCTGACCGAACTCGCCGCCATCGACCCGGACACCCTCTCCCCGCGCGAAGCGTTGGAGAAGCTCTACGCGCTCAAGAAGTTGCTTGGTTGATAGCCGTTTCCTACGTTTTACCTTGACCTCTTCCCTGCCCGCTACTAACATCACGACCTTTCCGGGTTGTTAGCTCAGTTGGTAGAGCAGCGGACTTTTAATCCGTTGGTCGCAGGTTCGAATCCTGCACAACCCACCAAAAAATCAAAGGGTTGCAGCAATGCAGCCCTTTTTTTTTTGACAGGGCTAGCACCGGGCTAGCACAAAAAACGCCCTTCACTCTCTCAAAAGTAACAGTCCCCAACCAGGATATGCCCTGTTTTACCGTCCCCAAAACGGCCTTTCCTGATGCAATAGCAACCTTCAAAAAATCCGAGAAATTTATGGTTTTGTCGGTAACATCCAGCAATCACGCGAGTTTGCGCGTAACACACGTTAAAACCTTGGGGAAACCGTAACCAGTTGCAAGCGTGTTGGGGTTCAGTCGCCAGTTGGAAAATTTTGCACTATCCTGTTGTTCTTTCCACCGGTTGGTCGCCCTATGCACACGAATAACAGCGAATGCAGAATCCTCACCATCAAGGAATTCGCTGAATACCTGAAAGTTACGGAGTGGACGAGCTACTGCCTCGCGGCAACCAAGAATATCCCGGCCTTCAAGGCCGGTGGAATTTGGCGATTTCGCACAGCGGGCATAGACGGTTGGATCGCGGCTAAGTCGAAGAAGTCGGATGCGAAATGAACGCACACCGAACGAAGCCTTCGAGGATGTTTGCCTGATGGAAATCATCGACAACATCAATTACCTGCTCGGTGACGACCTGAAGCAGACCCTCCAGCCCGGCGCAAAGCTGAAGGTTGCTGCGTCCTGCTTCTCGATGTACGCCTACGAGGCGCTTAAAGCAGAGTTGGAAAAGATAGAGGAACTGCGCTTCATTTTTACCGCACCCACTTTCGTTGCGAATGAGGTGACCGACAAGATTCGCCGTGAGCGCAGGGAGTTCCACATCCCCAAGCTTGACCGCGAGCGAAGCCTCTACGGTAGTGAGTTCGAGATTCAACTGCGCAACAAACTTACACAGCGCGCCATCGCCAAGGAATGTGCTGACTGGTTGCAACGCAAAGCCAAGTTTCGCAGCAACCGCAGCAAGGCTCCGATGCAGCAGTTCGCATGCGTGCAATCAGTAGAGGCAAACGCCGCCTACCTGCCGTTGCATGGCTTCACCGCTGTCGATTTGGGCTACCAGCAAGGTAACGCCGTTTCCAACTTGGTCAACAAGATGGATGAACCAAGCTTCACGGCCACCTACCTGAGTTTGTTCGATCAAATCTGGAACGACCAAGAGAAGCTGGAAGACGTCACAGCGAAAATCTGCGACCACATCGCCTCGGTATATCAGGAGAATTCGCCGGAGAGTATCTACTTCTTGATGCTCTACAACATTTTCAACGAGTTCCTCGACGATATTGACGAAGACGTCCTGCCCAATGATCGCACGGGCTACCAGGACACGCTGATCTGGAACAAGCTCTTCAACTTCCAAAAGGATGCGGCTACCGGCATCATCAACAAGCTGGAAACATATAACGGCTGCATTCTCGCTGACAGCGTCGGCCTCGGCAAAACTTTCACTGCGCTCGCGGTTATCAAATATTACGAATTGCGCAACCGCTCGGTGCTGGTGCTCTGCCCTAAGAAGCTGGCGGACAACTGGCTCAACTACAACCGCAACCTCAAGACCAACATTTTCGCCCGTGACCGCTTCAACTACGACGTGCTTTGCCATACCGACCTGAACCGCACCAGCGGCGAATCCTTTGGCACGCCACTCAACCGCATCAATTGGGGCAACTATGACCTCGTCGTCATCGACGAATCGCACAACTTTCGCAACAACGATGCTTCTTATAAGGATAAGGAAACCCGTTACCAAAAGCTGATGAACAAGGTCATCCGCGAAGGCGTGAAGACCAAAGTGCTGATGCTTTCCGCCACGCCGGTCAACAACCGCTTCACCGATCTGCGCAACCAGCTTGCGCTCGCGTACGAAGGCGATTCCGAAAACCTCAGCAAGAAGCTGCGTACCAGCAAGTCGGTGGAGGAAGTCTTCCGCAACGCGCAAAAAGCTTTCAATGCCTGGTCAAAATTGCCGCCGGAAGAGCGTACGCCGCGTGCGATCCTGGACGCGCTGGATTTTGATTTCTTTGAGTTGCTGGACAGCGTCACCATCGCACGTTCGCGCAGGCACATCCAGACTTTTTACGACACAAAGGACATCGGCCACTTCCCCGAACGCCGCAAGCCTTTGGCGTTCCATTGCGCCCTGACCACGCGGTCGGACGTGATGGGGTTCAACGAGATTTTCGAGCAACTGACCGAACTCATGCTTGCGGTGTATGCACCGGCCAAATACATCCTTGCCAGCAAACGGCAGCAATACATCGACCGCTACAACGAACAATCCGGCGATGAGAAGGGCAACCTAAGTCTGGAAGGCCGTGAAAGTGGCCTGCAACGCTTGATGACGGTGAACCTGCTCAAGCGATTGGAAAGCTCCGTCCAGTCATTCCGGCTCACGTTGCAATCCCTACAAGCCAACCACCGGAACACGCTGGCCAAGATCGCAACCTTCTGTCAGACCGACAGTTCCGCCAGCGTGACGGACTTGACCGAGGTGCTGGAAGACCTCGACACCGAGGAAGATGACCTGCTCGATGAACTCGATCAGGGCGGTGACATCGGCGGCAGGGTCAAGATCAGTTTGGCCGACATGGATTTGCCCTCGTGGGAGCATGACCTCAAGGTCGATCTCGCCAATATCGAGGCGCTGTTGGCCTCGATGGACAGGATCACGCCAGCCGACGATGCCAAGCTCCAGCATCTCAAGGGTCACGTGTTGAACAAGATCGCCAGCCCCATCAACTCCAGCAACAAAAAAGTCCTGATCTTTACCGCCTTTGCCGACACTGCCGATTACCTGTTCGCCAATCTTGCCCCCACGCTGAAGGCTCTGAAACTGCACACAGCCAAGGTTACGGGCAGCGACCGGCCCAAATCCACCATGCCCAAAGCATATGACTTTCAGGAACTGCTGACGCTGTTCTCGCCACGCTCGAAGGAAAAGGCCATCGTGCTACCCAACGAACCGGCAGAAATCGATCTGCTTATCGGCACTGACTGCATCTCCGAAGGCCAGAACCTTCAGGACTGCGACTACCTCATCAACTACGACATCCACTGGAATCCGGTACGTATCATTCAGCGGTTCGGGCGCGTGGATCGGATCGGTTCGCCCAACAGCAGCATCCAGTTAGTGAACTATTGGCCCGACATCTCACTGGACGAGTACATCAACCTCAAAGAGCGCGTCGAAAACCGGATGATGATTGTGGACGTCACCGCCACGGGTGACGATAACGTCATTTCTGCAAAAGCCAACGACATGTCTTATCGCAAGGAGCAACTGCGCCGCTTGCAAGAGGAAGTCATTGAATTGGAAGATCTGAAAACTGGCGTTTCCATTACCGATCTGGGTCTCAACGATTTCCGCATGGACTTGCTGAACTACGTCAAGACCCACGGCGAACTCGACAAATCGCCCAACGGCCTGCATGCCGTCGTGCCTGCCAACCCTGATCTGAGTCTTGCTCCCGGCGTTATCTTCACGCTGCGCAACCGTAATTCAGGCGTGAACTCGCCCGCGCACCTGCCGCAACACAACCGACTACATCCGTATTACCTCATTTACATCAACCGCACAGGAGAAGTCGTCCACGACCACACCGAAGTCAAGCGCCTGCTCGATCTGGCGCGCTCGTGCTGCAAGGGGCAGGTAGAGCCGATAGCCGATGTCTGCCAACGCTTCAACAAGGCCACGGCGGATGGGCGCAAGATGCAGCCATATTCCGATCTGCTCAACAAGGCCATCCGTTCGATGATTGAGGTCAAGGAAGAAAAAGACCTCGATAGCCTGTTCAGCGGCGGCAAAACTACGGCGCTCACACACACCATTTCGGGGCTGGACGACTTCGAACTGATCGCCTTTCTGGTGATACAGGAGGCCGGATGAGCCACTCCAGTCCTGCATCGGAGCATCCGGCCTTCATCAGTTACCCCGCCCAAGCTGCCTTTGGGCGCACGCTGCCCAAGGCTAAAGTGTATGAGCACAGCGGAGCCAATGTCCGGCTCAAAGACCTGTTCGTCAAGCAAGTCGAGCGGATCGTCTGGGCGTTCAAACTGGCTCCGGAGACGATTCACCTTCCTGCCCGCCCCGGCGTGCAGGAAATTCAGGTCTTCAACCTCCAACTGAAAACGCCGGAGTTGCACCGCGACGTATTGCGCTGCATCGACGGAGCCATTCCGTTCCCCATCGTGTTTGAACTGGCCTTCGAGGGCAGGACGCAGGTCATCGCTGCCTTCAAACGGCCGAACGAAGCCGATGCCAGCCGCTGGGTGACATCGGACTACTTTACGACGAACTGGCTACCGGTCGACTGCCAGCGCACGGCCATGCCCGTGGCTTTGCACATGTGCGGCCTGTATGAGCAACTGCTGTACCGTCTGATCCCATTGACCGCACGGCCACAGGAAACGCTGGTAGACCTGGTCGTTCGCGTGGAACAGGCGCAAGCCAAACAGCACGAGTTGGACAAAACAGCAGTCCGGCTGGCGAAGGAAAAGCAGTTCAACCGCAAGGTGGAGATCAATGCTGAACTGCGGAAACTAAAAACAGATTTGGAAGGACTCAAGTAATGACAGACAACGCCATACAATCACTCAAAACCCGCTTCGACGCTCTCAGCCAGCGCATACCGGACGAGAACATCGAGTTCTGGTTCGCCCGTGACCTGATGGAGCCGCTAGGCTACAGCCGTTGGGAGAACTTCCAGACGGCGATCGAGCGTGCCATAGAGTCTTGTAGATCAACAGGTTATGACCCAGACAACCATTTTCGTGGCGCCACGAAAATGGTCAGGGTAGGCAGTGGCGCCGAGCGTCCGGTGGAAGAATTCATGCTCACCCGCTACGCCTGTTATCTGGTGGCGCAGAACGGCGATCCGCGCAAGCAACCCATCGCCTTCGCGCAGAGCTACTTCGCCCTCCAGACCCGCAAGCAGGAACTCATCGAAGACCGGATGCGTCTACAAGCCCGGCTCGACGCACGTGAGCGCCTGCGGGAATCCGAGAAAACGCTGTCGCAGAACATCTACGAACGCGGCGTGGACGATGCTGGTTTTGGCCGCATTCGCGCTCAAGGCGATGCCGCCCTATTTGGCGGCAACACCACCCAAATGATGAAGGAACGCTACGGCATCGTGCAGACCCGTCCGTTAGCCGACTTCCTCCCTACACTGAGCATTGCCGCCAAGAACCTGGCCACCGAGATGACCAACCACAACGTCATGCAGGATGACCTGCAAGGTGAGCGCGCCATCACCCGCGAGCATGTGCAAAACAACCACAGCGTGCGCGAGATGCTTGGTCAACGCGGCATCAAGCCTGAACAGCTACCGGCGCAAGAGGACATCAAGAAATTGGAGCGGCGCGTCAAGTCCGACGAAAAGCGCCTGGAAAAGCAGTCCGGCAAACTGCCGAAACCGGATACCGAGAAGTGATATGAACAAACTGAAAATGCACTCACCCAACCTGACCGACACCAACATCGAGCGTATTCGCGAATTGTTTCCGGGTTGCGTGACCGAGGTGCAGGGAGAGGATGGCAGTGTGAGGCTGGCGGTGGATTTTGACCAGTTGCGGCAAGAGTTGTCCGCTTCTTTGGTGGAAGGGCCGCAGGAACGCTATCACCTGAACTGGCCGGGCAAGCGCGAGGCGCTGCTGACGGCCAATGCGCCGATTGCCAAAACGCTGCGGCCTTGTCGGGAAGAAAGCGTGGATTTTGATACTACGAAGAATCTGTTTATTGAAGGGGACAATCTGGATGCGTTGAAGCTGTTGCAGGAGACGTATCTGGGGAAGGTGAAGTTGATTTACATTGATCCGCCGTATAACACGGGTAATGATTTTATTTACGAAGATGATTTCGCTGAAGATGCATGTGAATATCTTCGACGCTCCAATCAGTTCGATGAAGGTGGTGGCCGATTGGTGACCAATACAGATTCCAATGGACGGTTTCACTCGGACTGGCTATCAATGATCTACTCACGACTTAGGTTGGCACGTAACCTTCTTCGCGAAGATGGGCTGATTTTCATTACGATTGACGATGGCGAGGTGGCTAACTTGCGGCATTGCTGCGATGAGATTTTCGGAGGCTCGAATTTCGTCGCGCAGATCGCTTGGGAAAAGCGTTACACGAGATCTAATAATGCCAAACGGTTCTACTCGCTTAAAGACAATATCCTTGTATTTCGGCGTTCAGAGGCGCTTAAAGTTATCAAGGAGAAACGGTCTGAAAAAGCAGATTCCGGTTATCGAAATCCAGACAACGACCCTCTTGGCCCTTGGATAACATCTTCATATGTGAATCCGGCAACAAGAGAAGCGCGACCGAATCTTGTTTATGGAATCAAAAATCCAATTACTGGTGAGATAATCAATCATCCAACACATGCGTGGAAATACAGTCTTGCTGAGCATCGCATACACGTAGAATCAAACCGGCTGTGGTGGGGTGCCAGCGGCGATGCTGAGTGGCCGCGCCTAAAACTGTACCTATCTGAACAGACAGATGGAATGGTGCCGATTGATGTGTGGGACTATAAATCTTCCGGCACTACAGATGAAGGTGGAATTGAAATAAAAGAGCTTTTTGGTGCTGCGGTCTTTGACACACCGAAGCCGACGAAACTCATTCGGCGCATTTTAGGTATTGCAACACAAGGGCATGGTGACGAAATCGTCATGGATTTCTTTGCAGGGTCTGGTTCGACAGCAGCGGCAGTGCTGTATGCCAATGCTGAAGATGGTGGTAATCGCCGAGTCATTTCTGTCCAAATCGCAGAGCCACCGACTGAAAATTCAGTCGCGGAAAAACAGGGCTTTGCAACTATCGCCGAAGTGAGCAAAGAACGCATCCGCCGAGCCGGGCAACGCATAAGCAGCGAGCAGCGAGCAGCGAGCAGCGAGCAGCGAGCAGCGAGCAGCGAGCAGCGAGCAGCGAGCAGCGATTGGATACGGAAATTTCGGAAAGTTCCCCGAAATCGAAAAATATTTTGCTCGACACCGGCTTCCGCGTCCTCAAAATCGACACCTCCAACATGGCCGACGTCCATTACACCCCCGATGCGCTGGACAAGGCCAACCTCGAGCTGTTCATAGACAACATCAAGCCCGACCGCACGGCGGAAGACCTGCTGTTCCAGGTCATGCTGGACTGGGGTGTTGACCTTGCCCTGCCCATCGAGAAGAAAACCGTTCAAGACAAAGACGTGTTCTTCGTCGATGGCGGCGCACTGGCGGCCTGCTTCGATGCCCACGGCGGCATCGACGAAGCCTTTGTCAAGGAACTCGCCACCCACAAGCCGCTTCGTGTGGTGTTCCGCGACGCCGGGTTCAAGGACAGCGCAGCCAAAATCAACGTGGAGCAGATTTTCAAACTGCTGTCGCCCGCTACCGAGGTGAAGTGTCTGTGAGTGTTTTGAGTTCGTCCCACGGGCTGTGGGACAAAATCATGCGCGTTCTGGCCGATCCTTGGCTGGATGCGCCAATTGTCCAACAGTCTGTTGGACAATTGCCCTGGGGCCACAGCTTGGTCACCAATTTTTCCGAACGCTTGCCGGAGTCGGGCAGTGATCTGGCCAACCAGTCTCTCAAAGACCCTTATCTGTTTGATTTTCTTGATGTGGGCAAAGAAGCCGGTGAGCGTGAGTTGCAAGATGCGGATGATGTGTCTGGGGAGCCGCAGGTATGAAGCTCAAGTTCAAAACTCAAGCCTACCAGACTGCCGCCGTGCAAGCCGTTGTGGATTGTTTCAAGGGGCAAATGCCGCAACATGGCGGGGTTCGCTATCGACTTGACCCCGGCGTGAAGAAGGCTGCACCTGCCAGTCCTCAGTCCGTCCTTGAACTGAAGGCAAACACGGATTCCGTTGCCGACCAGGAGACCGCATTCCGCAATGCCGACGTGACTTTGTCCGAATCTGCCCTGCTCGACAACATCCAGAAGGTGCAGCGTTTGCAGAACCTGCCTGAATCGGCGTCACTCGACGATTTCTTCACCATCAATGGAAACAGGGAGCGCGTTTCCGCCACGAGGCAATACAAAGACACCGTCAAGGCCATATCGAAGGTACATCTCGACATCGAGATGGAAACCGGCACAGGCAAGACCTACTGCTACATCAAGACCATCTTCGAGCTGAACAGGCAATATGGCTGGAGCAAGTTCATCATCGTCGTGCCCAACGTCGCCATCCGCGAGGGCGTGGCGAAGTCGCTGGAAATCACCGCCGAGCACTTTCTGGAGAGCTACCAGAAGAAGGCGCGCTTTTTCATATACAACTCCAAACAACTACACCATCTGGAGAGCTTTTCGTCAGACGCAGGCGTCAACGTGATGATCATCAATGTGCAGGCGTTCAATGCCACCGGCAAAGACAACCGCCGCATTTACGACGAATTGGACGACTTCCAGTCACGCAAGCCCATCGATGTCATCAGTGCCAACCGGCCCATCCTGATTCTGGATGAACCGCAGAAGATGGAAGGTGGCAAGACTTTGAATTCGTTGGTCAATTTCAAGCCTTTGCTGGTGCTGCGCTATTCCGCCACCCACAAAACTACACATAACAAAATGCACCGTCTGGATGCGCTGGATGCGTACAACCAGAAACTGGTGAAGAAGATCGCCGTGCGCGGCATCGCCGTAAAGGGATTGGCAGGCACCAGTGGCTACCTGTACCTGCAATCCATCGACATCTCTGCCAAGAAGCCGCCCGAAGCACGAATTGAGTTTGAGCAAAAACTGGCGGCTGGCAACATCAAGCGCATCGTTCGCAAGCTCAGTAAAGGCGACAACCTGTTCGATCTGTCGGGCGAACTGGATCAATACCACGGCTATGTGGTGGCGGACATCAACGCCAATACCGACACGCTGAGCTTCACCAACGGCGTGGAACTGACCGTGGGCGACGCCACGGGTGATGTAACCGAAGCGGCGCTGCGGCGCATCCAGATTCGGGAGGCGATCAAGGCGCACTTTGACAAGGAACAGGCGCTGTTCCAGCAGGGCGTGAAAGTGTTGACCCTGTTTTTCATCGACGAGGTGGTCAAGTACCGCGACTACGCGGCGGCGGACGAGAAGGGCGAGTACGCCCGCATCTTCGAGGAGGAATACAACCAGTACCTGGACGAGGTGCTGGATCTGGACGAAACGGCTTACGTCAAATACCTGAAAGGCATCTCCGTCGAGAAGACGCACAGCGGTTACTTCTCCATCGACAAAAAGACCAGGCGGCTCGCCGATCCCACGGTTGCGGCGCGTGGCGAGAATGCGGGGCAATCGGATGATGTGGATGCCTACGACCTGATCCTGAAGGATAAGGAGCGTCTCCTGTCTCTGAATCAGCCGGTGCGCTTCATCTTTTCGCACTCGGCGTTGCGCGAGGGCTGGGACAATCCGAACGTGTTTGTCATCTGCGCGCTCAAGCATAGTGACAACACCATCTCAAGGCGGCAGGAAGTGGGGCGCGGCCTGCGCCTGTCGGTCAACCAGCAGGGTGACCGGATGGATAACACGGCCATTGTCCACGATGTGAACGTGCTGACCGTGGTAGCCAGCGAAAGCTACAAGGACTTCGTGGCGGCGCTGCAAAAGGACATCAGCGATTCCCTGTCCGCTCGTCCACAGGTGGCGAACGAAGAGTACTTCACTGGCAAGGTGCTCAAGACGGTCAGCGGCGACGTGCAGATCACGCCGCAAATAGCCAGGCAAATCTATCGCTATCTGGTCAAGAACGACTACACCGACGACTCGGATCGAATAACGACCACCTACCATGATGCCAAGAAGGCCGGATCGTTGGCCGAATTGCAGCCAGAATTGAAGCCGTACGCCGAACAGGTGTTCCAGCTCATCGACAGCGTATTCAGTGACAAGCAGTTGCCCGACATCGGCAACGACCGCAGCCCGAAGAAGAACCCGCTCAACGCCAACTTTGAGAAGCAGGAGTTTAAGGCGTTGTGGAACCGCATCAATCGCAAGGCTGCGTACAGCGTCGATTTCGATTCGGACGAGTTGGTGCGGAAGGCGGTCAAGGAAATCGACGCCAGCTTGCGTGTACCTCCGCTGCAATACACCATCCAGAGCGGCGAACAGGCCGCCGCCATCACCTACGATGGGATCAGGGAAGACCATGCCTTTGAACTAAAGGTCACAGAAACCGAGACCAGCCGACTCTCGATTCACTCCGCGGTCAAGTACGACCTGATTGGAAAGCTTGCCGAGGGCACGCAACTGACACGCCGAACGGTGGCGGAAGTCCTCAATGGGATCAATGTCGCGGTCTTCGCCCAGTTTAAAACCAACCCGGAGAGCTTCATTGCCGAGGTCGTACGGCTCATCAATGAACAGAAGGCCACCGTCATCATCGAGCATCTGGCCTACGACCCAGTGGAGGATAAATTCGATCTGGACATCTTCACTGCCGGGCAAACCAGGCAGGACTTTAGTAGAGCCGGGGGTAAGCTGCAAAGGCACATTTACGACTACGTGTTGACCGACTCGAACATAGAGCGCCAGTTCGTCAAGGAACTGGACACTAGCAGCGACGTTGTGGTGTACGCCAAGCTCCCGCGCGGTTTCCTGATCCCCACTCCGGTGGGCGATTACAACCCGGACTGGGCCATTTCCTTCAAGGAAGACACGGTCAAGCACATCTACTTTGTCGCGGAAACCAAGGGATCCATGTCCTCAATGGAACTGCGTGAGATCGAAAGGACAAAGATCAAGTGCGCCCGCAAGTTCTTCGACGAGATGAACCGCCGTTTCGCCCCGGAGAACGTCAAGTACGACGTGGTAGACAGCTTCAACAAGCTGATGGAAGTGGTGAAGTAGTCATTGCAGTAGCGCCACCTCGGTTGCGTGCTGCGATGGGCAACCCTCTATTGTGACGAGGGCGATGTCACAAAACAGACATATTTCCGTCATATTTCTTTCATCAAGAGATGAAACAATCCCTCATCAGCGTGTTGCCATTCAAATGTGTAAACATGCCAATAGGATTCTCGCCAACATGAGAGGATTATGCTACAGGATGTTCGTAAACGCCGCATGGCTGCTTTGGTTCATGCGGATGAAACAACGCTCGAAGCCGAAGCTGCCAAGCTGATCGATTCGTTTTCATACACCTTTCTCCGCCGTCCTGAAATAGGGCTGGTGATGCTGGAGGGGCGGGCGGGAAATTCCGGCCAGCGTTTCAATCTGGGCGAAATGCTCATCACCCGTTGTGTGCTGCGCCTTGAACTGCAAGGCAGCGGTACCGTCACGGAAGGTTATGCCTTTGTTCAGGGAAACCGGCCTCGCCATGCAGAACTTGTCGCTTTGTTCGATGCCTTACTGCAACAAGAGACTTGGTCGGAATCGCTGGAGCGTTCACTTATAGAACCTCTTATCGCCAAACGCGATGAGCAGTTGCGAAAACGTGCGAAAGAAACAGCGCCAACCAAGGTAGATTTCTTTACGCTGGTGCGGGGGGAGGACGAATGAGCGCCCTTCCCACCTTGCCGGGTTTCTCCAATCCGGTCGATGGTGCACAGGCGGTTTTTCGCGCAGTGCTGGATGCGCTTTCAAAACCGGGCATCCCCGTTTCCCTGTCTGCGTTGCCGCCCCCACTTCCAGCAGGCGACTTTTCACAGGGCATGATGGCGTTGGCTTTTACGCTGTGCGACAGTGATACGCCGCTCTGGCTTGATGAAGCCGCCGATACGCCGGAGGTACGCCACCATCTGCGCTTTCATTGCGCCTCGCCTTTCGCGGCAAATCCGTCGAACGCCGCTTTCGCCTTTATCGCCCGGCCTGAAAGCATGCCGCGCCTGCGCGCCTTTAATCAGGGGAAAGCGGATTTCCCAGACCGTTCCACAACATTGATTATCAGCACGAACCTGTCCGAACGTGACGGGCAGGCTCATGAACTGTCCGGGCCTGGCGTGAAAGGCAGCGACCACGGAAGCTGGCAAGGCTTTTGCGCATCAGGCTTGCCGACCTGGTTCCAGGAAGAGTGGGAAGCGAACCATGTGTCCTACCCGTTGGGCGTGGACATCATTTTCGTAGACACCAGAGTCGACAATTCCGGTGCGCATCAGGCTCGTTTGCTTGGCCTGCCCCGAACGGCTCGTGTCAGGGTTCTTTCGCCCGCCCCGAAGGAGCATGCGCCATGTATGTAGCCGTCAAGGGCGGGGAAAAAGCCATCCGGAATGCGCACCGCCTGTTGGCCGAAAAACGCCGGGGAGACGCTGGCGTGCCGGAAATCGGCACCGACCAGATTCGGGAACAGCTCTCCCTCGCTGTGGACAGGGTCATGGCGGAAGGTTCGCTCTATGACCGCGACCTCGCAGCCCTCGCCATCAAACAGGCCAGGGGCGATCTGGTGGAAGCCATATTTTTGCTGCGAGCCTTTCGCACTACCTTGCCGCGCTTTGGCAGTTCGCAGCCCGTGGATACTGCGTCGATGCATGTCCGCCGCCGGATTTCTTCTACTTATAAAGATGTTCCGGGCGGGCAGGTGCTCGGTCCCACGTTTGACTATACGCATCGGTTGCTTGGCACCGACATGCCTGCGGAGCCGGTAGTGAATCCATCCGGTGAGCCGCAGGGCGAAGACCCGGCCCCTTTCTCTGGCGTCTGCCCGAAGGTGCTTTCCTTTCTGGAGAAAGAAGGCTTGCTGCCGCCGGAAGAGGGTACGGATACCCCGCCCGGCGACCTCACCCGGCAACCGCTGGAACTGCCAGCCGAGCGCGACATCCGCCTCCAGAATCTGGCCCGTGCCGATGAAGGCATGCTCTTGGCGCTGGCGTATTCCACCCAGCGCGGTTTTGGCGGCACACACCCCTTTGCTGGCGAAATACGCATGGGCGAAGTGGAAGTCTTTTTTACGCCGGAAGAACTGGGTTTTCCGGTCGCCGTGGGCGAGGTGACGCTGACCGAATGCGAGAGCGTCAACCAGTTCACCGGCGGCAGAGGACGCCCGGTTTCCTTCACCAGGGGCTACGGGCTGACGTTTGGCGAAAACGAGCGCAAAGCCATCAGCATGGCTTTGGTGGATCGGGCGCTACGCTCCGGCGACTATGACGAAGAAATGCGCGGCCC
>Ga0123354_10007895_pt1 | contig 16123 bp, 7 predicted proteins | sample TergutLab28metaG_2_FD_97872 | JGI IMG/M metagenome (GOLD analysis project Ga0123354, IMG submission 97872) | Labiotermes labralis P4 segment gut microbial communities from Petit-Saut dam, French Guiana - Lab288 P4 | ecosystem: Host-associated > Arthropoda: Insects > Digestive system > Gut ...
AAAAAAATACATGTTTCGGCCTATAGCGACTATTTTCAGGTTTTGACAACTTTCTTGCTAAAAGAGTTTTATATAATAGTAATATGCCTAAACCGCATGGTGATGTTGAGATCTCATCATCACTTTACGTGCTTTTGTTAAGCTAAATTTGGTGGGATGTCTATTGGGTCAATGAATTTGTAGGTAACTGGGTGTGGATCTTTCTTTTAGCAAGAATGTTATCAAATCCTGAAGATGGCCGCTATAGGCCGAAACATATAGTTTTTTCCACTGCTAATAAACACCATCATTTAGCCATATATTTATAGTTGTGTGTTTGACTGAATTTGCCTCACCTTATAGTCATACTACATAGCCAAATGATGTATAGACTTACACTAAGCTTTTCGACATAAGAGTGTAAAGGCAAAGGTAAAGTTTTCCCTTTAGAGGCCTGGTGTGGCCCAGAGGGTGGGTAGAGGTATAGCTCTATTTTTCCATGACCGTGGCAGTAGAAGGGATGAGTGGTCAGCAGCACGCCTCGGCCGCACTTTACCCCCGGGAAAGACTGGGTACCCATTGTACAGGAGGCTGGGTGGGCCACAGGGCCGGTCTGGACGGGCGGAAAATCTCGTCCCCAGCGGGATTCGATCCCGGACCGTCCAGCCCGTAGTCAGTCGTTATACCGACTGAGCTACCCGGGCCACCGACATAAGAGTGTGCGTAACATTATTATCAATTCACAGCAATTTTATTATTCACGAAAATATATGTCTGACTTGTTAAAGATCAAAACTGGTTATTTTAATATTTAATAATATTTATTCATTTAATACATGTACCGTGCATCTTATATTATTTTGTACTGTCACCAACCATTATAAAACAATATGATTTTAGCGCATTTTATTGTAAATAGGACAATTTAAATACATTAAAAATTTTATAATATTGATATTTCAACAACTACACATGTAGTGAGAACTTGCTTAAAACCTGTGTGAAATATCTTAATTTGACATTGCATTACCAACAACTACATTTGAATTACTTGTGTAAGTTGGCAAGGTACTAATTACGAGCTCCCTGAGGATGATACAACAGTGTCGAAACATGTAGGAGTGTGATAATTTGTGAGATAATTGCACATTTGTTGGTCATAGTACAAAATAAGTCAAAATTGGTTGTTTTATGCACAATTAAAAGTGTTAATTTCGTGTTTTCGTTAAAACATATATAAAACCGACGTGTAAAGATAATTTAATGTTAAACCCTGAAATTAAGGTTGTGTCAGTAAAATCCCTCTGGGATTTTTTTTTTTAGTCTTTCACCGTGCATATTGTACAAATTTACATTTATTTGAATTACCAACACACATGCACACTGTTATTAAAACGTTATAAAACCTCACTTGGTTAAAAACATTTTAAAAAGCCATTCATAATTCTCCGACATGTTTCGGTTGTTTCTTCCAACCATCATCAGGGAGCTGCGTAGTTTGACTAAAGTTACTCTTGTGATATATGTTTATGATGGGAATGGTATGATGGCAGCATGTCGTTTAATGTATGCGATGTTTTTGGATATGGTGTTGCCTGTCTTCCCCGTGTCCTTCGTCCGCTGCATCTGGGATTACTACAGTTGAACTAACGAATGCACACAATTTTATTACAACCACAATAATATTACAACACACCAGCTAATAATTGAATTATAATGCACAGAATAGAGATTGTGAAATTCCTTCCAGGATTTTCCTTGTAGTAGTTGGTTAGATGTTGCATAATCTGAAAAAGACATCTTTGTATTTAAACCCACAGTTCCACATACACAGCGGTGCAGTCACAGAATGCAGGAAATTCTGTATCACTCATTATACACTACGTCACTTCTTGTGACGTCAATACACTAATACCCAGCTGCTTGCGCTAGTAGTGCTCCGTTACCACTATGTCCATATTGTTTAATTGTCCTTAGTATCTGCGGTTTAAAATGGTTAATTTCGAATACTTATCATGTGTCTGAAACAAAGAGTATAGCTATGAATAATACTCCTATTATTATTATTATTATTATTATTAGTAGTAGTAGTAGTAGTAGTAGTAGTAGCAGTAGTAGTAGTGGGGTACGCGGTGGTGCATTTGGTTGAGGTACTGCGCTACAAACCGGAAGGTCGCGGGTTCGACTCCCGTTGTTTTCATTGGAATTTTTCATTGACATAATCCTTCCGACCGCATTATGACCCTGGGTTTGACTCAGCCTCTAACAGAAATGAGTACCAGGAATATTTTCTGGGGTAAAGGTGGCCGGTGCTTAGTGCTGACAACCTTACTACCTTCATGTGCCGATTGTCATGAAATCTGGGAGCATGAACGTCTTGGAACCCTCGGGGTCTGTCCAGGCCTGTAATGGGATTGCTTTACCTTGTTTAGTAGTAGTAGTAGTACTAGTACTAGTAGTAGTAGTAGTAGTAGCAGTAATAGTAGTAGTAGTATTTTAATGAACATTATACACGTAAATACTTATAGGAATACGCTACAGAAATGGAACTTATAACTAAAGCACAGTAGAAGACAAATGTAATTTAAATGCGAAGCTGGTACGCGGTAATAGTTCAGTATTTGACACGCTTTAAAGACAGGCAACACCACAGTACACAAATACCAACACAAGGGCCGCACAGATTTTAAGAAACTGAAGACTAGTGGTGTAAGTGGTATTGTCAGATCAAAATATAGCATTGAATGGTTAGATAAATAAATAAATATACAGTTGTCCCTGTCCGAGACAAGAAGGCGTAAGGAAGGAGAAGAGGTTTAGCTCCACTCATTCTTAACCTCGGTACTAGAAGGAGGTAAGTGGTCAATTTTACGCCCCGGTCGCTTTAACCCCATTAAATGATCCCGATACCCATTAAATAGGAGGCTGTCTGGGTCCCAGAATTTTTCGGGACTTTCTATATAAGAGAACAAATTATTTCCACTGCTATTATTCCAACTCGGGACTATACAGCCTGTAGCCTAGCCACCATACCAACTGCACTATCGCGGCTACTGGTCACATGATGGACGAGTCTTAAACTGGCAAGGATGTAAAGGGAAGCGGATGTGACCTACATTTAGATACCACTTGAACATTATTGGCAGCGAGTATGCTACGGGCTGGACAAGATGGGGGTCGAATCCCGGTAAAGGTAAGATATTTTTTTTTGGTCTAAAACGTCAAGACCGGCTCTGGGGCCCACCCAGTCTCCTGTTCAATAGTTGCCGAGGTTTTAACCTTGGGGGTAAAGTGACCTGGAGCTAAAGTAAACCAGTCATCTCCATCTTGGAACGAGGTTAAGAATGTCTGCTGCTCCCTTTGTATGGCTTCCTGGGGCGGACGAGGACAATTCGCTGCTTCTCTTGACATCAGGGCTGTCCTGGAAAGAGGAGAGAAACTGCGGGAAACGCTGAAAAGATACGTTTCTCAGACGAAATTCGAAACAAACACATCCCGAATGCAATCCAGAGTCGTAATCTCTGGAACCAACAGGCTCCATTTACAGATTCACATTTCGGGCTACGTGAAAGCTTATTCATAGAAATGATTCTGTTCCGTATGTGTGTGTTCATATCAGGACACGACATGTTATGCCACAGTGCTAAACTAGGTTGTCGGTTGGAATCAAGACTTCATTGGTGACCGACGTAACCCAAGAGAATTTTCAGTGGAGCAAATTGCGTCCCCAACGAAAAGAGAGAGCTTCACTTAAGCCTATGGCCTTCTTCAATAACACCCCTGTCATATACAAGTAAGGTAAAGGTAAAGCAATCCCATTACAAGCCTGGATAGTCCCTGAGGGTTCCAGGGGATTGAGGATCCCAGATTTCAAGACTATCAGCGTATGAAAGTGGTAAGGTTGCCAGCCCTAAGCACCGGCCGCCTTTACCTCCAGGAAATATTGCTGGTACTCATTTCTGTTAGAGGCTGAGTCGACCCCAGGAACATATTACGGCCAGAAGGATTACATCAATGAAAAACTCCAATGACACCACCGGGAATCGAACCCGCGACTTTCCGGATTGTCATATACAAGTACATGTAGAAATATCACGGAATGTCGGTACATTTTTGCGTTTGCCTGCACAAATCACGATTTCTCACGTCCGTCAACTTCCTGTAAAACTCTTCCCTTTCTTGAGGTCTACAAAGTCACTTTCAGCATTTTATCCTTTAAACTTTGACGACTCTGAAGTTAAAACTCCAACCAGCGCTGAGAAACGGCGTGTTTTAAATATATGGTAACATCAAAATGCACTCATTACAGAGCGGTGCACCGAGGCCAGTTGCATGCGTGGAATTGAAGGTCCGTACAGTGTGCAGCGACGCTTACATTGAAGAGTCAAAGCACAGTGGTTGCTACAAGTAACACTTGCTCTCAAAATCAACAGGACAGGCAAAGTACGTAAAACGTAACACTAAGTCGCGTTCGCGTAACCACTGTTGCAGAGGAAAAGCACGTCTCTGACCATTCCCTGAAAAGAGAAAAACTTTTTCGCCAAAAAGTATTAAGTCATTATCCTTCAGGGCTGAGATTGTTTGCACTGCGAAGTAGGAACTGAATTCTTCAGCTTTTTCTACAAATTAAAAAAAAGGACGCTGTATATGGAGAACACGCCCGTCCGTCTATCCTTCTGTCCTTCCGTCCTTATGTCGTTTGTTCGTGACCTGATATCGGCGGCTAGTCTGTTGATAGGATTTCTATTACATTCGGAATAAGATTTGTCAGACAAGCGCACGTTGTGTGAAAATATTTTCAGTGATATTCATCCTTTATTTAACGCCGAAAATGTACTCGTGTGTGTAGTTTCTACACCTCCTGACCATTTGAGTGAAATTAAATGGAGGAGATTGATTCCTCTGAGGACTGCCGCTAAGTCACTCTGAATTTTTTTTAGCAATTGACCAACTTATTGTATAAATTCTTGTTTTGTAATAAGTTTATTATATTTCTCTACATGTTTCGAGCACTGTTGTGCTCGAAACATGTAAAGAAATATAATAAACTTATTACAAAACAAGAATTTATGCAATAAGTTGGTCAATTGCTAAAATTATAGTGAGATGCACGGTCAGCAAAACTACACTACTTTGATTTTTTTTATAAAATCGGTTAAATGAAAACCAGAATTTAGTTAGGGGCGTAAATGAATTTGTATCCTCACCTTCAACTATTTTTTTTTAATTTCCGCCAATTCAGGATAAGAAATAGGCATATAATACTGTGAATTTGTCAGACAGTGCAAGGCAGTGCAAACAATGGGCTCAAGAAAGAACGTGATTTTCTTATGAGCTTAAACAAAATTGCATATCCGCTTTTACCGCGAAACCATATGAAATTTTGAAATCAAAGGACAACTTGGTAAAGTCTGTGCATTAAGTTATGAGGCAAAGGTCTGCAATATTTCTGAACGTTGTTAAGATTGTTTTAGTTCCTGAAGGTGTTGAAAATGAAGTCTTCAATCAAAACTAAGATTCCTGACTCGACGTACTTATTCCACCTTTATTAAATTACGCTTTAGACTGTTAAGTTTATAGAGCACAAAATAAAATAATTATTACGATAATTAATTGAAAAGTATGTGGAAGAAGACTTGGTGTCCACAGTTGATTTAAAGATATATCCCAGCATAAAATTCGAGGAAATGAAGGCAACCCAAAAACATCAGTCAGGACATATCTCCGGCCTGAAGTTTAATATTGGTACAGCAGGACATTAAATTGTGACTTAAATTAGATGGACTCAGAACACCTAAACCAGGGGTGCATAAATTCCGGGCTCCATAATATCTGGGCGTATTAATTTTTACACGTTGGCTACCAGTATTTTTAGGTCTTCAGTAACGATCGTGCATTTTGCCATTTTTCTGGCGCCCATAATTATGAAGTGCCGCGACATTTCTGTAAAATACGTGCACCCATGCCGTAAACCAAAGCCTGTGAAGAACTGTGCTGAAACTTACGATATATATTGAAATATGACAGAATGAAAATAACTAAAGATTCTTGGTAACCGAATCGAACGCTGGTGGTATGACAAGAGACAATAATACCTTACGTTTAAATATATATAAAAAAGAAGCAAGCTCATTACAGTCCTGGAGAGACCCTGAGGTTTCCAAAGATTGAGGCTCCCAGATTTCAAGAAAATCGGCACATGAAGGTGGTAAGGTTGTCAGCCACACGCACCGGCCGCCTTTACCCCCCAGGAAATACTCATTTCTGTTAGAGGCTGAGTCGACCCCAGGGCCATAGTGCGGTCGGAAGGATTATGTCAATGAAAAATTCCATTTACACCATCGGAAATCGAACCCGTGAACTTCCGGTTTGTAGCGCAGTGCCTCAACCAACTGCGCCACCGTATGCTCCCTTACAATATATATATATATATATATATATATATATATATATATATATCATCTTTCAGTTTTTGGCCCCTATAGAAGGTAGATTTGTTGTCGGGTCGCCCCACTAGGTAGGGTGTACTTCTCCTTTGTCTCGTCCGCCAGTCTGCCACGACTATCGCTATGCTAGAAACCAGCTCCCAGCTTTTAGATTGAAAATTCCACCAGACAAAAACTAAAATAAGAAATACATATATTTTGTTTGCGAGTCACTACATTCGTTACGCTTTGTCGGAAGGATGTATGTAATGTCTGCAGATACGGTAGCTCTATGACTCTGAACTGACACCTGTGGAATTATATAAGTACCATAAGAAACTGGAATTGGAACTAGGGAAATACATAGAATCTTGTAATGGCATTTCTATGAATACGGCTACATTTGATACCAATCACAAGATTGATGTACAGGTCATAGAACTATGTCCGCTATGCGACTAATCCAGCCGTGACTTTGACGAAGGAACGCAAGAAAAGAGTTTTGTGCAATTGTGCAATATAGGATAACCCGGAATTAATATCAGGAATGTTGGATGAACGGAATAGGTCGTTACTGTCAAGTATACAAAGATTTATTCTTATTGTTACAAAACGTTCATAAATTATGTTACGTTTCAATAGAATTATATATAGACTCTATATATATTTACAGTCAAACACGACCTTTGTTATGTAAATACAATTAAAAGATAATTAAACAATCATAATAGCAATATTTTTCTGCCTTTATGAAAAAAGCCGAAAAATGTCGCTGTTATGATTGTTTAATTATCTTTTAATTGTATTTACTTAATGAAGTTTGCGTTTGACTGTAAAATTATATGAAGGTTTATTCAAAATGATTGTCGGGGTTTTAACAACTTGTCATACAAAACACACTTGAGATAGTAGTACATGTTTTTTTTTTATTTAATAGAACAACACTCCAAGTTTTTGTTGCATACCTTACAGGTGCTCTATATGTGAACCCTTTGTGATTCTACAAAACATCAACACGATAATCGAGTTCGTTCCAAACTGTTTGTAGCCTGTCAGCGGTGAGGGTTTGAATGGCGGTTCTGATTCGTACCTTCATATCCGGGATTCTTGTGAGAAGAGGAGGAACATAAACTTTTAGATCCATCGGTGCAACTACATACTCCTATCTCAAGTGTACCGTGTATGACAAGTTGTTAAAACTCCGACAAACATTTTGAATAACCTTGTGTGTATATATATATTCTATTGAATATTGAAAACAACCGGGTTGCCTCACCCGACTAGCATATGTGTTAAGTTTTATTAGCCACAAATTATTATAAAGGCTTTAGAAAACAATAATGTATTAAAAATTTGAGAATGGTTGTCACAGAGTTCAGTATCAGAACTCTGATGACAGACGTGGAGTTGGTATCCGAAACGTCGGTGTATTTGGACCACCTGACGCGGCTACCAGCCACAGATGATTTTTCTTTAATTCTGTCGTCACCGTCCAAGCTGTACATCACGATGCCTTCCATTTCATATGGCCCGATGGTCCACTCATTTCTTTGTTCCACCACACCAAAATATTTTATGTTTGACCTTAAGAAAGTCACATTCGCCCTGCTGCTTTCTGTTGGCATTTGAGCAGCATTTACCAGCGTCGGTCTTTCACTTATATCGGATACACTAATCTCGAGAATTCTGAACTGAAGACCAGTTACGCTTGATCTCATACAACACCCTCAACAATGACCTTCGTTCGTCCCGTTTTGAATTTTTACACTTATTCGTAAACGTCTCCTCTGACTTTGGTATCGCCATGTTGAAATCCAGGTCTTTCGTAGTCTTTCGTCACTTTTCACAAGTTCTGACCACCAATCTCGGACCATAGATCGTCCTTCTCCTTTCGTATATTCCACTAATGGAAAAACTACGTTAAACCTGTCGCAGTGTATTGTTACTGTAAAAAAGGCAAAGAAGGTCAATGAGGTGAAATGAGAGAAGGCAAATATAAGCGTTGCCGATCGCGGTGGCCGTGCGGTTTAAGGCGTAGGTCAATTGTTGGGACTGCGGGTTCGAATCACAACGAGGGCATGGATGTTCCTGTCTTGCGTTTCTTGTGTGCTTTGTAGGTAGTGGCCTCTGCGACGGGCTGATCACACGTTCAGACTAGTCCTAGCGGTTGTGTGTCTAGTAAATGTATATAAACGATTTCCTTCATGCACAACGCAGTAACATTTCGAAGGTGACTAGTTTCGGCCCTTTCTTTCGGTCCATCATTAGGTCTAAATACCAGAACCCACAAAAGATACTATACAATCATCTACATAACGTATGTAACCTGGTATAGAATTCTAACGATGGCCCAAAAAATGGCCCGAAACTAGTCACCTTAGAAACGTAACTGTGTTGTGCATGGCGGAACATAGAACTGTTTTGTGCATGACGGAACATAGAACTGTGATGTGCATGACGGAACATAGAACTGTTTTGTGCATGACGGAACATAGAACTGTGTTGTGCATGACGGGACAGAACTTTGCTGTGCATGACGGAACATAGAACTGTTTTGTGCATGACGAAACATAGAACTGTTTTGTGCATGACGGAACATAGAACTGTGCTGTGCATGACGGAACATAGAACTGTGCTGTGCATGACGGAACATAGAACTGTGCTGTGCATGACGGAACCTAGAACTGTTTTGTGCATGAAGGAACATAGAACTGTGTTGTTAATAACGGAACAGAGAACTTTGTTATGCATGACGGAACATAGAACTGTTCTGTGCATGATGGAACATAGAAATGTTTTGTGCATGACGGAACATAGAACTCTGCTGTGCATGACGGAACTCCTTTAAATATATTTATTAATCTGAGCACAACTTGAATGTGTCACCAAAAGACAGGATGTGTGTCTAATTGTGTTTGATCTAGAAACCTCAGCAATGAGGCAGCCGAGGCCCTATTTGGCTTTTGTGCTACATAAAAGCATTGCAAATTTTACTTATATGCTCAATTTATAATCAAAACTGCCAAAAGTCTTTGAAGTTTAATTAATGATATGAGGTCCTCAGATTTTAAGAATACAACGATTCGTTTGTCCACTTTCCATCTTATATAACTTAGTACATTGTTGAGTGATAAAATACATGGCCAACCACTTACAGATATTCATGAGTTTTCGGTTGCTGTTCCTCAAGCGATATCCTCTGGCTTGTTGCACCGTAGGTCAAGTTCCATTCCTATTGTCTCTGCAACTTCATGCCCAACGTCCCATTCCGTATTTATGATCGACCACAACCCTTGCCACTTCGCTACGTTACTGAAAAATTTCCTCCTTCCAGTCCCTTCATCATCCACTGAACTACATTATGACACCCTGAAGATGTCGGCAGCACATTCTCCCGAAAAGTTGCAAAACTTAATGGTACCATACAAAGTAATAACACCGAAGACAATAAATTTAAACGAAAAGCCTCTATAACAATTAAACATTTTATTATCCAACTAATGCACAATATATAACTAGTAAATACAATTAAAATTGTAAAATATTTAAAAGTGCTCCAACATGTTTCGGATCACAGATGGTCCATCATCAGGGAGACTTGTACAGTGCTAAGCTAAAAATTACAAGAATGATTCTATCGTGTCCGTTGACATGGACAAGTTTGGTGCTATGGCAGCATATTCTGACCCGTTGAGCGTGTGTGTAGTTCACTGTATATGAAGGCAGTGAACTACACACACGCACAACGGCTCAGAATATGCTGTTATAACACCGACCTTGTCCATGCCAAAAGACACGATAGAATCATTCTTATAATTTTTAGCCAAGCACTGTACAAGTCTCCCTGCTGATGGATCCCCTGTGATCCGAAACACTATTAAATATTTTATAATTTTCATTGTATCTACAAATTATATATTGAGCATTAGTTGGATAATAAAATGTTTAATTTTCATTGATGCACGGTGCAAACATGAAGATCTTCTGTAACAATTAATTGTCTACAGAGGGAAATACGACTTACTGCGAAGTTTAATACTCATCAAATATTGCAGTGATGGAGTTATTAGGCATTAAAACTATGATATAAACCATAAGAGGGTATCCTGTCTGATATTTGAGGTTTGCCATTTATTTATTTATTTCTTACGGAATTAGTGGCTTACAGAAGTGTTTCTCAACCTTTGTGAGACCGCGGCCCGGTAAATTCTTTTTTCATAAGAAGAGGGCCCGGTTCCAACAAATTTACTCGTAAATACCTTTCCAATTTTTTTAAGTTTATACATTAAACTAACATAAGTACTAATAATTAATTATGGCATAATCATAAAGAACATTAGTACACTTATATACACGGTGTGACATGTTGACAAATATAAAGTTACATTTAAATTATTTATCAACCACTGGACTAATGAAATATTGTAGCATATTTTAGTTTCCTCAGGCCAACGTCTGGGTCTGAGTTTTTCGACACATTCACGAATATTTTTCTCCTCAGAATATTTCCACTATAAAACATTTATTCATGAAAACTGCTTAAAAAACTAACGACAAATTACAGGAGAACCTCTCGCGGCCCGGTATAGTTGATGCCAGGGCCCGGTACCAGGCCGCGGCCCGGCTGTTGAGAAACACTGGCTTACAGTGTCCCTTCATAGCATCGAATTGCAGTAAACTACAGAATAATACACAGAAAGGACTTTGGAAAAATCCGTCGCGTTCTGTTTTGAAACGTTTCTTCAAGATATGCCTGGAAACACTGCGACACGCATTAAGGTACCAATGTCAGTGTCTCACCTCTTGGCCAAGAACCCAATCCGAGACCACCCGAATATGAAACGCTGCACACTGGACCGTAACAAAGATACTAAAAGCCTCTATTTTCTTATAAATAGCAAAAGTAGGTTAAAAGTGCAGACGATCACAGCACAAAGGTCACGTTTCGGAATAACAGATACTAGTGGCTAAATCGTGAGTAAAGAATTGGACTCGTGCTCAAGAATAATGCTGTACTGCTTCTCGTATCCTCATATAGGCCCTTTAGCAACTGCTCAGTGCTGATTCCCAGGACCTGGCATAGTTGTGATGTACCAGTGTGCTGCCCAGTCCCTGGAATGTGGCGTCTTGCCACATCACATGCATCTCTTTCGTTTCAAAATGACATATAATCATTTTTACATCCCTCATTGTTAGTACACGACATGCTCCTTAGGCATGCAGAGTCGGAACACAACAGTACGACATCTCGTGATCTGACGTCACAAAATCATCTTGTACCAACCACACTGTCCAATCCAGCGACGAAAGCTCGCGTAGCATACATACATGTACACCTAAAACTGGGGCCAGGATAGCTCAGTCGGTATAGCGACTCGCTACAGGCTGGACGGTCCGGGGATCGAATCCTGGTTGCAGGGTGAGATTTTCCGCACCCGTCCAGACCGACCCTGGGGCCCACCCAGCCTCCTATACAATGGGTACCGTGCCTTTCCAGGGGGTAAAGCGGCCCGGACGTGGCTTTCACCACCCACCTCCATCTAGCGACGAGGTTAAGGAAAGAGTACTACTACTACTACTCCCGCTCTGGGTCTTCGTGGCCTGTTGTAGGGTCAACTTTTCTTTACACATAAAACTGACTTTGAATGGGTTTAGAATGTTTCTATTGTCAATTTTATGGCGCTGTTACGACACTGGCCCTAAATTGACAAAAGCAACAGAAGTTGTAAATGATAAACATGAAAAGATATTGAAGGAAACGATTGTGAGCTAACCCAGGAACATGGGCGAGGGACTGGAGAAAGTCAAGGGAAAACCTCGGTAAGGACAGTCAGTGTTGGAACCAGATAAATCCCTAATACAAATCATCGCTACACCAAAATGCTCGGCCTCTGTTCTTACAGATTTAGGCCTATATATAAGGCAAGCGAAAAGTTGTGTATTTCATCAAAATGGTTCTTTACAAGACTTGTTCTTAATGAAGTAATGAACACGTGTGACTGAACGGAAGTAAAAAGCCACGCGGTCTTGACCTTGCAACTAGAAGTGAGTTATCACCTTCACGCTCCGGACGCTTTCACCTAGGGGAAAGAGAAGCCGGGATTATTGAATATGAGGATAACGAGACCACAAGTGAAAGGAAAAAGCTTCCCTTGACGGGAATCGAAACTGGTAGCTGAGCCTGCAGTCAGTCCTTGTAAGGTCTATGCAAGCCTACTGACTGAATACTCCCGGACTATTTTAGTATCATTAAGACTGCTGAAACACATATTTATAAAACAAGTTTTCTGTGGGTGAAATTAATGGGCGAATTACTGTAAGAATCACAACATGTTTCACAAGAAAGATATTCTGGTAGACGCATGATGTTCTATGACTTAGGTTTTGGTAACCGCCTACCGCAATACACGTTGTCATAACCCACAGTAAATTTTATATCTCGACTTTTTTTTTTAAATTGAATCTCTGCAATACAAAAAATATAAATTTTCCATTAAATTGTTTGCTCAAGTATTATTATTTCCCTAATATTTCTTTGTAGGAATTTTTCCTACTTCCATTCCTAAACATGAGCTAGCAAGGTGAAGAAAAATATAATTTTAGAAGTCCTTTATGGTGGCCAATATTAAAATAAATCTTACGGGAGTAGGGTTTGATGGTGTGGACTGGATTTACTTGTGTATGGTTCAGGACAGGAACAGTGTCAGACTCTTGTGAACACGATAATGAAAAAGTAGTTCGATAAAAAGACGGCTAATACAGGGTGTTTATAATGTACTCCGGGATTACAAAAATTCATTATAGGAAAATCGTAGGACACGTATTTACGAAACCTCTACAGATAGAAGGAACAACTCAAGAATTTTTTTCCCAGTAACTTGTTTTTCATCGTAGTTCACACGTTTGCCGCTAGGCTATGCGAGTGTATGTAGTGAGAAAATGGCCGCTCCGGGGGAGAAGTCGTTTTGTGTGTTGGAATATCACACGAGTAAGTCTATGGTTACTGTGCTACGTGCATTTCGTGCAAAGTATTCGTCCCACCATTGCCACGTGACCTCGCTGACCTAAAGGCACGGTTCATTGCAGCAGAGTAGAATATCGATGCACCCATATTGACGCGTGTGTGGTAAGAACTTGAATATCGTAACGATGTGTGCCGTGTCAGCCGTGGTGCACACATCGAACATCGCTAGTTGTCAAAAAAAAAACTTTTTCGGATTTCCTGTGGCTGTGAGCAATTCTATTAAGGCAGGTCCTTTGGTTGTCATGTTATAAATGTTTGTAATCACGGAGTACATTCTGAAACGCGTTTTATTTTGAATAGTTTAGTAACTATCAGCTTCTCAATAGTAACTCTCCTCCATGGAGGTCAATCTCTCAGTCCCCTACAGTCTGCTAGTCTAACAAGACACATGCTTATCGCCATACTGGCAGCAGCTATACAGGAAATGTAATATGCAACTATGTCCTACGCGAGATCAGAACTCGTGGCTTCAGTATTGGAAGAGTGCCAGAAGCAATGCTTGTATAGTTATCAGTGTCCATATTTGAAGACTACAGTTAATATTATTGCACAGTTGGCGCTACTGGATTACTGGTGGCGGACCAGCACACGCCCATCTCAAATTACCCGTGTGATATGGGCCCACGTGGAAAATTCCTGTTACAGGCCTTTTGGATTACGATACTCTAAAGCAGTTATTAATCAAGTGGCGGAGACCCACCCTACTGCAGACTCCGTTTCTACATTCCATGCCACACCGACTTCAATATCCTTCTCCCTTGGACTAAACGATATCTTTACGATTTGAGCGTTTATGGGTTTTATTTACGTAAGCTAAATTACAGTAATCTGATCACTCTTGATATCAGCAGATTGTGGAGGTTAATTATTATTATTTTTTTTTTTTTGCTAATCAAAAGTAATCGATTACATACACAGGGCGTATCTTTAATTTCCGGTCTCAGCACGGCAGCTGTCGCAGGAGCTTCATAGCATAACAACCCTGCATAGGCCGGCAGTTTGTAGCCCATATTCCCCTGCATACTCATCAGGGTCGGTAGTCTATGGGGTTAAGACCCAGGACTACCAAATATTAGCAGTGATAAACAAGGACAGTTTACTACAAAATTTCCATCCCAATGTCTCTGAAATGTCTGAATATGAGTGTCGTTCTCTCTGCTTATTTTGTTGTACGGCAAGGACTCGAAAGACCGCGGATTTAATTTCTTGAACGCTTCATCCCGAAGACGAGAAAAGTACGATTATTTGAAACGCTAGTTATTATTTACCGCGCGACACGGCGTAGCATCCCACTAGAATTAACATTCAACCACACAGCTATAAATAACCTCAAATCTAGTACAGCTTCAAGGATATTTTAAGTCGCATTCCATTGTCTTTACATCATGAGTGTGGACAGTCTTCGAGAACTGTGTGTTCCTTGCTAAGTTCTCCGATCCAATCTAAACAAGCCAGCAGTAGGATATGCAGACGGATGCAATGCTCTTGAGCTGTCGCAGAGTTTCCGAGAAGCTGAAAAGCAGGAAACGCGTTCACTGGATACCTTCAGAGTTCGCGTTACCGTTCGTTCATCGGCAGCTCGGATAATCAACTTGCACTGAAGAGAAGGAATGCATGACTGCTGTCCTTTGTGTTCCGTCCGCGGCGTTGTCGAGGTGGGACTACGCCTGAGTCCTTGAAAAACTGATAGTCGGCCACGTACTGAAGAAATTCCCCGCATTTTATGGGTGCAAACGATTCTCAACAGCCCGACACTGGTTTCTGTCCTTAGCAAAGGCTGATAAAATTGTTACGTACAGGACTGATATTTATTCTAACGCACGATTCTTCGAGCGTCATGGGAAATATCATTACTTGTCTTCCAATTCCTCTTACGCTTTCAGTAAATTTACCTCCCTTTCCTCACTACTCCTGTACTCCGCTGTCCGTCTTATCGTCATTCACTCCCCTTTCTTTCCTACCTCTCCTTCACAGGCATTTGCCTCAATCCCGTTACATTATCCCGTACCTACCTTTATTTGTTTCTCCTGTATTCCTGTAACATCCCTTTCATTTGTCCATTATATCATCTCCTCGTATCGAAGCATCGGTTCATTTGGGCCCCTGTGATATTGACAGAAATTCGCTGTTTATTTTCTTTCTTTGGTTGTAACTGGTGTACCGGAGCAGACCAAACTTGGTGGATTAGTGGACAGCACTTCTGTTGGTGGGTTATCCTTTCTTCCTGGATATGGCGCTGCATCAGTATTCAACAATCGAAACAAAGTATTGGTCGAAATACCCAAGAAGGTTTCTTGTTGGACATTTGATTGTAAAAAAAAAAAAAATTACAAGAAACTGTACACAGTACTCTCTTGCTTGGGTGTTTTTACCTTTTGTACATGTTGTAAAATTCTAATTTGTGTCGTGTGTATTGCTGCTAGATTTAAGTTGCCTTGTGTGTAAATGTTGTTGGTTGGCCGTATGTATTGTTGTAGTTATCTTATGTGTATTGGTTGTACTGGGTGTGCATTGCTGTTTTTTTTTTATTTTACCTTAGTTGCCGGACTGCTGGCTAGAAGTCAGTACTCGTAAGGTCCTGCGACCGGCCACCTCGACACAGGTTTTTCTTGGTTTCCCTGTGTCTATAAGCAAATGCTGAGATGGTTCCCAAGATTCCAAGTTGCCACTACATGCTTCTCATGTAGCCCTCCCG
>Ga0123354_10007896_pt1 | contig 16123 bp, 13 predicted proteins | sample TergutLab28metaG_2_FD_97872 | JGI IMG/M metagenome (GOLD analysis project Ga0123354, IMG submission 97872) | Labiotermes labralis P4 segment gut microbial communities from Petit-Saut dam, French Guiana - Lab288 P4 | ecosystem: Host-associated > Arthropoda: Insects > Digestive system > Gut ...
ACGATTGATAGAAAAGGCTTATTCAAGAAAACAAGGGAATATTTGGGGTGCATTTGACCAATCGGGACAGTTGCACGCTGCTGTTTTCGTTGTTTGGCAGGAAAACTGTGCGTACTATATTGCCGGAGGAAGTGATGAAATGGGGCGAAAAACCGGCGCACATATTTTAGTTTTGTCGGAAGTAATACGTGCAGTATCGAACATTTCCAAATCGTTCGATTTTGAAGGCTCCATGATACCGGGCGTCGAACGTGTTTTTCGTTCATTCGGCGCTATTCAAAAACCCTATTTTACTATCTCGAAAGGAAATCGTCTTTGGTTTCGGAAAATATTCAAATTCATTCGTGATTTTCTTCCAATTCTTCGTAAATGAAACGAATAATCAAAAACTATATTGACCGGCAGCGCTTATTAAAGTTCGGAAACAAAATCATCGTTGGCTTGAGCGGCGGCGCTGACTCGGTAGCGCTTTTGCATAGTTTACACGAACTCGAATATAGCTGTGTTGCAGCGCATTGCAATTTTCACTTACGGGGAGAAGAATCCGACAGGGACGAACAATTTGCCGCCGGATTCGCCGCTTCCTTAGACCTTCCTTTTTTCAAAAAAGACTTCGATACCCGAAGCATCGCCAAAGAGCGTGGAATCTCTATCGAAATGGCTGCCCGTGATTTACGCTATCAATGGTTTGCAGAGCTAAAAGAAAATCAAAGCGCCGATGCGATTGCTGTCGCCCACCACCGCGACGACAGTATTGAAACGCTATTCCTCAATTTGATTCGTGGAACCGGCATCAAAGGGCTGACCGGTATTCAACCGCGAACGGGATGCATTGTCCGTCCTTTGCTTTGCATTTCTAAAGAAGAAATCTTGCAATACGTCCAAACGGAAAATCTTCCTTTTGTTACCGATTCAAGCAACGAACAAGACGATATTATTCGAAATAAAATCCGTTTGCAGGTAATCCCGCTTTTGGAAACGATTAACCCTTCAATTCGGGAAGCGCTCGTTCAAACAATGGATAATCTGAACGAAGCGGCAAAAATATATAATACGGAAATTGAAAAAGCAATTCAGTCAGTATATAATAAAGGAAGTATTTCTATTCCGCTGTTGAAAACATTTCCTTCGCCCGAATCGGTATTGTTTGAATTGTTAAAGAATTACGGCTTTGGAAAAGAAGTTATTCGGGAAATTTATTCTGCGATGGACGGGCAGGCTGGAAAAACGTTTTATGCTCCGGAATATTATGTAGTAAAAGATAGAAACGAGTTTCTTCTTTCGGTTATCGCAGATGAAGATAAAAAAGAATATTTTATTCAGAAGGACGAAACATTTTTAGAATATCCATTACGTATGGAAATAACGCTTCGGACAAATGATACAAGCGGCGATATTGATAAAAATCCGGATACGGCTTGTTTGGATTACGATAAACTTCATTTTCCTTTGATTCTCCGGAAATGGATAATTGGCGATAAATTTATTCCCTTTGGAATGAAGAATTACCAAAAATTAAGCGACTTTTTCACGAACTGTAAATTCAGCAAAATCCAAAAAGAAAAAACATGGATTCTTACCTCCGGAAACGAGATTGTATGGATTGTAAATCATCGTATCGACGAACGGTTTAAGGTCAACGCCACCACAAAAAAACGTTATATTATAAAAGTTTTATGAGATTTGTTTGCTATACAAAAGTTTTTGTTTACATTTGCATCGAAAAAATAGCCCATTAAAAGAATGTAATCCAAAATAGTCAATAAATACTTAATACATTTTGCTTGTTATTCCCAATTTGTAAGTGATATATTTTTTAATTCAATACGGTTTTTATTCTATTCAATAGATAATTTATAAATAATTTTATGCAGAAATATACTATTTTGCAGCTAAAAGAAATGGATCAAAGTAATTTGATTGCTTTAGCGAAAGAGTTAGGCTTGAAAAAAGTAGATAAGTCAGATAAAGATACATTAATTTATCAGATACTTGATGAACAGGCGATTGTCAATGCGGCAATACAGGCGTCAGCCGTTAAAAGTAACGAAAACAATACAATAAAACGGCGAGGACGTAAGAAAGGATTTAAATTGCAACCGAAAAAAGAAGCTAAACCGGAAACAACTACTCCGGTAGAAGACGTTCCAAAAGAAAAGGTAGCTCCGGTTGCAAATCTTGAACCGCAAAAACCGGTTGTCAAAAAGAAAGAAGGTAAAGCGACAAAAAAGAAAGCGCGTGTGGTGACTGGAGAAGCGCCGAAGCTGCAAAAGAAACAGCAACAAGTCCAAGTACAAGAACAACCGGAAAAGGTTCAACAAGCGGAAGCAATTCAAACGCCGGAAGATTCTACTCAAGAACAGCCTGCTGTTATAGCAAAGAAAAAAAGAGTGCGCATTGAAAATCCGGCGCCGGCTCCTATCGATGCTGTAATTACGCCTCCGATACTTTCAACGGAAACAGAAAAAGAAGTTGACAAACCGGAACCTCCCTCTGTGGTGGAATCTCAAGTAAAAAAAGAACTTCCGAAAGAAGAAAATGCCAATCAAGGTAAATTGGTTTTCCGTCATAATCCGGAGGTGAAAAGTGTGATGGACGACATTTTGTTTACGCCTAAGCCTGCACAGTCTAAACAAATGCATCCTAATAATCCGAATCAGCAAAATCAGGCTGCAATGCAACCGGCGCAAAAAAACGGATTTGTTGCAAATAAAAATTCGAACAACAACAATCCAAGTAATATCAAAGATAAAACCTATGAGTTTGAAGGAATTTTGATTGGAACAGGCGTTCTGGAAATTATACAGGAGGGATATGGATTTTTACGTTCTTCGGATTACAATTATTTGCCTTCGGCAGATGATATCTATGTCTCTCAATCCCAAATAAAACTCTTCGGATTGCATACAGGCGACGTGGTGGAAGGACCTATCCGTCCGCCTAAAGAAGGAGAAAAATTCTTTCCTTTGGTTAAAGTGGATCTTATCAACGGACTTCGTCCGGAAGAAGTCCGCGACCGCGTTCCTTTCGACCATTTGACTCCGCTATTTCCTGATGAACGTTTTAGGCTAACAGCAAGTATCGGTCCGAAAGTCGTTGACAGAATCTCTCCGCGCGTTGTGGATTTGTTTTCCCCCATTGGAAAAGGTCAACGCGGGCTGATTGTAGCTCAACCGAAAACCGGAAAAACCATGCTGTTGAAAGACATTGCAAATTCCATCGCTTGGAATCATCCGGAAGTATATATGATTGTCTTACTGATAGATGAACGACCTGAAGAAGTTACCGATATGCAACGGAGCGTGGATGCAGAAGTCATTGCTTCTACTTTTGATGAACCTGCCGAACGTCACGTGAAAATTGCTGAAATCGTTTTGAGTAAAGCGAAACGTATGGTCGAATGCGGTCATGATGTAGTCATCCTATTGGATTCAATCACCCGTTTAGCGCGAGCCTACAATACGGTGCAACCGGCGTCGGGAAAAGTATTGTCGGGTGGAGTGGACGCGAATGCTTTACAAAAGCCCAAACGTTTTTTTGGAGCAGCCCGTAATATCGAAAATGGAGGTTCTCTGACGATTATTGCCACAGCCTTAACGGAAACCGGCTCAAAAATGGATGATGTTATTTTTGAAGAATTTAAAGGAACCGGTAATATGGAATTGCAATTAGACCGTAAACTCTCGAACAAACGGATTTATCCTGCGGTTGACATTGTTGCCTCCAGTACCCGCCGCGACGATTTGCTGCAAGACCGTGATACGATTAATCACATGTGGATTCTTCGCAAATATTTGTCTGATATGAATAGCTTGGAAGCTATGGAATTTGTGAAAGATCGGTTGGAAAAAACATACAGCAACGAAGAGTTTTTAGCATCAATGAACGGTTAATGTAAAAAATATCCTGTTGCCTTATCTCTTCTTTAGTAATGGAATCCATTGATATATTAACAGGACAAAATGTAATCATCCGGTATCAGTCGGCGACGATATTGCAACGCATCGGCGCCCGGCTGTTGGATTTCTTTTTTATTACCGTCTATCTTTTTTCAATTTACTATTTTTTTGATGAAGTGTTTAAGAGTTCGTTTTCCAACGATAAAGTGATGATTATTTACATTTTATTATGGTTGCCGGCATTGGGTTATCATTTTATTTTCGAATCCATGCTGGGTGGAAAAACACCGGGGAAAATGATTGTTAAAATCAAAGTGACGAATAGCGATGGTTCAATTACAGGGATTGGTTCTTATTTTTTACGCTGGCTGTTGCAACCGATCGATGTGTTTATTTTATGGGGAAGCGTAGGGGCGCTTTTTATTCTTCTTTCCCGAAACCATCAACGTTTGGGAGATATGGCGGCAGGAACTATTGTCGTGAAAACAGACCCTTCGCTGTCATTCGATTTAGATGAAAGCTATTATGTATTTCCGGACAATTACGAGCCAACCTTTATTCATGTCGATCGCTTGACCGAAGGTCAAATAGCCTTCATAACCAATATACTGATCGATCCGAAAAATAAAAATGCAGTGAACGACTCTATTGCTGAATTGGCAAACAAAGTAAAAACGCTTTTAAATGTCGAATCGAATCTGGACGATCGGAAGTTTTTAGAAACAATCGTGAGAGATTATAATTATTATGCAGCGTTAGAAATCTAAAAATCTGTTGTTCTGCGAATTTCCTGAAAAAAGGAATTGCGGGTCAAGTCCGCAATGACATTTATTCACTTGCAACAAATTGCGCTAAAGGAATTCCATTCTTGTTCAAATTTAATGTGTCTTTTTGCAATGTATAGCTATCTACATTTTGAAACAAATTATTCATCTGATTTTCGATTGACATATCCAAACACATTTTTCTGGTAGAAGCCATGCTTGAAAAATGCAGTCGGTTTCCTTGTTCTATTTTATAAGTTCCTGTAAAAAGATTACATCCACTATTTCCATTCACACGGTTTCCATCCACATTAAACGTAATGAAAGCATCTATCGCCGGTTGTTGGGAAGAAACAATAATGCCATAAAGTTCAGACAACTTCCACTTTTTATTAACTAAATTATCATCTATTTTAGTCAATACATAGTTCAAAGCTAAATCACCGGTAATAACTTTTCCTTGCAAATCCAATTGTATCAATTTATTTTCAACAACTAAATAAGACGATGGCATGGATTTTTCGTTCAAACCGCTTAAAGTAACGATGCTTCCTGAATCGTTCCATTGGAATGTTCCGTCATATTTTTGCATCGAATCGGTCTTATTCAAATATTGTATTTGTAAGCTGTAAGTATTATCATTTCTCAAGGTAACTTGAGTGAATATACCGCTACAATCGGCGCAAGGAACAGTTCCCGTGTACGTACCCGCCCAATCCAATGAAGTTTTGGAATTATCTGCATAACTAACTCCCTCCATTTTATTCTTTTCAGCTTTTGTTGATTCTTTTGACTTGCAAGCGCTCATTCCAAGTATAAGAGCAAGGATGAAAAAACAGTTTAAAATTTTAATAATGAAATTCTTCATAAATTTTTTATATAATTATTCATTAAATTTAAACTACATTTCCAACGCTTTATTGTATCGTTTATCAAAATATTGTGCTTTGTGTAATATTTATTCATATTATTAATCCGCTGATTTTTTTTATTTGGTTAATACTTAATGTATTTTATACAGTAAGCATAAGATATATAATGTATTTTATATGATATTCAATAAATTGTTATTCAATTTCTTGTAAAATAATTCCAATAATATTTTTTTTATTGGGAAAAGAAGTATATATTTGTAGTCAGAAAAAAACAACATGGGAAACGGGTATGGAATTACTTTATATGCGGACGTATGTTTCGGTTGATTGCGTGGTATTCGGATTCGACGAAAATCAATTATATATCTTGCTGGTTCGACGTAATTCAGCGGATTCGGATATAAAAGGGCTGAAATTACCGGGGAGCTTGATTTATCAACCGGAGGATGCAGATGCAGCAGCTAACCGGGTGTTGAATGAATTGACAGGAATCCGCAAAATGACTTTGAAACAATTCAAGGCGTTTACATCACCGGAGCGTATCACCGATAAGGAAGACGCCGAATGGTTGGAATATGAATACCATAATTCAATTGATCGACTCATTACAATTGCTTATCTTTCGCTATGTAAAATAACCCGTAAATTGAATGTCGCTTCCAAATATAATATAGTAGAATGGATTTCGATAAAACAATTACCCCAGATGCCTTTCGACCACAATCAGATTGTCGAAGAATCGCTAAAAGAAATCCGTGAATGGGTGGAAAATGATCCGGTGATTTTGTTTGAGTTACTACCTGTAAAATTCACAGCAACCGAATTACGGCTTTTATATGAAGCGATTCATAATCGAAAATTCGACGCCCGTAATTTTCATAAAAAGATGGCGCAGATGAAGTTTATTCTTCCTTTGGATGAATATCAACAAAATGTAAGGCATAGGGCTGCAAGGTATTATAAATTTGATAAAGTTGCATATAATAAACGTAGAATAGGAATATAGCTGTGGGAGGAATAAATATGCCAAGTATTGATATTAAGACACTCAAATTAGATACGGAAGTAAAAAAAAATATTGCTGAGAAAATCTTTCAGGAAGTAAAAAGTGTAATAAAAATTCCAAGCATAGAGATTTATTTTAATGAGTATGATACCATTTATGCAAATGGGAAACCGACACAAAAAAATTTTATAACCATTTCCTTTGATGGTCCAGTTATTCCACAGGAAATGATTACACAACTTTGTGTTGTAACATACGAAACTATAAAAAGTATCATTAATAATTGCTCAAACATTAATTTTGTGTATCATGCTAACGAACATTCTCATGTTGGACATGAAGGTAAATTATTAGCCGATCTATTTCATACTTGGGATAAATAAGTTTGATTTTAAAATAGTAAAATAGTAATAATATGTATTTATTAGGTTATGATGTAGGAAGTTCTTCCGTTAAAGCATGTTTAGTGGAAGCTGAATCGGGAAAAATCGTTGCACAGGATTTTTTTCCTAAAGTGGAAATGCAGATTGTCGCTCCAAAACCGGGCTGGGCTGAACAGAAACCGGAAACGTGGTGGGCAAATCTGAAACTGGCTCACGAATCGGTGATGTCGCAGTCCGGCATCGACCGTAAGGACATAAAAGCGATTGGTATTTCGTGGCAAATGCACGGTTTGGTTTTGGTCGATAAAAATAAAAAGGTGCTTCGTCCGGCGATTATTTGGTGCGACAGTCGGGCGGTGTCTTATGGCGAAAAAGCGTTTACCGTTATTGGTAAAGAAAAATGTTTATCGCATTTACTTAATTCTCCGGGAAATTTTACGGCGGCGAAATTGGCATGGGTGAAAGAAAACGAACCGAAAGTTTATGAACAAATCGACAAACTGATGCTTCCGGGCGATTACATCGGCATGCGTTTGACCGGCGACATCGTAACTACCGTAGAAGGATTGTCGGAAGGTATTTTCTGGGATTTCAAGGAAAAACGGCTCTCAGAAGAGGTATTGAACTATTTTGGTTTTAATAAAAATTTTATTCCGGAAATCAAACCCACTTTTGGCGTACAAGGTGTGGTATCTGCCGAAGCAGCCGGCGAATTAGGATTGAAAGAAGGAACTCCGGTTTGCTACCGTGCCGGCGACCAGCCCAACAATGCGGTTTCGCTGAATGTGTTTAATCCGGGTGAAATCGCTTCGACCGCAGGAACTTCCGGAGTCGTTTACGGTGTGTTAGGTCAAGTGAACTACGATCCGAAATCACGGGTAAATACGTTTGCTCATGTTAATCATACGGCAGAACAAACCCGTTTGGGCGTTTTGTTGTGCATCAATGGAACCGGGATTCTCAATTCGTGGATGAAACGAAATATCGCTCCGACAGGCATCAGTTATAAAGACATGGATAAGCTGGCGGGAGAATCGCCTATCGGTTCAAAAGGTATATCCATTATTCCTTTTGGAAACGGAGCTGAACGGATTTTAGAAAATAAAGAAACCGGATGTTCCATTCATGGCATTAATTTCAATATTCATACTCAATCGGATTTGTTACGCGCCGCACAGGAAGGGATTGTATTTTCGTTCCAATACGGCATGGAAATAATGAAAGAAATGGGAATGGATATCAACGTAATCCGCGCTGGAAATGCCAATATGTTCCTGAGTTCGATTTTCCGCCAAACGCTGGCAAGTATAAGCGGAGCGACTATCGAATTGTACAATACCGACGGAGCAGCCGGTGCGGCTAAAGCTGCCGGAATCGGCGCAGGCATTTACAAGGATAACAAAGAAGCGTTTGCTTCGCTTGAGAAAATTGCTGTGATAGAGCCGGAGAAGAAATTGCACGAGCGATATTTGGAAGCATATAATAAATGGAGTGATTGTTTAATTTAATAATATTTAAAGTAAAAAAACTATGGCAAAAAAAGAATTCTTTCCCCAAATCGGGAAAATTAAATTTGAAGGAAAAGACAGTAAAAACCCGTTGGCATTTCGTTATTACGATGCCGAAAAGGTAGTCTATGGTAAAAAAATGAAAGACTGGTTCAAATTCTCCATGGCGTGGTGGCACACCCTTTGCGCCGACGGAGGAGACCCGTTCGGTCCCGGAACCAAATCATTCCCTTGGTCGAAAGGCGCTTCCGCATTGGAAATCGCGAAACAAAAAATGGATGCCGGTTTTGAATTTATGCAAAAAGTCGGTATCGGATACTATTGTTTCCACGACATCGATTTAATTGCAGAAGGAGATTCGATTGAAGAATACGAAGATAACATGAAAGCCATCATCGCTTATGCAAAACAAAAACAAGCTGAAACCGGAATCAAATTGTTGTGGGGTACGGCAAATGTATTCAGCCACAAACGTTATACGAACGGCGCCGGTACGAATCCTGATTTCAATGTGGTAGCCCGCGTTGCCGTTCAACTCAAGAATGCGTTGGATGCTACCATCGAACTTGGAGGAGAAAATTATGTATTCTGGGGCGGTCGCGAAGGTTACTATTCGCTGCTGAACACCGATATGAAACGTGAAAAAGAGCATCTGGCTAAGTTATTAGCCGCAGCCCGCGACTATGCACGCTCCAAAGGCTTCAAAGGTAACTTCCTGATTGAACCGAAACCTATGGAACCAACTAAACATCAATACGATGTGGATGCAGAAACCGTTATTGGCTTCTTGCGCGCCCACGGTCTGGACAAAGATTTCAAATTGAATATCGAAGTCAATCACGCTACACTTGCTGGGCATACTTTCGAACACGATTTGCAGTGCGCCGCCGATGCCAATATGTTAGGCTCTATCGACGCTAACCGCGGCGATTATCAAAACGGTTGGGATACCGACCAGTTCCCTGTTAATACGTATGAACTTACTCAAGCGATGTTGGTTATTTTGAGACACGGTGGTCTGGAAGGCGGCGGTACGAATTTCGACGCCAAAACCCGTCGCAGCTCTACGGATTTGGAAGACATTTTCATTGCTCACATCGTTGGTATGGATACTTTTGCCCGCGCTTTGGAATCGGCGGCAGCTATCCTTGAAAAATCGCCGTATCAAAAAATGTTGAAAGAACGTTACGCTTCTTTCGATTTAGGCGAAGGCAAAAAATTTGAAGAAGGTAAATTGTCACTCGAAGATTTAGTAAAATATGCGAAATCGAAGGGCGAACCGGCTCAAATCAGCGGGAAGCAGGAATTGTATGAGTTGATTGTAAATATGTACGTATAAATCAATTATAAATTATGAATTATGAATTATGAATTATCAAACAACAATTCATAATTCATAATTCATAATTTATAATTAAAATTTAATTCCATGGCATTTATAAATATTTCCTCGAAAGGAGGGGAAACCTCTTATCAAAAGGGTAATCCTTTGTATATAGTACTATTAACTTTAGTTGCTACATTGGGTGGGTTGCTTTTTGGTTATGATACTGCGGTGGTCAATGGCGCTGAAAAATCATTGGTAGATTTCTATATATATAAAGAATCGGTTGCCGGTTATCAGTACGTTTCCGATATCATTACCATAATCAGCCAATACAGAATCATGATGGTATTGGGACTATACTTAGTTTTTTTCATTATCAGCGGACAAATCATTAAACTGCTGGGTATAAAAAAAGGCGGTATTGTCAGCGGCGTTATTATAGTTGCATATACTGTTTGGATGGTGACGTTTCTCAGAAGGGCGATTCCGACGGATGTTGCCGAGTTGAAAAATACTGCCGATGCTATAAAAGGATTTGTGGTATCCGGCGCGCTCATCGGATGCATTATTGGAGGCGCTGCCGCCGGTTTTATTTCCAAATCGTTAGGACGAAAAAACGGTTTGGTTATTGCGGCAATCGCTTTTTTTATTTCGGCAATTGGAGCTTGGCGTCCGGAAACATTTAATTTTTTCGGTACACTCGACGTTTTCTCTTTTGTTATTTACCGTATTATCGGTGGGATAGGAGTGGGTATTGCTTCCATGATTTCACCCATGTATATTGCGGAAATTGCTCCGGCGAACAGTCGAGGCAAGCTGGTTTCATTCAATCAGTTTGCTATTATCTTCGGTATGCTGGTAATCTATTTTGTGAATTACTTCATAGCCAAACAGGGTAACGAGGAATGGCTTACTACCGAAGGCTGGCGTTGGATGTTTTTCTCGGGAGCTATTCCTGCTGCATTGTTTCTTTTTCTTCTTTTCTTTGTGCCTGAAACACCGCGTTATTTGGTAATGAAAGGAAAAGACGACAAAGCATTGAAAATTCTGGAAAAAACAGCAGGGAAAGAAAGCGCTTCCACCGTGTTGAGCGAAATCAAAGATACATTGCATGAAGTGAATGCTCCTTGGCTATCCTACGGTTTTCTGGTCATCTTTGTTGGTATTCTTTTATCTGTTTTTCAGCAATTTGTCGGCATAAATGTCGTCTTGTACTATGCAGGGAATATTTTCCGGAACATGGGCGCTTCAACCGATTCATCTTTATTACAGACTATCATTGTAGGAATCGTTAACTTAACATTTACAGTGGTTGCCATTCTTACTGTGGATAAGTTCGGACGTAAACCTTTGATGATTATTGGTTCCATTGGGATGGCTTTCAGTATGATAGCTCTCGGATTCACTTTCTTTTTCGGACATACGGGAGGAGAGCTAACCAAAGGACAAGGATATGCCGCACTTATATTCATGCTTCTTTATACGGCTGCATTTGCTGTGAGTTGGGGACCGGTATGTTGGGTGTTGTTATCCGAAATTTTTCCCAATTCCATTCGGGGAGCTATGTCGATAGCCGTTGCCGCCCAGTGGATTGCCAACTGGATTGTGTCGCTCACCTTCCCTATGATGAACGATAATGTATGGTTGACCGATAAATTCAATCATGGATTTTCGTTCTGGATATACGGCATCATGGGTATATTATCCGCAATCTTTATGTGGAAAATGGTTCCTGAAACGAAAGGTAAAAAATTGGAAGAAATAGAGAAAATTTGGAAAAAATAGGAAAAGACCATTCAGTGAAATCGAATGTATGAACTACTGTTGTGTCAATAGCATATCATATCATGATTTTATCGCCTTGCGTATCTCAGACTAAGGGGTCGGTTACGCAAGGTTTTTCACAGTTCATATACAACATAGATTTTTTTAATCAGTTTGTAGTAGTTTTGCTTTTTTTTATTATCTTTGTAACAAATTTAATAGACTTGCGTCTTATAGATAAGACAAAAGAACAATGAACTATAAAAACAATATCAAACATTGATAATTAATGATAAAATTAGAGCAAATTAATAAAACGTATTACAATGGCGCTCCTCTTCATGTGTTGAAAGGAATAAACCTTGAAATCAAAAAAGGGGAGATGGTATCAATTATGGGGGCATCCGGTTCTGGAAAATCCACATTGTTGAATCTCATGGGCATCTTGGATACGTATGATACAGGCAATTATTACCTGAATAATCTGTTGATAAAAAATCTGAGCGAATCCAAAGCCGCTGAATTGCGAAACAAGATGATTGGTTTTGTTTTTCAATCATTTAATTTAATTAGTTTTAAAAATGCTATGGAAAATGTGGCGCTTCCTTTATATTATCAAGGAGTCAGCAGGAGGAAACGAAACCAGATTGCGTTGGAATACTTAGACCGGTTCGGTTTGAAGGATTGGGCGTCACACTTACCCAATGAGATGTCGGGCGGACAAAAACAACGGGTCGCTATCGCACGCGCTTTGATTGCTAAACCGCAGGTTATTTTAGCAGATGAGCCAACCGGAGCGCTCGACAGCAAAACTTCGTTGGAGATGATTCAGATTCTAAGGGAAGTGAACATTGGAGGAATGACTATGATTATTGTTACGCACGAACAAAGCGTAGCCAATGCTACGGATAAAATTATCCGGCTAAAAGATGGAGTTATTGAACAGGAAATTGTATTAACATAAAACTAATCATAATCTAATGCTATTTGATGCTGACAATTGGGCTGAAATATTTAGCGTCATCCGAAAAAATAAATTGCGTACTTTCTTAACGGGATTCTCCATCTCCTGGGGAATTTTTATGTTTTGTATTCTTCTTGCTTCCGGCAATGGTTTAAAAAATGGCGTAACCTCTAACTTCTCCGGTCAGACTATGAACAGCATCGAGCTTTGGGGCTGGCGAACCTCCATGCCTTATAAAGGTTTTTCCGATCAACGAAACATTAAATTGGATCAAAACGATTTGGATTTAATCAAAAATCAAATACCTGAAATGGAATATATTTCCGGAATAATTTACAGTAATACGACAGTTAGTTACAACACATTTAATACGAGTTGTCAATTCATGGGTGTAAGTCCTGATTATTCAAAAATAACCGGGTTTACAATCAAAGGAAACGGCGGACGTTTTATCAGTGAAGCCGATATGAAGGAAACACGGAAAGTAGCCGTTATCAATACCCGTCTTAAAAAGGTTTTGTTTCAAGATACCGATCCGGTAGGGAAACAATTTTTGGCGGGAGGAATCGGATATACAGTTATTGGAATTTACGAAAACAGTTCGAATGAAAGAGACGATGCCGCAGCTTATATTCCATTCTCTACCGCGCAATTATTGTACAATAAAGGTTGGGGTATAGGAAATATTGCTTTTACGGCAAAAGGTTTAAATTCGCTGGAAAAAAACGATGCATTTCAGAAACGGCTCAGGGAAAAACTTGCCGGACTGCATGTGTATGATCCTAAAGATGATCGAGCTATTGGAATGTGGGCGGCAGTAGAAGCCTATTTGCGAACCATGGGAATTTTCAATGGTATCTCAATTTTCATTTGGATTATCGGCTCGGGAACTTTGATTGCCGGCGTAGTCAGTATCAGTAACATCATGTTAATCACCGTTAGAGAACGAACGAGAGAATTTGGCATTCGCAAAGCGCTGGGAGCAAAGCCTTCATCAATTCTCGGAAGCATCTTGATGGAGTCGGCTTTTATCACCTCTGTATTCGGTTATTTCGGTATGTTTTTGGGTGTAGGATTGGGGGAATTGGTTAATTCCATTTTGGAAAATGCAGATACATCTCAGATGTCTCAAGTATTTAAAAATCCTACCGTTGATATTGGCGTTGCGGTTGGGGCAATGTGTATATTAGTCGTTTCCGGCGTCGTTGCCGGTTACTATCCTGCATTGAAAGCAGTCAGAATATCGGCTGTTGAAGCTATGCGGGAAAATTAATTCATTGATAATATGTTTGATTTAGACCGATTTCAGGAAATTTGGGCGACTATCACCCGTAATAAAGTTCGGAGCATGCTCACCGGATTCGGCGTATTTTGGGGAATTTTCATGCTGATGGTCATGTTAGGCGCAGGAACAGGCTTGCAACACGGAATAATGGATCGGTTGGAAGGATTTGCAACGAACTCCTGCCTCATGGGATCATCAACTACCAGCGAACCTTACCAAGGTTTTCAGAAAGGTCGTCAATGGAACATGCACAACCGGGATGTGGATATTTTGCAGCAATCGGTGCCGGAATTGGATTGCTTATCGCCTATGCTCTTTGGCGGAAACAGTTCAAATAATATTGTTTATAACGAAAACTACGGTTCATATCAGGTTAAAGGCGTTTTTGGCAATTATACCCGAATAGAAAGGCAATCAATCGATCTCGGGCGATTTATTAATGATATGGATAATATGGATGAACGGAAAATCTGCGTCATCGGAACCAAAGTATATAACGAATTATTCCCGACCAAAGAAAATCCAATTGGGAAATATGTACGAATATGGGGTATTTACTTTCAGGTAGTCGGAGTCGTTTCCGGAGTTTCAGACGTTAGTATCGGCGGTCGCTCGGCGGAATCCGTTTTTCTTCCGTTCAAAACCTTGCAAAAACTGATTAATCAAGGTGATGTCATTCATGTGCTTATGGCGACGGCAAAACCGAATGTACCGGTAAGCAAGATAGAAACGAAAATGAAAGAAATCCTTAAAGCGAACAATCACATTTCCCCAACGGATGAGCAAGCCGTTTGGAGTTTCAATCTGGAAAACCAATTTAATATGTTCAAATACTTGTTCTTAGGAATTTCTATCGTTATTTGGGTGGTCGGTTCCGGAACGCTTATCGCCGGCATCATCGGCGTGAGCAACATTATGCTGGTTACCATTAAAGAGCGGACGAAAGAAATCGGCATCCGTAGAGCGCTGGGGGCAAAACCACGGACTATCATCGGGCAGATTATGTGGGAAAGTCTGGTTTTAACGGCGATTGCCGGCATATTGGGATTATGTTTTGGCATCTTGGTTTTGTATTTAGCAGATACGTATTGGCTTCAAAATGCAGAAAATGTTTTTATCTCTAATCCGATTGTCTCGTTTACAACCGCTGTAATTTCAACAATCATCCTCTTATTTTTCGGATTGGTTGCGGGTTTAATCCCAGCGGCAAGAGCGATGCAGATTAAAGCGATTGATGCGATTCAGGAGGAGTAACAAGTGACGAGTGACAAGTAAAATTATAAATTATAATAAAATATGAAGACGCATAAAGATCTGGAGATATGGAAAGTATCTATAGGAATGGTGACAAAAATATATCAAGTAACAGGTAATTTTCCGAAAGAAGAAATTTACGGTTTAACAAACCAAATGAGAAGAGCTGCAGTATCTGTACCATCAAATATAGCAGAAGGTGCGGGTAGAAACTCGAACAAGGAATTTTTACAATTTCTGTATTTTGCAACAGGTTCTTTATCAGAGGTGGAAACTCAGTTGATTATCGCATATAATTTAGAATATATAAATAATGAACAAAGGCGGGATATGGATGTACTAATTAGCTCTATATTTAAGATGTTATCGGGACTTATGCAATCTGTAAAGAAACGTAGCGCTTAACCCGTCACTTGTCACTTGTCACTCGTCACTTAATTTAAAAATATATGAAAAAAGTAGGTAAAATTCTCTTGTTTGTTTTATTAGGAATTATTATCCTGATAACATTCGGCTTTCTTTGGAGCAAATCGCATCCGAAGGCTACGGTATATGAGATTGTGTCGCCCACCGTCGGAACGATTGAAAATAAAACAGTTGCTACCGGTAAAATAGAACCTCGCGACGAAATTCTGATTAAGCCGCAAATATCCGGTATTGTTTCGGAAGTTTACAAAGAAGCGGGTCAGATGATTCATGAAGGCGATGTGATTGCGACCGTGAAAGTGATTCCCGAAATGGGACAACTTAATGCGGCAGAATCACGCGTTCGGGTGGCGGAAATCAATTTAGACCAGATAAAAATGGTATATGCCCGCCAACAGGAACTCTACAAAAAAGGAGTGATCGCCAAAGAAGAATTTGATGCGTCGGAAGCCGATTATAATAAAGCGGTAGAAGAAAAAAACAATGCGAAAGATGCGTTGGATATTGTGCGGGAAGGCGTTTCAAAAAAATACGCCAAGCTGAGCAATACGCAAATTCGCTCGACCATCACCGGAATGATTCTGGATGTTCCGATTAAAGCCGGAAATTCAGTTATTCAAGCCAATACGTTCAACGATGGAACGACCATCGCTTCCGTAGCAAACATG
>Ga0123354_10007897_pt1 | contig 16122 bp, 7 predicted proteins | sample TergutLab28metaG_2_FD_97872 | JGI IMG/M metagenome (GOLD analysis project Ga0123354, IMG submission 97872) | Labiotermes labralis P4 segment gut microbial communities from Petit-Saut dam, French Guiana - Lab288 P4 | ecosystem: Host-associated > Arthropoda: Insects > Digestive system > Gut ...
AACGGCTGTGGGGACCCGTTGCGCTGACCACGTGACACCCCTCTATCCGCAAAAGTTGGCACTAACTTCGCCGTCCGGCGGCGGCCGCTCTGTCGGTATAGTTCGCGTGAGGACTAAGGCCACGGAGTTTAGTTAGTTGGTCATATGGCCAGAATGGACAGTTTAGTCGGTTTTAAACTAAGTGACAAATCAGATGCAGATCGCTGTTTTAATCACGTATTTAAAAAGTTTCCATCCATCCTTGACAACGAAAATTTCTTTCTACTGTATCATACAAGAAGTTTGTTGCTTAAGCCTTCGTTTTTCCAACATCGCTCTACGACATTCCTAGCTTACAAACTGTATATTAGCTGGATGCTTATGAATGAATTGGAAAGAAGTTGGATGAAATAATTCTGATTTATTGCATCAAAATATTTAAAAAAAAATTATAGATATCGCAAAAAAATAAAAGTCCAGTTAGCACACCTGTAAACAGATACGGTGAGCTTGTATATACTTTAAAAACTTTCAACTTTGGCTGGTATGAATAATATATTTTCCGTCTCTTGCGTCAACATTTTTTATATAATTTTGCATTATATTTTTGTAATTACATTTCATATATGTATTTATGTACGCTTTTCTCTGACATTGATTCGACTCGTTGCAATAAGTCTTTGACAGCCGAGACTGGTAGGAGTTTTAGTATAATGGAAAATATTTTGGGTAATTTGTTGGTCAGATTTATTACATTTCTAATTCCAAATACACTGTAATATTCAAGACTGCAACTTGCGTGATCTTCTTCATTCTCTGCCGACCAAAACTACTTCTTACACATTCCTTTTACGTTCATTTGCCCCACTCTTACTCCCGATGTCAAAAAAATGCAGAATAATTTTCACAGCTACAGGGTGTCCATTATAAATATTTATTTTTAATGTCGTAATTGCTGATTTTAAAGAAATAAATTTCTCAATACGGACACTTGTAACTGACATATCATTCTTGAATTTCCTTAGGAGTCTGACTTTCGTAGCCGCAAAAGCCTGAATGTTTTCACGACAATAATGATATTTTGTTTTGAATCCTTGCTGTTGTGTTAAAGAATTTCCATGCAACACACACAGTAGCGGTTATCTCTGCGTTTTCTGGCACGTAATTATGAAATATCGGATATATGACAACGCATTACTACCAGAAATACTTGTGGTATCTAATTTGCGTCTGTAAGACAAATTACAGTTTTTCAAGCTATTTAATTACGACTTTTTTTTAAAAATAAAACGAAGTTTTAATGCCAGCGCTTATTAAGTTCCGTAAAAGTGCTGGTACACAAATTAACAGAGATTGTATTTGTGTGCAGAACCAACACGTATTTGGTGTCCAGCAATATCATGTTATGGAAACGTTTCATATAGAGTTGTATCTGGCGAAACCTTAGTTTAAAGGTTTAGTACATGAATGTTACTAGAGACATTTCCCATAGCTAAGGAAAAACAGCACTGCACAAATGAATAGGAGTAGATCCAGATCATTTTGTCTGTATCATTTTCACCTGTCCATCCTAATATCAGAGGACATTAAATGTGCTTTTTAAGTCAGAATTCTCCTTCTGAATCTACTGGTTCCTCAGCCGATCAAAATATTCCCCGCATTTCATTAAGACGAACAAATATTTCAGTGTCCACAGAAACCTAATCGACGCTACCCTAAACTACTTGAATACAATTTGCGCGCACCTACTTCCCCTGTACGGAAGATCAATTCTTCTTTCCCCTACCGTCTAGGTCTAGGTCTAGTTCTTCAAGCAGTCTCTTTTTAGCTTCCCTGACCAAACTTCTCTAGAGTTTCTCGTACCCTAAATGTGACTTCAGCACCTACAGTCTCCAGCATCAATGCTACCTACATAATAACATTTGACGGATAGTGTAAATTATGGAGGCCCCACTTGGACCCAGTATTTTGCTCCACACCCTCTTCTCTGAAATCTAACGTATATTAATCCCCTTTAATGTGCGAAAACAAATTTCTCTTTCTTTCTCTCTCTCTCTCTCTCTCTCTCTCTCTCACACACACACACACACATACACACCACGAACTTTTAAATTGGTCATATTTCAGAAGCTGCCTTTGACTTAAATATTTCTAGACAGGTACCCGTGTAGTACCTTAAAGAAGGCCCCGAATCTTGCTTTCTGCAAACTTTATCATAACTGAAATAACTACCAAAATGTTCTTCAGCGTTTTAGGTCTACAATTCAAGGCACATTCTTGCTAAATAAAAAAAAAAAAATTTAACTACTCAGAAGTTATCAGTAGGTGGAGCAATGTATGTAGACCATGGTGTGTAAATTATTTTGTATAAGAAAATATCAAGTAAACCAATGTATGTAGGACCATAACGGGTAGACCATAGTGCGCAATACATCAGATCGTAAACTAGATCTTGTAGGGCATTAAGAGGTAGATCTAAGTGCGTAGGACGTTAAGAGTAACATCTATGTTTATAGGACGATGGAGGTAGGTCTATGTGTATAGGATATTATGAAGTAGATGTATGTGCGTAGGATATTAAGAGTTACACCTGTGTGTATAGGACATTGGAGGTAGATCTGTGTGTATGGGTCATTAAGAGGTAGATCTATATGCGTAGGACATTAATAGTTACATCTGTGTGTATAGGATATTGAAGGTAGATCTGTGTGTGTGTGTAGGACATTAAGTAGATATGTGTGTGTGTGAGACATTGGAAGTAGATCTATGTGCGTAGGACATTAAGAGGTAGATCTGTGTGTAAAATACATTGGAGGTACATCAATGTGCAAGGTACCTTAAGAGTTTTAGATCTGTGTGTATAAGGTATTAAGAGGTAGGTCTGTGTGTATAGGACATTAAGAGATAGGTCTATGTGTTTAGGACATTAAGTGGTAGATCTGTTTTTATAGGGCATTAAGAGGTAGATCTATGTGTGCATGACTTCGTTTGGTTCACAAATGTGTATGTGACATTAGCAGGTAGACCACTATATCTAGCAGGAAAATCAGTGTGTGTGTGTGTGTGTGTGTGTGTAGCGTGTTTTAAATGGAAACCAAGCTTCAGAGTTCTTCTACGTCTCGCAATACAACCGACCGACAGACGTTTTGCAATCCATTGAAATGTTTTGGAGATGGAGGTCTATTTATTGACACTACTTACTAAGAGAAGAGTCTTTTTTTAAATAAAATGGAAAATGCCTTGTGGATTAATATAGGTAGGCTACCAGTCGAGCCCATGTGACTGTTAACTCCTTCAATAATACGATTCAGTTACATCCTCTGTAAGCGAATAGGAGTGTCTTCTTTCCCCTATAATATCTCAGTGACCTCTGACACATTACAACAATTGTTTCGATCCTGTTACGAACTTGGATTAGATATATCACCGAGAATACGTAATTGACAGTTTTTGGATGTGCCAGATGGAAAGCGTTATCAGGATGACGTAGATTGGTTAAGATAAAAATGAAATGCAGGCGTTCCTCGAAGCAGAGTCGAAATCGAGTTATCGATTATTAAAAGTCGATACCTGAAACGACTCTTCAATAATCCTTCAATTGGAACAGTGTTTTTCTGATTGTACAGTCGATGTAAGACAAAAATGAAGTTTGATCATCTTTGTGCAATAGCAAAGGGAAACGTTATCCAGTGCTATGTGTAACATCTCTTAGACGCAAATTTATGTGATCGGTTCGGGCTACGGATACTGTATTCTGACCTCCTGCCCTTTACGGCACACGGCGACAAACTATGTTGCGTAGCCCGAAAGTCAATTATTAGGAACGCAAAAGCGGAAAGAAAAAAAATATATATTTATCAGTGTACGCTGTTTGTCCTGGTCGATATATTGACTGCACTACGAGCTTAAAACCTGATGCGGAGTTTGATTGCCGGCGGAGATGGAGAGTTTTTCTACGTCAGTGTGTTCGGAAAATGCTGTGTCCTGCTTATTCTCGTGTCCAACGGGATTTTATTTCCATGAGGATATTTCGTAGACTATAAAATTAAAGGAGTTTGAGACTGATAATTCCTCTGTATCTAGTGCCGAAACTTACGAAAAACTGATGCAAAATCTCCTCCTCTTCGATACATAAAACTTCGCGCGTAATTAGTTAAGCACGGTAGGTTTGCCTTCCACTATTTCGTATTTAGTAATATCTGTGATTTACCTCCAGTCTAATTCATAAGTGGGTTTTTACCCCCCCAAGTGAAAGGCAGTCGGAACGAGACGCTGACTGTTTTATGTTTACGTGGAATTGACGTTCAGAAAATGTGCAAATCCTCTATACGTGGTAAAAAAAAAGTGATATTCGAATTTTTTGTAATCACTGACAAGGAAATGAATGCTGTACCTTAACCAGATGTGTCATATGTCATAATTCCACTACAAGAATTTTTTTTTCCTGATGAATTGGGATAATTCTGTTATCGCGACGTCCTTTGATGCGCCAACCCAGAGATGCAGGTAACTTAAGTCTATGTGATTGCTTTGTTGTCTTGGTTACCAACGTTGAGAGTGCACTATGGTCGCTATAGTTACCGTCTTTACCAACGTAACTGATATTTCTTTGTTGCTATGGCTACGCGATGACGTCAGATGTCTTTCCCTCTGTGACTACTTTGTATCCTATATTTTAGGTTTCATTTGTTTAGTATGTTAAAATTTGCAAATAAAAATCACTGGTTGTCTCCGTGCGAATAATTCGCACGCAAAACATTAAGCAGGTTAATAAACAAATGTTACAGCTTCTTAATCTTAATGGGCTTTAAAACTTGCACTGTCTAATGTTACCAGGGTGCTGATAAGTCCTTAGTCCGACCAGGAAGGAAACAAGCTCGGAAGCGTATCACTGACGCGCGCGATTTCAACAACATCGAGACCCGAGATGTCATCAAGTTTTTTTTCTTGCAAGGCAAGGCACCGAAGGAAATTCACGCCATTCTGACAGAAATATTAACTTGTTTCCTTCCTGGTCGGGCTAAGAACTTATCAACACCCCGTGTAGATGCCATGTAATTTCTTTCGGAATCGAACGGGGTCAGAAGCGACGTGTAAATATGAGACAGTAGCTTCATACTACGTTGACATGAGAAAGGAAACTTTAAAATCGACAGCCGTGTCTCAAAACGGAGGCCAAGGGAAGTGTTCAAAATGAGTTAGCTTTCCTTGGCCTTCGCGTGAGGCAGCATTGTGGTGTTTTAACTTTTGTCTTTTTGTGTCAAAAACAAGGATTTTGAGGAAGGATTAACCCTTACCCTGCTAATGTGGGGAATATGGTGAGCTTCTAATAATGCCAGCAGATGGCAGATGGGATTTAACTTGGTGTTTAAAGGGTTAAAAGAACCAAAGGAATTTCCGTCATTGCCAAATTTCAAACTTTCTAAATTGTCTACTTTATAAATGTCCGTTCGATACTTCAGTACATCATGACGTCATAGACAAACCTTATCGTGTATATTTGAGTATAATGTAAACGTATGACGTAATAGGAGGCACCAATATGTTGTGTGTTTAGAAATATAGATTAAAATTGGAGTAAGATAAAGGCCAGTTTTTTTTTTTTGAGGGGGGGGGGGTTGAGCTAAGTTTGAATGAAATTTAAATGCCCAAAGCAAAATAAAATCGATACTTCTAGAGCATTTCTAGAGCAGTTATCTTCAAACTTACTTTTTTTTTCATTTATGTTTATCTAATAATAAAATAGGTCTCATTTTTTTAAAGATTTCCTTACATCTCCCAACAACAGAAACAGAAAATAGGACATAGAAGGTTTTACTAACGAGAAATATGATACTGAGATCGCCATTCGATCTTCCTCTACTCTGTTCTCTATTCATTAACTAGCGTCTCCCGAAAAGTTTAATCTCATTTGTTGTAGAATGAATTACCTCTTTATGGAAAGTAATCCTATTAGGACACACAGTGAAACCACTCGACTTGTGAAGGCCCAAGGAGAACTTTCAGGCTTGCTGTTGTTGTCATGAAAGAGAAGGAAGACAGCAAGTTACTTCTGAAAAAATATACCTATTGAATCTTCTTTCCTGCCGTAAGTTTTTTTAAAATTCTTATAATGTGGCTCAAATCTCAGTTAAAAGCAGGAAAACATCAAAGTGCGTTTTAATTACAAAATATTTCAAACCACTGAAATTTCAGTTTCTAATTTTATAGCAATCAAGTTACAATATTGATTTCGTTGTGGTTTATATTTGGAGTTGTCCTAGCAAGAAGTAGCTTCATATACGTCACGCTAATTACGAAATGCAAATATTATAAACTAAACACATGCCAGTAATTGAATTTATGAAGTTACGGCAATGAATGGTAATCGCGTAGTTAATACTCAGATACAGTGTTTGTAAATCTTCTTTACACATAAAATGTTCAAATACTATCTACATGAAAAAGATATATAATTGAATGCATAGAACAAAATCCTTCTCATTCAAGACATGGGAGTCATTAATGGCTTATTATCCATTTTAGTGGAATCAGAACATTGCTAGTTGTGTCTATAAAAGCTCAACAGTAAATCATGTTCTGAAGAATTTGGATTAAATTTCATTTTTTAGATTTCCTTTATCTTTAGGCTCATTTTAATATTGCCCTCCCACCTCGAATTGCGTTTCCGTTTTGTTTCTTCAGACATTTCAACTGAAATTCCGTTCACATCTGTCACGGGATCTCTACTTCCACCACCCAGTTCTTAAAATATTGGTTAAGAACTACAGGGTACGTACAAAAGACGAATACATTTTTCGAAATTTTTTTATTATTTTATACTGAACATACTACTGAATTATTTTTCGTAAAGAAAACTACTGAAATTGGTATGTTCCTTCAGATAATATCATTTTCAGCTACTTGTCTTTGATTGTAAGTCATTCAAAATAATGCAACCTTTGTAAAATCATTTCTTCACAAATTTATGGAATTAAAATTTGTTCTTCTCTGATTACAAAGTAAGTACGATTCGATTTTGAAGCTACTTCGACTGCAAAGGAAACGATATCGAAAAGACGCGTTACAGAAACTGATGGAAGGGAGACAAAATAAAATATCCTGTAAAGTAGACAGAAAAATCTTCTTTATGCACCTTGTACAATGGACGAAGTTATGTGCCGATTTAAGCATCAAAAAAAGTTATAGAAGTTCTCCTATTTCTAATACGTTTTAAAACTTAATTGCTTAGATATTTCACGTATTAAAAGTTTGTGTACAAAATATACCCTTGACTGAAGCGACGACACTTCAAGGTTACGTGAATGTATCTTATCACATTTCTGCTAACGTGACACTCAATTTATGGTTAAACGTTTGTCCCAGGAGGGAAAACATTGTATGCTTTTTCAGTAAGGTTTAGTGTGTACTCTGGCGGGGGATGGTGGTTGGTAAGAGGGGAGGGTGTATAGACCTGTAGAACAGTACAAAAGAGAATTAATGGTCTCCCATTCTGCTGGTCATCGATTTGCTAGGGAGCAGAGTGGGGGGGGGGGGGTCGCGAATATTTCAAAAAATAAAAAATAGGGATGGTGCACTAACATCGGGATAGTGGTGATTGCTATAAATACGCTGCATTTAACGTTGAGACCAATCATATTTCATTTTTTTTCTCTTTGCCCCTATTTCTTTTGCAATTTATGTTGTGGAGCGATATAAAAGTATTGAACCGACAGAGGGCACAACGAACGTGCAAAAGGACATTGTTTTATTCGCGGGAAATTGAATTACATGAGCCGGACCTGTCCGTTTGAAGAGGAATAAGAAATGCAGTCGATTACGGTTTTGTTTGTGATTGAACTATGAACATGAAGGTTGTTCTTATTGCTGTAGAGCACTATTTGTGGTTACAGCCGTTCGTAAGGGAAACTACAGAATGAAAAGTGCACGATACGTAATAATAATATAATTTTCACTACAGCGTTTTGGATAAAATCCATTTTTTTTGCGAGTTACAGCAGCATTACTGATAAACACGAACTAGTAGAGAGAATTAAATAATCCGTGACACTGCAACGAGCAGTTAGATGACGACACAACAAATGCAAATATATGTGTTAAAGTGTCTTATATCATAAAGTATTCGTCTGTAAGAATACTTTGTTTATAGTATAAGATGGTTTTACATTTGACGTTCACTGGACCGTGCATCGTAATGTATTTCTATAGTAAAACCACCCAGACGCACCAATGTATCAAATTTATTTTATTTTATTTTGGAGTGACACTCTACATGTTTCGGACGGTCTTTCCCTTCATAATCGGGAGTTCAAGACTGTACATACTGCAATAGGCACATGTCAAACGGATACTGCAGCTACTGCTTGCTGGCAAGTAGAAAACAGTGTCTGTTTGGCAAATGCCTGTTGCTGTATATACAGCCTTGAACTCCTAACGATGGACGGAAAAAGTGTCCGAAACATGTAGAATGTTATTTCCAAAATAAAATAAAATAGATACAATAGTACATCTGCTTGTCTTTACAATAGAAATGTCTTTACATAGTTATGTGCATTTGTGTGTTTCATTACCTTATCAGTACACCATAAATTGCCTAATAGTGTAGCTTGATCATAATCCTTTGAATGACTTTGGTTCAGGCAATGGGTTGCGGCTTCTTACCGTGGGAATACGGGTTCGATTTCAGGAAAGTCCTTTTGAAATTTGTGGAATGTGGTATTGTCACAGGTTTTCCTCCGAGTACTTAGTTTTCCCCTGTCAAAATTATGTCACCAAAGCCATATGCTCATTTTAAATCATCCGTGACAGTGAACTGAGGTAATTAGATATGGTAGCGACACCATCAAATGCACATCACTATATATATAGAATGCTTTATAAGAATATATATATATATATATATATATCTTTTGACTCTTAGGGCATTAATCGGTTTTGTATAATTCATTACCGTGATTTGAGCCAATCAGTACGTTAGCGACACCTTCAACTGCACATCACTATACACAAGTATATTATATTATATTATAAACATAGAATGCTTTATAAGCGTATATATGTTGTGTGTGTATGTGTGTGTGTGTATATATATATATATGTATGTATATATATATATATTGTCTCTTAAGGCATTAATCGGTTTTGTATAATTCATTACAGTGATTTGAACCATTCAGCATGTTAGCGGCACCAACGGATGCACATAAATGTGTAAAAGGATCTTATAATTTAAACATAATGTGCAAAGTATGTTGGCTCAGGTTAGGGACAGTTGATGGGCGCTTGTGATTGCGGTAATGAACCTTCGGCTTATATAAAATGCCGGGAAATTCTTGACTAGTTGAGAACCGGTTATCTACTCAAGCAGGGCTCTGCTCCGTGGGATAAGTAAGTGTGTTTGTAATGTAAGATACTTTTATGCATCTGTGCGCATTTTGGTTTCGTTACAATACCTACGTCCTCATCTTCACCTACATATTGTTCGTACCTCAAGGATAAATGGGAGAAAACGAGAAACCTTCGAAAAATCATTGACCTTATGGAAATCGGAGGATATTGTATATAAAATTACCTTGGAATTGGCTACGAACCTGTCACAAGACCAACATCATAAAGACAATGAGTGCTTCGAAGGGTAAGGATGAATATATCATTCCCCCTGTGGTGCTGCGGCCCAACGCGGGCCATGGCCTCCTCATTCTTGAGGTTTATAGATCACACACAGCGACGCATCACAGTCGGTAGGACTCCTTTGGCTTGTGATCAGCCCCTCGCAGAGACCTCTACCTGACAACATACAACATTCACAACAGACATGCCCCCGGTGGGATTCGAACCCACGACCTCAGCAGGCGAGCGGCCGCAGACCCACGCCTTAGACCGCGCGGCTACTGGGACCGGCGAATATATCATTCACGTTTCGAAATTTACAAGGAATTAAACATACACACCAAGAAACTTAATTTGATTTTCCTAAAAAAAAAAAAGTGTGTTACCATGCCGGTAGACGTCTCTACCACATCTTTCCTTTCTGTGTAACATTCTGACATTTCTCCTTACTGGGACAGGACATCTGCTCCGTTTCTTTTGCGCACTGCCAGTAGCAGAAACGCTAGCACATGTGTTTCGTGGGATAAAATGATTTGACTGTTATTTCCATGTCAAAGAAAAATAAAACAACCCTTATGGGTCTTCCCTTTCCGCCATGTCTCGCTTTCCTTTAGTGTTCCAACCGTTACCAGCAGATGTTCTTGAAGCATACATAAGTGGCTGTCTGTAAGGAAGTTGGCTAATAGTGATCTTCTTTATTTCATAAATTGCTTTTCAAGAAGTAGAGTGCACTAATCATTTGTTCTTACCCTACCTCTGTTAGTAGAGCTGTTTGAAACGCTGTGCTGACCCACACCGTGACGTTTCTACGTTTTAGATCAGTATTTCAGAACATGTGACATTGAAGTATGGTATAATTTGTGGATGAACAAAATAGGCAGTTACTATTACGTAACAATAGGGCGCGTTCGTGCAACCATTGATGTAGAGGAAAAGCAATAAGTATTACATATTCTGAGTGTGTGTGGTTGTGGACTTAGGTACCCAGCACGTGCTCGCATGCGCCGCATTTTCACACGTGGCCTCTCCGGCTATGCAGCATTTTTCCGCGTATCTCACAAACGGCACGATTTTTTTTAAATTTTTTTGAACATAAAATGTGCGTATTTCGTTATTCCATATAAATTTGTCCGAAGCGTTTCCCATTCTAAAAGTAACAGAGTTGAAACATTACCATTCGTCTTCACGTAAAGCATACTTATTCTTGTCAGATATTAATGAACCTTGAATTTTTTCAACAAACCTTTCGTAAAATACTCACATATGAATTTTCATGAAAATCCAACTATTGGGAAACGTGTTGCACCACGCGGGCGGACGGACAGACGAAAGGAGGACGGACGGTCGGTCATGAGGCAGCTAATAGTCGCTTTTGCAATTTTGCTAAAACGCCTAAAACCAGAAACATTTTCATGGAAGTAGTCGTGACCTAATGACGGTAATTTCCCTGGAGAGACAGAGTGAAATCTTTGAAAACAATAGTCAGGTTACAGGTATCCCGGTAGACAGACCTGAACCGAAATTCTCCCACACAGAAACTTACGGCATGGCAATTAATGCAGTCTGTTTTTTTTTTTTTTGTAAATATGTCATGAAGCAAAATCTCCCACTAGTCCAATCAATTGATCATCATTAGTGTTGCACCTGAGAGACTATAAAAACCTTAATCATTGTGTGTGAAGCTTCTTATAATAAAACCAACGAGATGCACTAATTTCTAAAATTTATTTTTGGAATAAAATTCTACATGTTTCGGACAGTTTATCAGTCCATCATCAGGAGGTTTCACTGTACACACAGCAATGTTATGTGTCATACAGATTTGTTGACATCCTGATCCTGCTTGCAAGCTGTCAGCAAACCTGTATGACACACACCATTGCTGTGTGTACAGTGAAAAACTCCTGATGATGGACAGAGGAACTGTCCGAAACATGTAGAGTTTATTCCAAAAATAAATTTGATAAATTAGTGAATCTGGTTGGTTTTGTTACAAGAATGTTTCACGGTGCGCGGTCACATGATCGTCAAATTCGTGTGTGAAGCTATTGGTCAGTTTAGAAACTGCTGCAAGAGTATCAGCGCTTTTGTTCAGGTGTCCCGTGCTGTGATATATATATATATATATAAACATGGTGAGATTTTTTCTCATTTTTAAAATTGTTTTTACCGTGCAATGTAATATAATTCATTTTATAAAACCAAAAACTTCCACATGCAAGTACACACACACACACACACACACACACACACACACATATATATATATATATAATATATAATTAATCCACTCCTGTATATTTGGGCGGTCGATGACCATCATTAGGAAGCCACGTCAATCTTTAAAAGGTAACGAATTATGATACAACGTGTAGTGTGAAAATACTGACGTGTGTTTTAACACCACAGACTGAATTATAATTCATTAAGCTTCAAAGATTGATGCGTCTTACTGATTATGGTGGTCGAGCGCCGAAACGTGTAGCATTGGGTTAACATTATATATATTGAATGTTTCCTTTGATTTTAAAATTGTTGTTTCTATTAAATGAATATTTTTCTCATATTTGGAGAACCGTCCATAATACGTTGTATCCCTGAGAGAGAACAGATACCTTTTAGAGCAGCATTTATACATGTGGAGCGCAATATATTAATAATAATAATAATAATAATAATAATACGCTCCTTCATTATTAATGTTCTGACACAATAACCAGGCCAATTACAGCGATACCAAAAGTACATAAAGATAATACACTAATAACAAACTGCAAACGAAACATATAGAAGATATAATTTACAAATCGCATCTAAAAAGAGCATTACAGTTATTGAAGTAAATTCTTTTAATGTAGATAATTTTCCTAACAATAATAATAATAATAGAAATAATAACAAGAATTTTCCACCAGCCTATGAAATTTCCTCTAGACCTCCTATCGATATATATATATATCGGTATATTTACACAAATTTTAAGGCACTCTTTATTTTCCTCCTGACACGTGCCTTCTCTGTATTCTGAACACTGTAATCCTGCTAACTAAAAATTTATTTATTGGTATCTATAATAAATAAGAGAAGAATTCTCTCTTCTTTGATGTAATGCCGTGTATTCCGGTATATATTTGCAAAGATTGGAGCAACATGCTTTCGTCATCGCTAGCGGTAGATTTCTCACAATTTACAACAAATTTCTGCCAGGCCAGGCCAGGCCACACAACGTCGCAACACAAGAAGCAATATTCTTCAAAAGCGCTGACTTTAGGACGTAAAATCCTAAAATAAGGGAGTGATTTTTCTCATGGCTGAGAATCAGTTTACAAATTAGTAGTGCCCAGAGCGAGCGGTAATTAGGGCGAGCCAACTATAGCCGTTCGTTAGACACTAATCTACAAATTTCCGTGGGTGTGGAAGTAGATGGTAGCTATAGCCTAAGTCAAAGGCCTCTGAAAAGAACTAGCTAATTCGAGAACCCGAGGACTATATAGTTCAGTCGAAAGAATTATTTTTACTAATTTTAACACTATCTTGTATTGTATAATTTATGTACACAAGTTTGATAAGCAAGTTAATCTGATTCTATTTCAAGTTGCGCTAACCAAATTAACTGTCACGCCACTGTATATAATCCCAATGTGTTCGCAGAATTAGAAAGCTAATTTAGTTGCCAAAATGTACTCGCTTTACAAGTAATTTTGTAGTCAGTCAGTACGGCTTACCTCTGGTCAACAGCCAGAAAGCAATGTAGAAAATCATCTCAGCAACAAAGAATTCCCACTGAGTAATACTCTTCCTCCAAATGACACAGAATTGTCGGTAAAAGTTTCCAAATACGTCGGCCGAAGTGTGTACCAGTGAGTCTCTTCCTCAGCCCAAAATTTCCAAGGATTATATAGTGGCGCCTTGACAAGGCCATGACTTTTTCCTGATGACTTAACACCCTTACATCATTTATTTAGTTCGCGCGTACCTTCCAATGTAGCAACTGTTACGTTCGACTAAGCAAACAATTATGAAGCAAGGTGCGCGTTATTTCCTAGTTAAAATATGTCACAAATATGGTTCTTGTTACAAGCAAATTTCGATATCATGAAGAAAGCTAGGCGGTTACACAATGTTGCACTGCATTACAAATTTGTTAAAATGTGTTTTGCTTTTGTTATGTGATTTCGGTAAGTATGTTCTTTGTTTTGTGACATCAATAAGCTTCTTTCGGAATAGTTACAGGTCCGAAAACTGAACAAAATCTCAACTCGACCAGAATTCATTCAACTCAAACACCTTTGACGATGAAAACATTTTTATGTTTATTGGACCGTGCATCATCTTGATAGTTGAATAAAGAGAGACCAATTTGTTGTCACTTGCTTTATTATTTCATTATTTAATGCTCAACATGTTTCGGATGTTAATACATCCATCCTCAGGAGCTTGCGACTTATTTGTTGAGTTATTTCATGGGTTGTATTATTCTGGTTCGATGTGTGTTGGTGTTACGGTGTGGTTTGGGTGGGGTGGTGTGGCTTCAGCCTGCATACGGATACCACACCACCCCAGCCAAACCACAACGTAACACCAATACACATCGAACCATAATAATACAACCCATGAAATAACTCAACAAATAAGTCGCAAGCTCCTGAGAATAGATGTATTAACATCCGAAACATGTTGAGCATTAAATAATGAAATAATAAAGCAAGTGACAACAAATTGGTCTCTCTTTATTCAAAGATGAAAACATTGTTTTTGCTCACGACACACAAAGACCTCCGAAAAACTAAAATCAGAAAATACATGACATTAAAACTGAGTGATTTACATTTGTGTGAACAGGGCAGACCCAGCTTCAATTGACGGCTGGGTCACTGAACGTCGCTGTGTCTACCGGCATGAGCAAGACATAGAGGTAGATTAGGTGTATGTCACATTCACCGTTGACCAAAATCTGATACAGGTGCAAGGGAAATACAAGAGAATATGTCAAAAACGCCTTGAAGTGTGATTTACAAAAATATTCTGCAGAGAAAGGAACAGAAGACAATAAGAGGAAAAGACAAGAAAATAAATAATGGGTGAGAAGTAAAAGAGAAATAATATTAAAATAAATAAGAGAATAAATGCAATATTAGATATTTCATAGGAAGACATCCAGAGACATTGTTAAATTTGCCTTAAGGAAATTTTCTACAAAACAAAAAGAAAATAAGTCAATAGCACAAGGAGAAAACAAGAATAGAAAATTAGAAATAAGATACAATGCAAGACACAAAGAAAATAGTAGAGAAATAAAAGAATATTTCACCTACGTTTTACAAGAGCATGTTCGGGTAATCATCAAGGACGCTGTAGGAACATCTTCCATTAGAGAAGAAACTCAAGAAAAAATGTAAGAAAAGAGATGAAAGGAAGAAAAGGAGGAAATAAAGAACACAACTGTAAGACAAGTACGATACTGAAAGGAATATTACATTTTTAGAAGACATTGCTGTCTCGAAAACAACCTTGTCTGGTAACAATGAAGGAAGGCGTACTCGAAGAGACCATTAACTGCCCTTTATGGAACCAGAAACATGAAGAGATTCTGAAGTAAATTTTGATACAGTGACGAGTTGTGTTGTGCCACTAAGAAATTCTTCGCACGCTGATGAAGGTACGTGCATTTTACACATTAGTATTTCAGCGGGTTTGCAAACTTATCATTTGACTTCTGTGATTTCCGATCTTTTGACAAGTACCCACAAAAGAAATGGAAAGTAATTTAGTATGCACAGTATTTCTTAAATCTCCTTAGTAACAAATTAAATGTAAGGTAAATCAGTCCCATTACAGGCCCGAGGTGCCCAGAGGGTTCCAGGAAGTTAAGGTTCCCAGATTACATGACAACGGCCCAGGATGGTGGTAAGGTTGTCAGCCTTACGCACCGGCCGCCTTTACCCCCAGGAAATACTCCTGGTACTCATTTCTGTTAGAGGCTGGGTCGACCCCAGGGCCATAATGCGATCGGAAGGATTATGTCAATGAAAAATTCCAATGACACCATCTGGAATCGAACCAGCGACCTTCAGATTTGTAGTACAGCACCTTAACCACTGTGCTACCGCGGTCCCCAACAAATTAAATATATATAATATATCTTAAAATATAATAGTGTGTGGTTTAAGTCTTGGAAGAGTAAAGTTTGAAAACTGACAGATGCGTTATTCCTTGGAAGGGACAAGAAAAAAATGTTTCTATACTGTTAGAAAGTTCTCACCCCTTGCTTCTTCGTATTTGAGACAGGATTAGCTTGAAGACAATGGCTTGAGGATAGTAAGAACTGGTGAATATGAGGCCTATACTCTTATGGCATATTACGCAGCGAGGAGCTATAATTTCTTACAGGCGTTTCGGGACGAACTAACGGTCCCATCTTCAAGGTTCATGAATCTTGATCCATGGATTCTTGACCCTTGAGGATGGGAGGGATAGGTTGTCCCGAAACGTCGGCAAGAAATTACCACTACTCGCTATGCAATAACCCACCTA
>Ga0123354_10007899_pt1 | contig 16120 bp, 8 predicted proteins | sample TergutLab28metaG_2_FD_97872 | JGI IMG/M metagenome (GOLD analysis project Ga0123354, IMG submission 97872) | Labiotermes labralis P4 segment gut microbial communities from Petit-Saut dam, French Guiana - Lab288 P4 | ecosystem: Host-associated > Arthropoda: Insects > Digestive system > Gut ...
AATTCTTAAAACGGAAATGGTTGGGGGGTTTGGTTGGAGGGAAAAACCCCCCCGTTTAATTTTCCAGAGCCCGGGGGGCCCCCCTGGTTAACATTAAAAGGCCCCATTCCCCCCCCCCCCCACACACACACACATTGTATTTATGTGCTTACCATGATATTCCGAATTAACGGTGGCTGTTTTCCTATAAAACATTAACCGTCTGGTGTGTGTAATAGAGAGTGAGGTATAAGCTCTGTTTTTAAACACCTGTTAGATGAAATTTGAGTTTCAAGCGTTTTAAACTTCGTTTTATCCCGTACCTTAAAGATCTGGAATTTGATTGTAAGGTCTAGCAGCTATCTGGGAGTAAAAGTAGAGTAAAGTCAAAGTAAAGTTCACCCTAGAACAGGCCACGAAGGCTCAAAGGGGGAGTAGAGGTATAGCTCTACTCTTACTTCAACCTCGGCGCTAGATGGGGTGGTTGGTCAACGCCACGCCCCGGCCACGTTCCCTCGGGAAAGATCCGGTATACATTTTATAGGAGGCTGGGTGGGCCCCAGGGCCGGTCTTGACAGGGGCGGAAAATCTCGCCCCCCCACCTGGATTCGATTCCCGCATTGTTCAGTCCGTAGCGAGTCGTTATACCGACTGAGCTTTGCCGGCCCCCTTGGAGGGTATGAGTAGCAATTTTCAACTTGTGAGCCGTTGCGCTGCTCAAACAATATGCGTTTCTACCGCCCCCTCCCACCCCCACCCCCGCCCTTCAGAATGCAGAATTTGTTTAATTGTCACCTCATTTCTTGTCTTCATCTCCGCAGCCTAGGGGTGTAGTCATACGATGTCAAGTGTATGTGCAACTAACATGATAATTTTATGTGTTCGTGCTTGCTTTACCGTTTGTCTTTACAGCAGGTAGTCGCCAATAAACGGACACTTTTTTTATTGGGTAATAACAACCGAACAAAATACGCATTCGTGGTTTGCAAATGTATTTAATATCTGCTACATGATTCTGCTTTCTCGCGCGTCTTCAGGGATACACTTTAATGCTACAAGAAGGTCCTGAAGGCTGTACGATATACATAATATTGTACTGGTTTTATTCATTGACAAATTTGGGGTACGCCTTAAAAATTTATTACAAAATTGGCACGCTTTCGTCAGGTATACATACATCTTAATACCGTCGTGCTATTTGCAGTGTTAGCTGAATGTAAGAAAGAGAGAGAAATGTGAAAGAAAAGAGACTACAAGATAGGTGGGAACATAACGCATCAGTTCCTCCTTCTCCGTATGAGATGAATGAAAAATGAGAGAAATGTTAAAGAAATATTGCATCTCACTTTTGTTCGTCTCGCCTCTTTGCTCACCGTAGTTTTCCATATTTTCATGTAAGCGGCTTTTCCGGTTTGTTTGGGGAACCATTACTAATTTTGGAAACTGCTGTGCGGGCAAAAATATTTGGTAAAACAGTTACGGAAAATTAGTCGTGGGTAAGCGTTCAAGCGTTGGTATTGTTCAGTGTTTTAGTTGTGACCACTGAGTTGCCCGTAAGGGGGCATTTGGCAGTAAGAATGGGGGAGGTTGTGCTGTAAAGTGGAATCTGCTTTGCGGACTCTTAAAGTAAGGTATTGATGGGTAGAGTCACACATTGCAGCTAAAGAAGTCTGTCTGGTGGATCTGAGCACCACTGCCTTGCTCTGTTGCTGCATTCTAAGAGATGTACGACGCAGTTCTTTGACTCCGGCCACGTGAGGAGAGTGTGACTATACCCCAAGTTAAGGAATTCGCTATAAATAGTTCATGGTGTTATTGTTAGGTTTTCAGTTTATGCTAATTCAAAAATAGTTAAACTTTCAATGGCTGCGCCTGCAGAGATTAATGTTACTACGATTACCTTCGGTTTTGGTTTGTATACAGATGCCATTACATAATGTTTAGTCTGTTACAAGCTGGTAAGAAAGTAACTGGCCAGAACTCAATGTGTCTCGTCGCCAGAATACAAGAAATGTAATGTGGAGTCAGCAAATGCATGCTGTAGCTTTTTCAATTTCATTATTCCATATTTCCTGTATTCTACAACAGACTTCCTGATGATGGGCCATCATGGCTCGAAACAGGTAGAAGAAGTGTGAAATCAAATTATAATTAGAGTGCATTTCCATCCATATGTGTCGATCCCCCCCCTCCGAGCCTTGGCCTCCCTCATAAGACGCCTCCATTCATCCCTATTTTCAGCTCTTCTCCTCCATCCTCTTATCCCCAGCAGTTGTAATGCATCCCTCTGGACCACATATGCCCATCTATTTCTTGGTCTTCCCACTGGTCTTGTGGTATAGAAGTTTACGTTTAAAACCTTTTTTGGAATCCTTGCTTCTTCCCTTCTTATTATGTGACTTGCCCAATTAGAGTGCATTTAGTTGGTATTAATCGTGATAGAAGTGATACACATTTAGTGTATATATGACTTGGATAACACAAGTACAGTCGCTGTAAGAATTAGGTCGGTCTGTTATTGCTAATGATGGTACATATCGCAGCTACTGTGCTTTGACAGCGTGTAGCAAAGCACACACATACCGGCGTAACCCTTAAAAGGGCCCCAGAGCTGGGCGAGTGAAGGAAGAGGTTCTCAAATGGCTACATCTGAGTTTGTTTATAGCCTTCATGTTCGTTTTACCGTACCTGTTGCCTGTTTAGTATTCACGCTGCATTTGCAGGACATAATACAATCGTGAGTCATCTCAACTTAGTCTGACAAACATAGCAACGTACAAGTGTGGAGACATCTGGTGGCGATGCAGTAACACTTGTTTCCTGCTGCTATGCCAGCCAGCATTCCTCAGATCAGTCATTACTCTTATCCTTCTGTCAGGCACGTTCATGGCATGTTTCGTTACCTGCCACACACATGTATTGGGATCCAGCTGCAGTCGGCGCGCTGTGGCCACTGCTGGTCTTGCTAAGGACTGATCAGAAAGAGTTGTGTCTCTGTCAAAGACATTTTTAGTACTGGCAGTACTTTCGTAGCTAAAAGTCACATTGGACGTTTTTCAGTTGGATAACATATGCGTGGTGGTGCGTGCGCAGTGCTTGGAGGCTCGTAACAGCTCGCCTCTTGTTCACCCTCGCGTCAGCAGTTACTGGTTCTACCACATCGTGCATGGGGCAAATACAAACGTATACAACAGCTTCGTCGGAAAATTTCATAATTCATATCATCGATTGATCGATTTCTGGAATATATTTATTGTTAATAAGTAACGTGGTAGGTTGCATGGTACAGGCTACAGGTTAGCTCGCAGTGGCGTATATTTACAGATAGCTCTGTCTCTGGCTGCTTGACCACACGTACTGCCCTGCCAACTGTCACCCGCCATCTTAATTCACTCTGTTTACACTACAGGCACATGGTAACACGTGCGTTATGAAGGAGGACCATAAGATTGGAATGTGCAGTCACGTTCTGTTGAACGTTGGTACTTAGTGTGATATGACAGTCGTATAGGTAAACTTATTACGAGTTAATGCCGATCCTGATTTGGGTTTTTGTACGGCGTAGCAGTGGGCCTTGTTGCCAGCATTTCAGGGGAGCGTGCAGTTCATTGTGCTTACCCTGCGTTGCTGCGGAATCCGCTAACAGTTCAGTGTGCGGAAAATGTTAAAATGTAATCAGCCTTTATACTATAGAATACCCCCATTTTTATTTGCCAGTATTACAAACCTGTCGCAAATTGGACCAAATGTACGCGTGTTTGAACTGGTGGACGGGAGTCGGTCACAAGATAAAGTTCGCAGCTCTTATATTTTGCGTTCCTTATCTTCAACTCCAGTAAGAATGGTTCGCGGTTAACCCTTCAAGACAAACCGTATCTGTGTTATATAAGGACTCAGTGCGTACCGCGCAGTAAACACTCTCCGCTTCGGTTATAAAAACCAATCTCTAAATGATGTCTGAGGCAAAAGGTACTGTGTTTCTTCTGAGAGCCACACAAAACACATCAATGCAATGTAATCAGCATCCAGAATTTTAGAATGTTAAGCCCGGTGGTACGTATAGTGACCGGTAGTCTTTAAAAGGTTAATTACGCTCCCCCCCAAAGACTTTTCCCCATCAGGCGTTTGTGGTATCGTTAAACGAGCTGTTTTCTTCCCTGTTGATACCAGTCCGTGCCCTGTGTTATTTACCCTTCGTTTCGTGAGTGTTTAAACCTCACGATCGTGTTTAAATATGAGGCGACCAGGATTTTCCTTCCTAGCTGGAAATAAATTATAGTCGCTTGGCGACGGATTCCGCAGACATTATGACAATAATTTAGGTTTTTCAGTTACAGAATTTTATGTCACGGAGGTTTATTTTCTGATCGACTTTCCCGAATACGCTGGATTGGCCTGATTACCGTACGACGGCCAGTTTAATCCTCATTTCTTCGTGTCAGATTCACCGATAAACTATGCAGGAATTTCGATGTATGAAATGTGGGACGAAGTGATGTAGCTACCTGAAATGAAGTTCTGTTCGCATGACAAAAGCCTTGAGGTATACAGATGTTTGAAAGGAACTAAATATAGGCTTGGTGAAGGGGAAAAATAGGTCACATACGTAAGGTGTGTTTCCAGCAGCGGTCGGTAGCGGATTGCGAAATGCAGTTTTTTAGTGCAAATCGAAACATTAATTGGGATTTGTAGCCACCCCCCCCCCCAACACCACCTCAGTGTACTGTATTTTCTATGTCCATTCTTTGTTTCTGTCTTCCATTTTTTGAATCCACCCGTTCGTCCTTCCTGTTTCGAATATTTCTTTGCTTCTTTGTTTGAGGGACTTTTCTCAGTCTGTATGATAGAAGTATTAGGTAAAGGTAAAGTGTTCCTGTGGCCCAGAGGGTGGGTAGAGGTATAGTTCTACTCTTCCATGACCGCGACACTAGAAGGGGGTGAGTGGTCAGCAGCACGCCCCCGCCGCACTTTACCCCCGGGAAAGACCCGGTACCCATTTTACAGGAGGCTGGGTGGGCCCCAGGGCCGGTCTGGACGGACGGAAAATCTCGTCCCCACCGGGATTCGATCCCGGACCGTCCAGCTCGTAGTCACTCGCCCTACCGACTGAGCTACCGGGCCCACAAAAGTATTATGTATGTACCTTTAGTGTTTAACAGTAAATATATCTTTATTTTAAATTGTATCAGTCTGGGCTTTTTTTTTTCTTTTAATGGGACAGCATGATTTTCATTTTTCACGAAATCGAATTTTGAAGAGAGAATTGGGACCTAAGAGAGATAAGGAAGTTTTGTGGTTCCTGCAGATCGTATTTTTCGGTACTTTTCTTTGTAAATGTGAACAGTGGATAGAAAAGTATAGCTGAGAGAAAAGACGCAATAAGTGCACGATTTATGCTTAGAGAATTTTCTCTAAAAAGGAACAGCCACCAATAAGGTCCATGATGAAGGGGGATCTTGCATGGAAGGAGGTGGAGGTAGTTGTTATAGATGATGTAATTAAAGTAATGGTACTGAAAAGACCTAGTATGTTTGACCTAATAATAATCAATTATCACCATTAGAATTAGAACAAGAAATGTTTGATGATGAATATAATTAGATTTTATTTTTTAGGATAAAATTTAATGAGAGGAATATACTTAATGAATATTTGAATTCTTTTTATGAGGATGGACTGTGAGTGGAACTGTCTCACTGCCATCTCTCCTGATGGTATTTATTACCAATGATTATTGAAATACGGTTTCAGAATTAAATTCTGCTAAATTCCATCAAGAGTAGACGAGCAATTTAGAATATAAAATACGAAACGCCACCATTTATTTTAAATTCCAATTTTATACATTTTTGTATTACACTACACAAAAACATCTGCTGTAGTCTTTTTTAAACCTTAGTTACATAAACGAATCAATCCATCAATCAGTCCAGTTGTTTTCTCTTGTTATTCAAACCTCAGCTTTGTATGAAATTTCCATTCAAATTCTCTGAATTTTTCTTCCCGTGTGTTGGTGTTACTACATCTGCATCTAGCCGAGCAATGCAATTTAAATAACCGTTGCGTAGAGAGAAACTGAAAGTACACAATATTGATGCGTCATTTTGATTGCTGGTTTTGTGGCATTTCATTGTGTTCCACTACGGACGCACATGCTCTAGGCACTGATAGCCACAGTATATTGGCAATGGAAAGCCTGGTTTCCATGGAGTTGCTGTAATTTGATTTTGACCATGGCCCACTCTATTCTCGTGGCTAAGCCTTCCCACTGTGCCCGGAATGTAGTGTTACTAATTGTTGGTTTTAATTCAACCCTGTTTGAGGGTCCACTAGACCGCGTAAGCGAGGTTATGGTTGCGGCTGTCAACCTGAAATCATTTACAAGAAACCGTGCGCTTGATATGCAGTCAAATAGCGGGTTAACTTCGTGAATGACACAACTGGACAGCTTCACTATGGTGCCACGAGTTAAGTGATTCGTATAAATTCACAGTTCCATTACACTTGCGACTGTTTCATAGCTGTCGTCATTTTTAGCATCGCATTATTCTTTATCATGTTACAGGAAATCATTTTACGTCATTATCATCTGTAGTAGTTTGAAAGTCATTTTTGTTCGTTTATTTTCTGAAGAATCTTCATTCTGTCACTCTGAGTTATGGACACCCAGCTGCTGTTTTATCGTGTAACAGGCATGAAAAGTTAAATTCCTAATTTATCCCCCCCCCCCAACCACAGCCCCAATTTAATAAGGTAGTTGGCCGTCTATCCTTTTTCTTATCTCCGGTTTACGGGAAGCCTAATTGCACGGTTTTGCTTCTCCATTGCCGTTTGCAAATTTACATAACTGCTATCTTCATAATTACGTAATCCTTGTTGAAGGTTTATGAAGTTTTGAGCCCGTACTTAAATTACAAATGGCATAACTTTGACACAGATCGGAATTTATGACCTCTCACTTTACACGATGACAGAAATCCGCTGGGTTATGTTCCATTTCAGTGTTGTGCGCATTCAGCAAAAATTCGCAGCTTCCTTTTCTGGTGATGCTGGAAAGGTCTGCACATCTAAATGGCTCATTATTCGGCGCTTGCGCAAGAGACAAACGCTCATGCCTGTCCGTCTTCCCGTCCTTTCTCACGTATCAAGTACCAGTCCAACGAACGGATTTTCTTGAAATTGCGTATTCGGTATTTCTGTTATAGTACGTCAGCATGTCCCTGTTTTGATTAAAATTTGACAAAAAAGAAATCACTTCGCACGACGACCTGCGTATGTTTATAATCACTCTCCGTGATTTATCTTCGTAACTGAGACGGACGGTGCTGCCCGTGTGATAGCCGTGAGGCCGAAGAAATAGTTCCTGCAACTGACACATTGAGTTACAGACTTAGGCTGATGAAACTATCGAGCATAAAGAATAATCGACTCTAAAAGACTCTCGACTCTGAAGAGGTATCGATTGTTTGTCTCACCGCTTACAGTATCTCGGCGATCGATTGTGCACCTGTTGCGCAGGTTCAGATAATCCCTGCTTTGTTCAACATATTCACATGTTTTAACGTGCTGGAAGAGTAGCAAAGCGAACGCGCCGGAAGTGTTAACGATTTCCAGACGTTTCCTAACGTGTCTTAATCAGTGTCATTGTTGAAGTTTTTACGCGTTTCAATAAGAGGGATTTCAAAACTGCACCTTCCATGGTTGTCGGATAGTGCTGGTATGTTTCGTGTCGACCGTTCGGTTTCTGTTGTAAAAGTAGCTTCGAGATTCGGTTCGTCAGGTGTAATTTCGGAAGTTTAATTTCGGAATGTTCCACACCCACGCACACGCTTGCGCGCACGCACACACACACACACACACGCGCGCACGCACACACACATTTTATAGATTCCTGTTACTGCATTGCCTTCGGTTATTCCCAGACCTTCTTTTGTATCTCCATTACGCTTTATGGTTCTGCCAGTCTGTATCGTATGGTCGATTCGTGAGACCGCGTTTCTGTTGCTGTTTACAGACCGGGTGGAACACCCACCCCCCACCCTCCGCGCAGTAAAGGCGGACCGGCTAAAGAAGCGTTGCACTAAATCAGAAAGCCGGACTCTCAGTTGCACGGTGACTTGGGCTTGGTCTGAAAAAGGTTAATTTGTACGTCGACAAACAGGAATTATACCAGCAAAAGAGAAAAACGTTTGCAAAACAGTCGGGCCCCGTGCCCCCATCCGAACCGCCGGTCACTGGTAATTTATACCGGCTCCCCCTCCCCCCCCCACCCGTTCTCGGCACTGGCTGTCAGAATTCCTATCGTTAGTTCTTTTAGTAACAGAAGCAGCTTTCGGATAGACTTGACTGTTGTGTAGAATTGAAAGCAGTAATTATATGATCCGTCGGTCCCAGTGGCCGCGCGGTCTAAGACGTAGGTCTGCGGCCGCACGCCTGCTGAGATTGTGGGTTCGAATCCCGCCAGAGGGCTGGATGTTTGTTACGAGTGTTGCGTGTTGTCAGGTAGAGGTCTCTGCGCCGAGCTGATCACTCTTCCAGAGAAGTCCTGCCGACTGTGCTGCATTCTTGTGTGTTACTTCGAAACTTCGTGAATGAAGAGGCCCTGGCCCACTGGGGGCTGTCACGCCAAAACAACAAGCACGAACAAACTGTATGATCCAGTATTTCTTAGCAGAAGATTTTGTTCGTAAACATTCACACCGTTAAAACGGGTTTAGGTGTAACAGGTTGACGGAATGTAAACTGGAACAGTGAGCCTGCTTTTTTGACTGCGGTGATGAATGGGCCCGAGTGCCTCGAGGTGTTAGCGGAAGAACTACACCACTGGCAATATATAATGCACCTCATCCTGATTAATTGCGACGTGCTCTTTAATCTCTCTTTGCTTAAGACACAGTAGCTCTTTATAATAAGGGCTGGACTTTGTAATCAGGTGGCGAGGCGTGTTGAAGCGGCCACCAATTGATCACAGGGTATAGTGTAAGGAAATAAAGAAAAACAAAAAGGAGATGGACAAAAGGTTTGTTCTAGTGGTGGTATGGGAGCTAGTGCCAAGAATGCAGGCAGACGCATGGCTTAGCGTCCGATTCAGAATTAGAACAAGTCCAGATAGCGCAGTGCACGAGCGTACTGCCCAGTGTCTGCTGTAACTGGCGCTTGGCACATCTTTAAGAACTGCCTTACTCTTTTCGTCGGATATGAGAACTCGCGTCTCTCTCGTCGATCTTGTTTGTCAGAATATATACTGAGTTATTTACGTTGCCTTGTTCTCTGTTAATTACCTCTTTCTTTCTTTCTTCCTTCCATATACTTTAGTCCTTATTTAATTCTTCCTCGATTTGTTCTTGAGTGTGAACTTTCTTTATCGCATTCATTTTTATCTTTGTTTCCCTTTAGTCCTTGCTTAATATCTTTCATTTTCTGTTTCTTTCATCCCAACGTTACACGAATGCACTTACATGCAAGAACCCGTGTATAACAGACAGTTCTTTGTTACGTTCATATTCTGTGATATGTACCCGGAAGGTATGGAGATCAGATACCGAATATCCTTCAGGCATTTCGTTTCCATCAGCTGTCAGAAGCGAACGCCTTAAATTTGGCGCGAACTTCAAAGATTTTTATCCGTACACCATCGATGTTCGTCTTTTATTTTTATACGGCGTTGTATAAACCCTGTAGTTCAAATAAAACACGTTAAGAAATCTGAAAATCCTCCATACACTCGTGTATAATGCGTGCACACATGAGCTTTGTGTGACCATGTTGCTGATAAAGCGAGTTTTCTAGACAGCGCAGCCCTCAAGCGAAATTATTGTTACGGGTCGGCCCGACTTGACGGTCGGAGCGTCCGACTTTTCCACCGATGTCAGCGCTGGCGCTAAGAAACAATAATATGAAGCGATTCCGTATCAAGCATCAGCCGACAGTTACTGAAATATTAGCTGGGTAAACGTGGTGAACTTTTGATTGGTCTGTGTGGTGGGCTGTAAACACGTTGTCACTTGTGTGGTTATTTTTATTTTATTTTAATTGTGCGTTGTTTTCGTCCGTCGCGACGCCTTTCTTTTTGAGATCTGCCATATCTGTCAAAAGTCACTCCAAAATTAGACTGTGTCAAGAATACCCTCCGTCTGTCTCAGTCTTCCTCTTGAACTTTAAATGGTATGGCGCCATTCTGGGCCGAGCTGCAGTTGACTGCACTCAGCAATACGGCTGTGACTGATCTGTTGACTAATGTGTATCGAAGCCATGGGTCTCCAACCCGCGGCCCGCCAGGTTCTATTTTGCAGCGCGTGGGCACGTCAGTAAATTGTGTATATAAGATAAAAGTTAAAATGATCCCGTTACAGGCCCGGTGTGGCCCAGAGGGTGGGTAGAGGTATAGCTCTACTCTTCCATGACTGCGGCACTAGAAGGGGGTGAGTGGTCAGCAGCACGCCCCAGCGGCACTTTACCCCCGGGAAACACCCGGTCACCCATTTTACAGGAGGCTGGGTGGGTCCCAGGGCCGGTCTGGTAAATTGTGTATATACTACAAAAATTTCACAGTAATTTTGTCAGTTAGGTATACCTCTTGTTTGTTATCTCTCCACGTGCGGCCCGCGAATTAGCCACTATGGCCTTTTGCCATGACAAGGTTAGAGACCCATGCTCTAAACCAGCTTTATCATGGGTTTTAGGGGGTGAAATCAGAAGAGACGGGCATTTCCTGATCTAATGGAATACGAATGCAATTCACCTTTGTCATTAGAGTATCTTCTGAGCCAGTTTAATCCGCGACACATCCTCCAAGCCTGTTTGCAGTAATTTTCGGGTATGTCTTAACAATAACAAGTCGTATATCTGTGTGAGATGACGGTATTGTATAATAATTTATTTTCACCGTAAGTGCTACATTCGCCTCGCATATTATAATTTTCTGATTAAATATACAAAACGAAGCGACGCTGAACGAACATCGCGTTGTCTTTCTTGCGATTCTGTTTCGATATCGGTTGTCCTCGGTTTTGATACTCAGACCAGAGGCCGGTACAGGTATTACGTAAGTAAAGAATAAAAAACCCAAACGTGTCTTGGGCTGTGCGAGATTTCAGGTTCTCGAAGCAGTCCGGGATATGACGCCGTGTCGGTGGACGATACTTTCCGACGTTGGAAAACCTTCCGTATCTGGGACTGGCGAAGTGTGAATCTCGCTTGAGTGGTATGCCGCATTTTGTATGTGACAGATAGAAATTTGGGGTTACATCGTTTTTATCTGTCAATTCCTGTTTCCTAATTTTAAGTTTTGTACTAAATTTGGTGTGAATGTAAAACCCTTAGAAGCCGCTGCATCCCTGTAGGCCTGCTACCTAATTTGCTCCAGTCGCGATAATAAATGGAGCGCTTGAACTATACAGTAGAAGCAACGCTGACGTCGCTTGTTACAGGCCTCTAAAATAATGTTGGATTATAGCTATTTGATTGGTAGATATGTGAGGCTGCGCAACGTTTTTATAACCAGCGTGAAGCAGCAACATTGCGGACGTGCGAATATATTCTTTCTTTTTTGTTTAGTAGATGACGGTAACTGGGCGGATTGTTGGAGAGGCCGAGTTATCGGTAGCGATAGACCGTAGGCGTTTCTGCGAACGATGTGTAAAATATAGTAGCGGACGTTACGTATTACGGACGTGCGAATTGAAGAAATTACTGGCAGTCTTAAGGTGCTGGAATTTGTGTGTAAGTAATGAATTGTTTCAAAATAAAATTGTAGCACCTATTAAATAATTCAGTTCAATTCAATTCGATATTCAGGTGACCGTTCATCGTGATGTATTCTTATAAAGTAACCAACTATTGGGCACTAATTTCTAAATTTTATTTGTGGAATAAAACTCTACATTATCTCAGTATTTAACCAAATTGATGCACAAAATTTGTTTTATAATAAGTTTTATTTCATGCCTCTGCATGTCTCGAGCACGTGTGCTCGAGACATGCAGAGGCATGAAATAAATCTTATTATAAAACAAATTTTGTGCATCAATTTGGTTAAATACTGAGATAATATACCCAGATGCACGGTCAGCAAAACGTAAAAAAAACTCTACATGTTTCGGACAGTTGCTCTATCCATCATCAGGAGTCTAGCACTGTACACACAGCAATACATGCAGGTTATGCTGACTGCTTTCTCGCAAGCTGTCAGCATAACCTGTATGACATATACCATTGTGTGTGTGTACAGTGAAAAACTCCTGATGACGGACAGAGGAACTGTCCAAAACACGTAGAGTTTTATTCCAAAAATAAATTTGAGAAATTAGTGCCTCTCGTTTGTTTTATTGTAATAATCGATTCAATTCATTGGATATTTATTACCACCCAGGCTGAACAGCACCAGTGCCGATCACAGAACCAGTACAATAACACAGACACAACACAAACAGTACAAACACACAAAAACAAAAACATTATGACAGGAAAAAAATGTAAAAGACGTACTAGGGCCAAAAACCCGAAACCCTGAAGGAAACATAAGTAAGTTGATTGAAAAATGTCGAAGATTTGCGCAGAATTTGTTTAAGAGAAGGGCTTTAGAGAATGATAATATTAGTTGTAATAACCAGCAACGATAAAATTTCAAGTCAGCATCGGAATTAATGAAGCAGGATTCGATCCGTCAACTTATAAGCTTTTCATGTTACCACACGAGCTCCGAGATGGCTGTGTCGGTATCGCGACTCGCTACAGGACGGGCTGTTCGGGGTTCGACCCCCGGTTGGGGATTTTCTCTTCATCGCACTCGTCCAGACCAGTCGTGGGACTCACCCAACCTCCTATGCACGGGGTATCGGATCATTCCCGGGAGTAAAGCGGCGTAACGTTGACCACCCACCCTAATCGCCGAGGTTAAAGAAACGGTAGATCTGTTAGCGCCCCACTTTCTCTGTGTGTCTTCAGGGCAGGTTACAAGGGGAACTGTGTCTTTCTAAGTAGAATTTCAACAAAATAGTGTCTGTGGGGAAGGTCGTGCATTTGGAACGGTTGAACACAGCACGGAACACTTGCTATGTACCGCAGCCTCTGTTTACGCAAGAACCACGGCATAGACGGCCAGGAGCACCTGTCCGCTGCTAGCATATTATGTAAACGGATGCAACATGATTACAATCCACTGCTGTGCCTTACAGTTAATCGCTGACTGATCGTAATTTCACTTAGCTTAGTTATGGATACAGTGGGTGCTGGTCCCTTTCCCTGGGTAAAGCGGCCTGAACCTGGTGTTAAACACCCATCCCATCTGGCGCCAAGGTTAAAGAAAGAGTGGAGCTATTCCTGAACTCTCCGTCTGGGCGTTTATGGCCTATTATAGGATCGAACTTTACCTTTACCTTTACCAGTGTATGGGTAGTGTCTTGGAAGCCCTTTAGCTGAGGGTCTAGTTATGTACGTCAGAAGTATTTTCGTCGAAGAATCACTTGTCTTTTTTTGGGGGGTGGGGGGTTGTTAAACTGTGTCGAGTGGTAAGTAGGCTACAACCTACCGTTACCCGCTTACCAATACGCACGGCGTAAAAATTGTGAGAATCTCAAATTTCGCCATCTTCCTCTTTCTGTGTCTCACTTTTTATCCTTCAACTTTTCCTTTTACCTCCTTCGTCAGGCTTAACCGTTGATTCGGTTAGGTTCAAAGTTTGAGGGTTGTTTGACCGTGCATCTTCATCATGAAATAAAGTGAAATGCCAACTTGATGCATCTGGGTAATTTTACTGATGTATCCTTAGCTTGACATGTTTCGGGTACATACGCCCATAATCAGGAGCATTAGATGTTAAGTTGCAGCATATGGTTTTCTGCACACACTGCAACACTCTGCCTTTGCAGTGTGTGTTTTAATTTACCTTGTTGTTTTATAACCCGATTTTTGTGTGCAGAAAACCATATGCTGCAACTTAACATCTAATGCTCCTGATGATGGGCGTATGCGCCCGAAACATGTCGAGCACATCAATAAAATTACCTAGTTTTATCAAGTTGGCATTTCAATTTATTTTAGATTAAAAGTGTTTTATAACTTTTCATGTGGATTGTCCCTGAAACTGGGTGGGAAAACGGAAATGTTTGTCATCGTAACCTATAGCACAGTCCGCACGGGGTCAGCATGTGTTGGTGCTGCTGTTGTGCACGTTGGTTTGAAGCAATGATATCGTCTTTCTGTGCTTCACTTTCAAAATACAGGGTCGTCATTTTATCCATCGGATGTCATAAGCCACATTCTGTCGGTTCGTTTATTGTATTACCGTGGCCCACTCAGCCGACCGCACACACTCGCGTCGGAGTACCAGCGTACATGAGTAGCCATTTTAAGTAATGACCCTGTATCTCAACAAAGCCAGGGTGAAACTGGAAGTGAAGTGAACATCCCAGCTTTTGGTTATGCTGATGATGATGATGATTCATTGCGTAGAAACATAAATACCACTGGTAGATTAAGGTTAAAATGAAACTACGTTAGATATAAGGGTTGTGCATGGATTAGAATTACCAGATGGTTAATATTGTTGTACAAGGAAGAAGTCGTTGCTAATTGTAAGAATCAAACGAAAGACATAAATACATTTTGTAGACTAAATGCAGTTTTTTTCAATTCACGTAATCATACCAACAGTAGTTCGTAAGTAAAATGTGTGTAGCACATACTGACCGTCACCGACATGTTTCAATCTCATCAGTGTAACTTAGGAATCCAAACAGTGAATGTCTCAGACTTTCTGCACAGCCACTGAATATACTAGTACCTACTGCTAAAATCCGGTAAAATCCAGTTTTTTTAAACACATAAGAGCTGGATTTTATCGGACTTAGTAGTAGATAAACTGACATTCAGGGAGGCAGTGTATAGAAAGTTTGAGACATTTACTTAATGCATTTCAATAGACTTGTCTGCATTCGTAATATTCTAGTAAATTACCTTGATGATGATGATGATGATGATGATGATGACCAGTATGCGATAAACACTTTTGACATAAGTGCATTTTGTGTGCTTTATTCTGGGTAATTCCATGGCGTCTGAATTTTATATGCCGACGTTTCGGAACACTCTCTTCCATCTTCATAGTCGGGTAGGTGCATATCTACCGGCCTATGAAGATGGAACAGACAGACTGTTCCGAAACGTTGGCATATAAAATTCAGACGCCGGGGAATTACCCAGAAGAAAGCATACAACATTCAGAACACGGCGAAAGTTTGAAATCAAGAATAAGTGCATTTTGTTGGTCTGATTACGTGAATTGAAATATCCGTTTAATGCACGGATATGGAAAACTTTTTTTATGTAAGTGGTATATATAGTGACCATCGGGCTTTAAAAGTGCTCGAGGCGCGAGATTTACGGAGTATGTCATTATTATACAATCAGGATACCGGTTAAAGTTTTAGAAATAAGTATCCTGATTGTATAATAATAATAATAACATAACGACACATACATTTTATACGTAGTTATATCAAGAATGTAAGCGTTTTGGATCCCACAGTGCATTTTAAACATTGCTAAGTAAGGGTCTGTATCTTAGAAGGGCCTGAAGATGATTCTATAAAATCGAAACATGTTGCCCTAATACAATAATAAACATAATAAAGTTTTGTTGTGTTTGACTGATACATCATTGTGTGTTTATAAAAGAGATTTTACTCTTCACTTCGTGTCAAAACCCGTTCCTGGGTACTGTCTCTGCCCTTTGCAGTATACATTGGTGGGGGGGGGGGTGCTCGTGTGTAAGCCGGCCGGCGCGTGAATCTGCCAACCGCCATTACCGCCCACGCTTTTAGGCCGTGGTGTTAGGCAAAAACAGAAAATTTAAGGCGTTCGCCATCTTATTAGAGACGGCATGTAAATGAATGCGAGGGATTCCCCGTGTAAATGAATGCGAGGGATTCCCCGTGTAAACATCTCAAAATATCATTTCAACCCCCTCATATTAAAGCTTATTAATTATTTACAGGCACTTCACAGTTTGTGTATGAGCCTCTTAACGATTACTTACTTACTTACTTACTCCATGGTGCCGAGTCCTTCTTGAGAAGCTAACTGGTTTGCAGCTAGTCAAGAAATTCCCCGCATTTCATGGAACCCGAAGGTTCATTACCGT
>Ga0123354_10007900_pt1 | contig 16120 bp, 11 predicted proteins | sample TergutLab28metaG_2_FD_97872 | JGI IMG/M metagenome (GOLD analysis project Ga0123354, IMG submission 97872) | Labiotermes labralis P4 segment gut microbial communities from Petit-Saut dam, French Guiana - Lab288 P4 | ecosystem: Host-associated > Arthropoda: Insects > Digestive system > Gut ...
AAAACTGGGCTACGACATCAGCCAAGGGCCATTCCCAGTGGTGCCCGCCGCCCATTATCTTTGCGGCGGTGTACTGACTGACCAATATGGGCGGACTTCTGTCGATGGTTTATATGCCTTGGGTGAGTGTGCCTGCACCGGCCTGCACGGTGGCAACCGTCTGGCCAGTAACTCACTGCTCGAAGCTATCGTTTTTGCCTCGCGAGCCTTCATCGCCTGCGAAAAAGAGCTGCCAAGTGTCAAAATTGACTTCAAACACGAAAGCGGCGCCGAGCAAAAGAGGAAAAAAATCGAGGAAAAGGTCGCCATCAGCCACAATTGGGAGCTGATCCGCAAGATTATGTGGAATTATGTCGGCATCGTTCGCAGTGACCGGCGGCTCATTTTAGCAGGGCGGCGAATTCAGGAAATCCACGAAGAAGTCTCCACCCTCTGTGGCAAGTACCACCCATCGACTGATCTGTTGGAACTGCGCAACATCGGCATCGTCTCGCTTTTAATCATCAAGGCGGCCCAAATGCGCAAGGAATCACGCGGTCTCCATTACACCGTCGATTATCCGACAAGAGACGACAACCAGCGCTTTTGGAACATCTTCCAGTGCGACGAGCGGCATGATGGCATCAACCTGGTTGACAAGAAATACGTCTGATTCGATTTCTAAACTAAAAGTTGCGAAATTTTTTGAGTCGTTGCAAGGAAGAACGCAACGGAACAATCCATTTTTTAAGCTATTTCAACAACATGAATTGCTTCGCCTACCTGTACGCAGCACGCGGAAGACTTGGCTTTCATGTTCCAGATACGGTCAGCGAGCGGTCTCGCGCAAATCAGTTCCCAAGCGGCGGGAGAAATACCGCTGGGCGAATAGGGCCGCCGTTAGTAATCGCCGCTCAGGTGCGCGGCCTTGCGGTGCGGAAGTGCTTCCGCCGCACCGCAAGGGACGTTTATTGCTCTATTGCCAGGATTTCCAATTGCAGCGAATGGGTGACATAGCCAAACCCCTCAGCCTTCTTCCTCATGAAGAGGGTGGTTATGCAGGGAGAGGGGCAGGTGGGCTGAAATGGGATGACGGTTTAGAACTTGGTATTCATACCGATCATGACGCCATCCGGGTTGTAACCACTTTCAGGAACAACGTAACCGGAAATGTCGCCGCCATCATTCAGACTATAGCTGGCATTCTTGCCGTTGAACTGTTTGCCCCAGTTGACGTACAGAGTTGACGTGCCAAAGAGCTTGTAGGTATAGGCGATACCAACCAACTTACCGTCGGCGTCAGTAACACCAGTGGATTTGTCGTTCAGTTGCGTGTAACTGGCCAGGATGGCATGATCGCGTAAAAAAGGCACCCTGGCGCTGACGCTCCAGCCATCGGCATCCGCTAAGAGCATGTGTGTGCCCGTCCCAGACTTGCCGCTACCATTATACCAGCCATCCACGTAAGTGCCGTAAAGTTTGAAATAATCAAAATCATAACTGACGAAGGCTTGCCAACCTTGATGTTGACCCTGACCAGCAACAGCTGCTACATAGTAGGGGTTCTCTATGGTCCAAGCTGTTACCCCCGCAGACAGCCCTTTGACGGGCGATTCAGCCGGGCCATGATAAAACAGGGCGAGATCATAACCCTCGCCAGAGGAGTCAGTTACGTCGTGGGTTCCTACAGTGTTGACTGGTAGATAGAGAGTATTGGCAGCGGGCAGGGGGGCACCATTACTGGCATTATAGCCGCCACCGCTAGCAGTGGTTGGACCATCGGTGTTATTTTCACTGCCGGCGGTGTAGGTGGCCCAAATCGAGAATCCTTTGAGGAATCCTCCAAAGTCAGGGGTCTTATAAACAATCGAGTTGTTCACACGGGTGGGCATGCCGCCGATATTCGGCAACAAAAGACCACTGGCGCCATAGAAGCCTGGACCAAAGGCGTTGCCTTCCATAGCGGCGGCGATATATGAGCCGGTGTATTGACGGCCTAGCGTCAACTTGCCAAAGGTGTCGCTGCCCAGGCCGGCGTAGGCCTGGCGAGAGAATATTTGCGGTCCCTTGCCGTTAAGAGTGCTGGAAGACATTACGGTGTTATAGGTGCCGGCGGCACCAGCCGAGTTATCGCTACCGGCAACGCCGGTCGATATGTCGACGCCCATTTCGAGTTCACCAAGGGCGTGCAAACCGTACGGCATTTCTTTATCCATTTTTACACCGAGGCTCGACGCCGTCATACCGTTGGAGCCAACGCTGAATTTGCGGCCAAAACCGCTATTAGTGTTGGCTGCGTTAACGTCTAACGTAGCATACCAGCTCAGGCCTTTGGGCAAGATACTGCTGACCGCCTGGGCTGGCGTTTGTGCTGGAGGCTGGGTTGGAGCTGACGCCTGAGCTGGCGCTGTACGAGTTTCAATCTTTTCGATTGCCGCCTTTTGACTGTTTTGGGCGGCGAGCAATTGTTTGATCAATGCCCGCTGTTCCGCCACTTCTCGCTTTAATGCTTGAAGTTCGGTTTCGGCGTGAGCGGGCATGGCGGACGCCACGCTCAAGGCGCCAAATCCAGCTAGTGCGGCAATTGCGATGCCTGATGCTTTCATTCGGTTTTGACTCATAGTGCCTCCTGGTTAGTAATGAACTCCTGTCTTGCTGGTAAGTCGAAACATTCAGCTTACCGCATAGCGCTTAGCATATCGCGTAATCGTTGTCTAGAAGATATATTTTTCGGTTTACAGAGTTGCCTCAGCCAAAAAAACTTGGCCACCAGCGCGTCCTCCCTGGTCGTCAGGACAATGGATGTATTTGGACAGCTATAATCGCCACCACATCCTCACTTGCCAAGAAACTGGTGAGTAGTAGCCGATGGCCCGCACCATTCTTCAATGTCCACCAGTGAAATCCCCGGACGTGAAAATACCCGCAATATCCGTTTGTTGCAGCATAAAATTGCCGCTTCGCTTCATGACATTCGCCTTGTTTGAGCGCTTCATGCAAAGACGCTCCGATATTGTTCCCGCATCATCCTTTTCAGGATTTTGCCGGAAGGTGTTTTTGTCAGTTCATCGACGAAAATGATTTTCTTTGGCGATTCGAAACCGGCCAGATGGCCGCGGCAATGGACAAGCAATTCACCCTCGGTGACGCTAAAACCAGTTTTGACCTTAACCACAGCCACTACCGCCTCGACCCAGTGGGGATGATCGACGCCGACCACGGCCACTTCCTCAACCGCCTGATGTAAATAAATGGCCTCCTCTACTTTGCGCGAGGCAATATTTTCGCCACCGCTTTTGATCATGTCCTTTTTGCGGTCAACGACTGTGATGTAATGATCGTCATCTAGGACGCCAAGATCGCCGGTGTGGAACCAACCGCTGCCCATTGCGGCCTCGGTCTTCTCCGGATCTTTGAAATACATGATCATAGCGTCCGGGCCACGGGCACAGATCTCGCCGGCGACATCGGTCTCATTTATCTCCAAGCCATCAAGACCCTCAATGCGGCTTTCCATATGCAGTGTCGCCATGCCGACGGAACCTAGCTTCCTCAGCGCATCCTCGGCCTTAAGAATGGTGTGAAAGGGAGCGGTCTCGGTCTGGCCATAGCAGTTGAATATTCCCGCTTGAGGAAATTTTTCTAGCATCTCGCGCAGGATTGGCAGCGGTATGCTTGAGGCACCAGAGTAGCATTTAACTAAGCTCTTCAAGTCGTATTTGCCAAAATCGGGATGGCGGAGAATGGCAATCCACACGGTGGGGGGCGCGAAGAGCATGGTTGCATGGTATCTTTCGATGGTGGCTAGGATTTTGGCAACATTAGGCGCTATCAGGATGTTGGTACCGCCAATCCAGAAGATGGGGTTCATCATCGCATCTCGCTGGGCGCAGTGGAAGATTGGCAGAGCGTTGATCTGGATGTCGCTAGCCTCCATTTTGCCGTCAATAATGGCGCTGAGATAATTGGCGATCAGCGACTGGTTGCTGACGATTACCGCCTTCGGCAAAGACTCAGTGCCGCTAGTGTAGGTCATTTGTGCCGGGTCTTCGATACGCAGGATGACATCCGGTTCGGTTTTCGGAGCGGCGGGAAACCACTCATCAAAATTCATGAAGCCGCGTGGCGGCTCTTGCTCCGCACCCTGATTCGACCAGATGAAGTGTTTCACCGAAGGCATCTTGGTCAACACTTCTTTCACCTGCGGGTACAAACTGTCTTCGATGATGAAGGCCACACTTTCGGAATGGTTGACACAGAAGGCGATATTGTCGTCGCGCAGCAAATAGTTAATTGCCATATAAATGGCCCCCAGTTTGGCACAACCCAGCCAAGTCAGGACATGATGGTGCGTGTTGTGGGCGAGGATCGCCACTCGATCGTATTTCTTCACTCCCAAACCGACCAGGGCGTTGGCCACCTGATTACACTGATCTTCAAGCTCAGCATAGGTCAGGCATATGTCGCCGAAAATCAGGGCGATTTTGTCTGGGAAATGGTAGCGGCTGCGTCGGATCATATCGGCGATCACCCAGCGGTTGACCCGATTGTAACGGTCCATCAGGAAATCGATGTTTTCCCGGTTGATTACTTCATAGCGTCGCCGCTCGTCTTCGGTGAGCTGCTTGTTTCGTATCATTTTTAACCCTATAAATCGCTAGATAAATATCTCCATATTAGCTCTAATGGCCTCATTTCCACTTTTGGCGAAAATCGTTTTGGGGAGTTTTCACCTAAACAGAGATACGCTATCGCCCCATAATTTTGTACAAAACATCTCATGAGGCCGACGCATGTATCGCTTCCTATCTATTTGATTTATTTTTTATCATTAAAATAGTTTGGCACATAAAAAATTAGATGAACGATCAATGTTTAGGTGAAAACTCTCCGTTTTTTAATTGGTAAAACAAGCGCCCATTTACCAAAAAACTTTTGGCCCATATTGGGTGGCAGAGTTTGCCGTTCATCAATGCCCTCATTTTAGTCATCGCTCAATTAAAAATTGGTACTATTTATATGGCATAGGCGATGAACTTGGGGCCGAAGAAGGCTTTGATATCGTTTAATGTGTTTTCGTTGGTCAATAAATTTCGTTTTCATGGTTGTGTTCGCGATGAGACTGAGAAATTACTTCGACCGTAGTCACTGGCTCGCCTGCGCGTCTGTTTGGGCAAGCAGAAACCCACATTTCCGATGCCTTGCGGGCCCGGTTACTGGGTGACCTATCAAAAACAGTCAGTTCGTCTGATGGGGGCGGCGCACCCACTTGCCTAGCGACGGCGGCAAGCGGATGGGTCGCCCTTGTTTTTTTCAGGGCGGGTCGCTTCCCCGCTCTGTTTCCTTTTCCGCCAATAATCAGATCACGTATTTTCCCGCCTCAGAAATCTTGTCGGCGATTTCGCCGCGCAGGGCAATCAGGTTGACCGGCGTGTACTGGGTCAGTTTGTCGAGCTCGGTCAGTTTGGTCGTAAGCTCGCCGCCAGCGGCCAGGGCCCAGAAAGATTCCTTGGCAATGGTTTTCAGTTTTTCCGCCGAAGTGTAGAGAAACGCGGTGGCCATGTTCATCATGTGTTTGGCCGAAGCGCCCTTCTGTGCCTCATATTTTCGTGCCCGCGCTAAAGCGGTTTCGCAGGCGTAGGCATAAATTGCCAAGTCGGCCAAACGCCCAACTATTTCTTGCTGTCTCATCAATTTGTCGGCAAATTTGTCCATGGCCAGGCCGCAGGTGTACAGCAGCACATCCTTGGCCAACATGACCATATCTTCAAGCGTGGTGCGAACGGCGACGGTGCCAGCGGCTTTCCGCTGCACGGCGTTGACCGCTTCGGCCAGCGGTAGCCCGCCTTTGGCGGCGCGGCGGGTCAGCATACTAACAATGACCGTGCGGTTGATCTCGTTGGTGCCTTCAAAGATGCGGCGGATGCGGGCATCGCGGTAGAGGCGCTCGATTGTATATTCAGCGATGTAGCCATAACCGCCGTGGATCTGCACGCCCTCGTCGGTGGCAAAGGCTTCTTGCTCGGTGCAAAAGACTTTTTCGAGCGAACATTCGATGGCATATTCCTCGACCGCCCTAACAATTTCCTGCCCAGCTGATGCCGCTCCCTTATCGACGCCGTGCAGGATGTTCATCAACAGGCCGCCGGTACGGTAGATGAGGGATTCGGCGGCGTAGGTGCGCGCCGCCATTTCCGCCAGCTTCTCCCTGATCATGCCAAAGGAGGCGATCGGCACTTTGAACTGTTTGCGCTCGTTGGCATAGGAGGCGGATTCGGCCAAAGCCATTTTTGCCGTGCCCATGCTGTTGGCTGCGACCTTATGGCGGCCAATATTGAGGATGCCGAAGGCGATCGCCGCGCCCTTGCCCGGCTCGAACAGCAGGTTTTCCGCCGGCACCTTGACGTTATCGAAGAAGACGGTGCGGGTCGAAGAACCCTTCATACCCATTTTGTGCTCATCGGCGCCCGTGGTCAGACCCTCGGATCCGGCTTCGACGACAAAACCGCTGAACTGCTCGCCGTTGATTTTCGCGAACACGATGAAGGTGTCGGCAAAGCCACTGTTGGTGATGAAGGTCTTGCTGCCGTTTAGGATGTAATATTTGCCATCCTCGCTCAAAACCGCCTTGGTCTGGGCGCCGAGGGCGTCGGAGCCGGCGTTTGGCTCGGTCAGGGCGTAGCAGGAGAATTTTTTGCCGCTGGCGATGCCGGGCAGATATTTGGCTTTCTGGGCCTCATTACCAAAGTAAACGATTGGCAGATTGCCGATGCCGGTCTGACCGCCGTGGCCCAACGAAAACGAACCGCTGGGACCGACTTTTTCGGCGATGATGGTGGTTGATATTTCATCAACTTCAGTGCCGCCAAAACGCTCCGGAATATCCATGCCCAAGAAACCGAGTTCTCCGGCTTCAGAGATCATCTTTTTCATGATCTCGTTGTTCTTGGTTTCGTCAAGTTCGGCAAGATTGGGATAAACTGATTCGGCCATAAAATGATCCATGCTTTCGGCGATCATTTTATGCTCATCGTTGAAATCCTCCGGCGTGAAAACATCCTCCAGTTTGGTGGTTTCAAAGAAAAAAATTCCACCTTTAGGCAAATTCGACATACTGACCTCCAAGTTATTAAAATACTACCTAAAAATTTAATAAGCGGCGCAGCTTACTATTTAGCCAAACACTGCTTGCGCTGTTTCATTATCCAGGCGGCGACAATGGCCAGGACGATGGCGATAAAAGCCAAAATGCTGCCATAAAGAAAGGCCTCGGAATAACTGCCAGTGCTTTCCTTGATCGCCGCGCCCAGCCGCGGGCCGATGAAGCCGCCGACGGCGAACGGCGAGAACATGACGCCAAAATTAAGCGCCAGGTATTTGCTACCGAAGGCATCGGCGGCGATTGAGCCGATCATTCCCATGAAACCACCAAAGCACATGCCAACCAGAAGCAGCGGCACGACAACTTGATAGCCCGTGGATGCCAGCCATAACATGGCGCAAGCCAAGGTGGTGTAGATAATGATCAAAGCCGGCATCCGGCCAATGCGGTCTGAAATCCAGCCCCAGCCGGCCCGGCCGCAAAAATTACAAACGGCGAGAATACCAACCCAATAGCTGGCAGCGGCGGCGCTGTAACCACCGACCGATTGCAGGATCGGCGAGGCGGAGGCGATAATCATCAGGCCGGAAATCGCCCCAAAGGCGATTCCGGCGGCCAGGCAGTAGTAGAGGGGATCGGTCAGCATCCCCAGCCAGTTTTTATCGGGAATCGCCATGCTTTGCTGCTGTAGATTACTAGGCGTCCAGCCGACGGGGGTAAAACCATTCGGTGGGGCCTGGACGAAGATGCCTAGGCTGCAAAATACAACCAGATTTGCCACGCCAAGGAATTTGAAGGCCGTCAGTACACCGTAAGATTCAATTAGACGCACGCCAATCGGCGCCCATATCAAAGCTGCCGCGCCAATGCCCGCCGCCAGAATGCCGGAAGCCAGGCCGCGCCGGTCCGGGAAAAATTTGACCATAGCCGGAACGATGGCGGCATAGATGATTCCCATGCCACCGCCACCCATGAATCCATAGGCGATGTACAGAGTTGGCAGACTGTGGACGTAGCCTACCCCCAGGATACCGAGGCCGAGAAGTATCCCGCCAAAAAGAACGACGGTTCTTGGATGGAAATTCCACCGCTCCTGCACCGTGCCAGCGATGAGCAGCGGCACGACGGAGAAGGCATGATAGATGGCAAAGGCCACCGTCGTATCGGCAACTGACCAGTGAAAATGCTCAGCCAGCGGTTTGACGAAAACCGACCAGGCATAGGTCTGGCCCATAAATATGCAGATCACAGTGCAAAGAACCAATAGTACCCAACGTTTTACTTCTAAGCGCATAAGGAACCTCGTTTCAAAACCACGAGCAGTCGAGAAGGGCGCCCCAGAAAACGGAACGCCCCATAAAAAATCAGGATACTTTCAGAACCAGCGCCGCGCCGGTATCGCCAGCGGCACAGCCTGTAATCAAGAGGTAGCCGCCGCCTCTCATCACCGCCTCCTCAATACCTTCGATAACCAGGCGAAGGACGGTCGCAGATTGGGGATGGCCCCAGATCATCGAGCAGCCGTAGTTGTTCATCGCCTTCATATCAACGCCCATCTGCTGCATGAAGTAGAGGTCATTGGCGGCGAACGGGTTGTGGGATTTGATGACCTTGACATCGCCGATTTTGATTCCGGCCCGTTCCAGCGCCATTTTCGCGGCGGGAACCGGCGCCATCGGCATATAATTAGGCTCGACGCGGGCGAAACCGTAGGAAAGAAGCTGGATGGTTTTGCTTGGATCAGCACTCAATCTCTGAGCGTTGTCCTTAGTCGTCACCAGCATACAAGCGTTGCCATCAGCGGGATGGGTTTGGGCGGCAAATGTATGAGTACCATCCGGGATAACTGGCTTCAACGCTTTGACCCCCTCGGCAGTGGTCGGCGGAATTCCCTCGTCGGCATCCAGAGTGATGGTCTTCTTTTTGCTAATCTGAATTTCGACCGGGAACATGTAGCGTTTTTGAAAAGCGCGGTCGTTTTTCAAGGCGTCCTGATACTGCTCGAAACGGCAGACAGCCAGTTCGTCAGCCTGTTCCTTGGTGAAGCCGGCTCTTTTGGCGACGTTTTCCGCCGTTACTATCATCGCCTTTCTGTTGATCGGGTCGCCGGCGAAGTTATCCATAACCCAGTTTTCATGGAGAACCTGGCCGCCAGGCCCGTTCGGATTCGCCCAAATCAGATGCGGGCCGTTGGACAGCCGGTCGGCCATGAAACACAAAGGCGCCTGATGCAGGCCCATTTCAATGCCCACAGCCGCCATATTCAAACCGGTGGTGGCGGTGGAGCAAGCCTGCATAATGGTGACGCCAGGGGTGTCATCGGCTCCGATCATTGCATTAATCCAGGGGCCGCCACAAAAACAATGGGCCTGGACAACTGTCTGTCCTTGATAGGTATAGTCGAAAACCGACGGTTCCCAACCCTTCATAGCCAACCAACGTTTGGCGGTAGCTGCGCCAAGGATGAGAGCATTCTCATTAGCTAGCGTTCCTTGCCATTTTGAAAACGGGGTGGAATAGTACCCGCCATACGGAATAAAAGCCTTGGTGTACATAGGTATCTCCTTGTTTTAAGTGATCGCGCTGATAAACAAGCGCGATTATTTGCCTTGATAGACGGGCGCTTCCTTACCGCCGACGGAAGACAGGCCAAGCAGCGTGTCTTCGGCGGCGAAAATTTCGCCAATCCTGGCTAGCTCAAGATTCATGCCCTCACGGATGCTGACATGCTCCTGAGCGTCTATCAGCTCGTTGGCCATCTTCAGGGCCAAGGGCGCTTTCTTGACCACTATTTTTAAGGTTTTCTCGGCAAACTCATCGGTGACGCCGACCGGTTTTTTCCCGGAGAGCAACAGCTTGACGTTATCCGGTGAGCAGACCTCTTCCATTTCTTTGAAACGGGCGGGAATCTGCCGCTTGCGGTATTTGTCCGGTGCTGGGCCAGCGCAAACTTCCTTGATCGCTTTTTCCAGTTCGGCGGGTTCGGCCAGTTTGATGACAATGCCTAAATCATGGGCGTCCTGTGCTGACAGATTCCGACCAGTAAAAACATAGTATTTGGTCAAGCGGCAGCCAACTTGCCGGGCGGTACGCAACATGCCGCCAAAGCCCGGATAGATGCCGATCGCCGTCTCCGGAAAACCCATCGAACCAGCCGGGGTGGCAACAATTGCCTGGCAAGCTAAGGCTAATTCGCTGCCTCCGCCCAACGACAGACCGTCGAGCACCGCCACCGTGATCTTCCGGCACTTTTCCAGGCGGCGGAGCAACTCGTGTCCTCTGGTGGTGAAGGTAACAGTATCAGCGATGCGGTTATTTTTAATATTCTCAATGAAGAATTTGATATCGGCGCCAGCGACGAAGGCTCTATCGCCCGCGCCCCGGAGGACGATAGCCTTAATCTGGGCATCGGCCTCGGCGGCGTTGAATTTTCCCTCCAGTTGACTGATAACGCCTTCATTCAAGGCATTCAGGGCCTTCGGACGGTTGATAGTCAGGTAGGCGATGCTATCTTGTATGTCGAGCAGTACCAGATCACTGCTGCTTTGCGGTTCACTCATATGTTCTCCCGATTGACGGGCAAAGACCACGGGAGCGCGATGACCGGAAGCGCTCCCTCATTTGCGGCAACTCTAAAGCGGTACAGAGGCGAGGCATTCCTCTCAAAAACGCCTCACCCTGGCGGCCCCGGTATTTCCCGCGGTTTACAGTTTCCAGGCGGTGGGCACGGCGCCAGCGAACGATTTTGGCATCTTGAAGTGCCCCTTGTCGACGACCGTTTTGATCAGCCGCGCCGCCTCGGCCATACCCATTTCGTTCATCAGGGTGAATGGCCCCTTCGGCCAGGCCAGGGCGGTTTTGCAGCCCAGTTCCAGATCCGTGACAGAGACGACACCTTTGTCAATCAGATGGGCGGAAATGGCAAAAATTGTGCCCAGCAACTCTTCTTTTGCCGCTTTTATCAAGGCCGTGTCTTGGCTGACAGGGCCGTCTTCAAGATTGAACGGCTCCAGTTTGTTGTCGTAGTGCGCCTTCAGGATCGCTGGCACCTTCGGAAAGCCGACATCGGTCGTGGCCAGATAGTCGGTCATCGAGACAGCGGCATGATAGGATGTGGCGATGCCGCCACCGTTTACCACCCAAATGATGCCGAATTTGATCCCCAAAGCGTCTTTCGAGACTTGTTCCAGGGTGGCGACGTTCATCTTGTCGCTCATGGTGATCAGCGCCACGTAGCTGGAGATGAAGATCGGGTTGATGGCGAAGCCAGGAAAATCTTTGACGGAAATAGCCACCTTTTTGTTCTTTTGCGAGAAATCCATCAACGCCTCGTAGGTGGCGTCATTGGTGGCCTTCTGGCGGATAACCTCGACCAGGCGGTTGACGTTGGCCGGGAAGAAATAGTGCAGGCCGGCGGTACGCTCTTGGCCTTTAACCTGAGTCATCAGGCTTTCGATGAGGATGGTCGAGGTGTTACTGACGAGGATGGTATCAGGTCGGACAACATCGCTCAGTTCTTTGAAAATTTGGATTTTTAGATCCATTTTTTCAACGGCGGCCTCAATGATCAAATCGCAATTGGCTAAATCTTTATAATTAGTTGTACCTTTAATGCGGCCAGCAACCGTGTCCATATCGGCCTGACTCATTTTGCCCTTTTCAACCCGCTTAGCAAGGGCGTCGGTGACCCAGCGTTTGTACATCGCTTTCACCAGGTCATCGTTCAGCTCTTTGAAAACAACGTTATAGCCACAGGTGGCGGCGTTGAGACTAATCGCCGCGCCCATGACGTTGAAGCCAATGACGCCAACAGTTTCGATTTTTTTAGCCATTGTGCCAACACTCCATTGAAGAATTTAGAAAGGCCGAAAAGCGGAAACCGCCGATTTGGAAGAACCGTGATGGCGATTTCCGCACAAAAAAAGTTTACTTTTTGACCTTGTCGATCACGCCCTTGCCGCGCAACGAATCGATGTCGGCGTCGGTGTAACCTAAAATGGTCTTCAGCACAGCTGCAGTATCCTGTCCCATTTTAGGTGCTCCACGCCAAACCATCGCTTTGGTCTTGCTCATTTTCGGCACAAAACCGAAGGCGGTAACATCTTTGCCCAAAGTTTCGTCTTTGTAGGTAACAAAATTGCCGCGCTTTTTGTAATGTTCACTCTCGGTGAGCTGTTTGATGGTGCGCGGAATACCGGCGGGAATTTTGGCTTTCATGAAGGTGGCCAGGCCCTCTTCCGAAGTATGATTCAGCATCCACTCGTCGACTTCCCGTGCCAGTTCCAGGCCAAGCGGCGAATTGATCGCCTCGCGGGAACCGCCGGCCTTGAGATAGGGATATTTTTCCGGGTTGATGCCCATGGCGTTCAAGGCGCGATCGTAGACGGCTTTGCCGAAGGTACCCATATACAAATAACCGTCTTTCGTCTTGAACAGGTTGGCCGGCTGAAAAATCGGAATCCTGTTGCCGGCGCGTTCCTTATTCAGGCCAATGGTGAAAACATTGACGAAGGAGTCGCACATCATGCGGCTCATGCACTCGACCTGGGCAATATCCAGGATTTGACCCTGGCCGGTTTTCTGAGCGTTGATATAGGCCATCAGCACGCCGCTGCAGCAGAATAGGGCCGAGAGGTAATCGTTCATGAATGAATTACCATAGACTGGCGGGCCGTCGGGAAAACCGCTGGCATACATCCAGCCACCCTCGGACTGGCCGATGGGATCGTAACTGGGACGGTCGCAGTGTTCCGGTACACCACCGAACTGCGGCCGGCCAAATCCAGAGACATGGGCGACGACAATTTTCGGATTGACGGCAAGGATGTCGGCATCAGTGATACCCAATTTCTCCAGCCAGACCATATTTTCGATCCAAATGTCGCAATTTCTGATCAGGGAATAGAAAATTTGCTTCGATTCCGGAATGCTCATATCCATTTTCAGGGTCATGCTGAGCTTGTTGCGTCCCTCCTGCATCCAGGCGGCGCTGGTCTTTTGATCCGGAGGCACCTCGCTGGGACTAATCTTGAAAGGCGCGCCATCTCCATGGGTCAGAACAGGCGACTGCCCGCGCAGGGCGTCGCCCACCCCCGGCATTTCGACATGGATGACTTCCGCGCCGAACTCAGCCATCAAAGTGGCGGCGACTGGCCCGGCAACTATACTGCCTGTGATCAGCACTCTCACCCCCGACATCGGCCCAAATTGAGGAATAATCGCCGGAGCCGGCACTCGTTCCGTTTGTGTCCAATCCTTCATGTTTCCTCCACCCAATAATAGATGATTACGAAATAGGCTTTCCAGCCTTGACAATGCGCGCAGCGCGCATTTCCTTCGCTTTCAGCCGCGCTTGCCAACAAAAACTTCCTATAAGAAACCACGTTTCAAAATTCTCGTGTACATACCGCTCAACGTCCATGTTTCGATATCCCCGGTCGGGGCAAAAACTCACGGCAATTACACTCATCTTTTCATAGCGCAATTTCTCATTAGCCATGATATTGATAGTCCATCTTTTTTTTGTCTTGGTATTTTGAGCGAAACGGCATTTCAGAAACACTGTTTCGTCAACCCTACGGGGTTTGAGGACTTATAAGCAGGATGCGTGCCATTCACTAAGCAAGTTGAAAATGGCGGCTATATGCAATACCTTCATTGGCCAGCGTACCATAGCGCGGGGAAAAGCCGTCCCATTTGCTGGCGCCCGGCAAATGGGACAGAAACGAGGGAGTCCAATGCCAATTGATGAAAACGAGTTTTTTAGAACCTTTACCTTGAAAATCTGCGGCAACCTTGATCTCAAAGAAGCGCTGCATGACTGCCTGCTTTATGTCCAAGAATTCATCCCAGGAGTGTTGCACATGGGCATGCACATCTACCATTGGAATGATGGAATACTGGAAACGGTGGTCTATACCAACCGCTCGGTGTGGCCAGGCGAACCGATAAAGATGACAATCAACCAGCATGGGCGAGAATTGGTGGCAAGACAGCGCTCGCTGCGAATACGCCGTATTGACCGCTTAAGAGATTATCAACTGACGGCGGGGATCTCCGCCAAATTAGGTAGTTCCGAGTCAGCCGCGGTCACTTTCGATCTGGTTCTTAACAAGACGATGCTTGGCGCCTGGGCCGTCGAGAGCACTAAGCCCCTAATTGACGAACATATTCATCTCCTGAGCCTTTTAGTCAGGCCATGCGCCATTGCACTGACTAACAGTATGCGTTATCGTGAGTTGCGGCGCTTACAGGAACTTGTTGCCGACGATAACCGTTATCTGCAAGAAGAGTTGCGTAAAATCTCCGGCGAGGAGATTGTCGGCGCTGACCGAGGCTTGCGAGAGGTGATGTCCCAGGTACATCAGGTGGCGCCGCTTGATACGCCGGTTTTACTCCTCGGCGAAACTGGCAGTGGCAAGGAGGTGATCGCTAGCGCCGTGCACCGCCTGTCGCCACGGCGCAACGGCCCATTCATCAAGCTCAACTGCGGCGCCATCCCGGCGACGCTCTTAGACAGCGAACTGTTCGGGTATGAAAAAGGCGCCTTTACCGGCGCGATGACAAAGAAAAGAGGCAGGATTGAACGAGCCCAGGGCGGTACCTTGTTCCTTGATGAGATCGGCGAGCTGTCGGTTGAAGCGCAAGTGCGGCTGTTGCGGGTGCTGCAAGAGAAGGAATTTGACCGGGTCGGCAGCGGTGAGACGATAAAGGCGGATGTGCGGATAATCGCTGCCACCCACCGGGACCTGATTCAGATGATGCTGGAACAGCGGTTCCGCGCCGACCTGTTCTTCCGCCTGCAGGTATTTCCCATCACGCTGCCGCCGTTAAGGGAGCGTAAAGAGGACATTCCCGATCTGGTTACGTATTTCATATCGAAAAAAGCCAAAGAAATGAAACGACGATGCATCCCCACACCGACTGAGGACGCCATGAACCGCCTCTTGCGTTACGACTGGCCGGGCAATATTCGCGAGCTCGAAAACACCGTTGAGCGGTCGATGATTCTCGATACCGGCGATAGAATTTTCTTTTGGGTAATCGGCGCCTTAAAGCGAGAGCAGGCGATGGAGCGGCGGGTGGAAGACGACGGAAACGGCAAGGAAGGACTGGTGCCTAAAGAGTTGGCGCTCGACGATGTGAACAAAAACTATATTCGCAAGATCCTCGACCAATGTCATGGTCGTATCGAGGGAGAAAAGGGTGCGGCTAGGCTGATGAATATCAACCCCTCGACTCTACGCAAGAGAATGCGGAAATTAGGCATCAGCCGGAAAACAAACATCTAAAACTGTTGGACGACAACTCTGGTTGCAGTATGCAATACCCAAATTAAATGCGTACTACTATGACGTGCTCAGTGATTTCTCAGTCGATGACATCACGCATGCGTTGCATTATTTGCTCAAACTACTGGACAACATGAAGCGCATTGATGAAACGACGCGTGGCAAAAATGGGATAGAAGACGATTGATGCCTGTGCAAATTGAGCGTAATACTCAACCCGTGAACAGGATGAATGTACTGCTCCACACCTGCTGTGCGCCCTGCCTGCTTTACCCGGCCCGTTGGCTGGGAGAGCGGAAAATGGCCTTTACCGTTTTCGCCGCCAACCCCAACATTCATCCCTACCAGGAATACCAGCGGCGGATGGCGCAGCTCATGGCCTGGTGCCAAGGCCAAGACATTCCGTATGTTGAAGATCAGCCTTACGCGATGCGGGAGTTTCTTGCCGCGGTGGCTCAGGAGCCGGAAAAACGCTGCCCACTCTGCTATCGGATGCGCCTGAAAAAAACCGCTGGCTTCGCTCAAAAGAATGGCTATTCGCACTTTTCGACGACTCTCCTTTACAGCCGTTTTCAGAATCACTCCCTGATTAAAGAAATTGGTGAAGAACTGGCGGCGGCCTACGGCCTAACTTTTTTTTACCATGATTTTCGCCAAGGTTGGACGGAGGGAGTGAAAATTTCCAAGGAGCTGGGAATGTACCGGCAACAGTACTGCGGCTGCATCTTCAGCGAGCAGGAACGCTATG
>Ga0123354_10007901_pt1 | contig 16120 bp, 13 predicted proteins | sample TergutLab28metaG_2_FD_97872 | JGI IMG/M metagenome (GOLD analysis project Ga0123354, IMG submission 97872) | Labiotermes labralis P4 segment gut microbial communities from Petit-Saut dam, French Guiana - Lab288 P4 | ecosystem: Host-associated > Arthropoda: Insects > Digestive system > Gut ...
AATAGTTTCTATTGCTAATCACAAAGAGCAGAAGTGAGAGTATATATTGGGATTGTAGTGGTAATATTTTTAGTTTCTTAAAGTATTCTCTACATGAGTCTCTACTTCTAAGTCCCACAATGACTCTAATGGTCCGTTTCTGCAGTCTGAAGACAGTAGTACTATAGTATGAATTTCCCCAAAAGATTATTCCGTATGTCAATATGGATTGAAAATATGAATAATATATCATCTTTAATGAGTCCAGGGACAGAAATGGTTTGACTGTTCTAATTGCAAAGGTGGCTGAGCTTAGTTTAGGTACTATATTATCTATATGTGTTTTCCAGGAAAGCGTATTTTCTATTACTAGTCCAAGGAATTTTGTAGTGCAAGTTTTGGCTATTTTCTCATTTTTGTGTCTAATATTTAAGTCAATTTGAGAGCTATTTTTATTAACAAATTGCATATAGTGTGTCTTGTTCGGATTTAGTGATAATAAATTAGTCTTGACTAGCTGCATACCGGTGACCTCAAAAAGAACTCTACTCCATTGAATAAGTACGTAAGTGATTGTTACCACTAGACGATCTGTGGTTACCACAATCAGAAAGGCAGTCATCACTGTAGAGCAAATGGGGAACTAAAATCTTTGCCTTCGGAATATCTTCACAGGAAACGTTCTGTGACGGTAGACAATCTAACTTATTAATCTGTGATCTAAGGATTTCGCGGCGGTGGAAATGTCAAGGGTTTGTTGTGATGAGTTCCACGTGATGGTCGGTTGATTGCCTCTGTGTTACTAGTTACTTATGTAATGTGTGTGTGTACACGCACAGTGGAAACATTGAATTCGAGCACACGGTTGAGTGCCTGTTGTAATTCGTCTCAGACAAAATTTTACAAATCTGCATTCAGTACGAGCTTCGAGTCTACTGCATGTGCAATTAATCCTCATCGAAAACATTGTATTTGATGACAGTGGTAATGTTTCATGTGTAGATTTCTGCGTGTCTTTAAGACTGTGATTATAGTGTTATGTTCCTGTGTATCATCAAGACCTCTCAGTCTGAAGTTTGACACAATTTTCAGCGTAAGGAACAGGAGAGGTAACAGTATTGTGACTAGGTTACGGGCTGGTCCCTGTCAATCCAAGAGCATAATGTATAGTGTCCATATCGGACCTGGAGCCCACTCCGCCTATTCTCCAGTGGGTACTTGTGATTTCCGCAAGTTAAAGCTTTCGGGGCGTGAAGCAAACCACTTGCCTGCATCTAGTGCAGAAGTTAACAATACGCGGAACCATAACCCTGATCCCCCTACATCCTGACGGAGTTGTGCACAGGGATGACTTTCCCATGCTTTCTGTACCTTGCTACATGTGTGTGGAGCACGAATAGCCACATTACCTTATGTTCATTCTCTTATTTGCAGCCACTTCTCCATGTTTGTGTGTTGGCCTCCTTATGAATAAGGATGCTTAAGTCCACAGCCATTGGCACTTTCTGTTTATGACTTGTACATTGTACAACACTGTGTGCACCAAGCAGGCTGCCTAAGCACTAATTTTTCTGCCTGGTTTTCAGGATCTGTTTGGTTTGAATCCTCGTGGGTACATCAACTATTGTGACTGGATTTTCCAATGGTTTAATCTATGGTAATGCTATGATAATACTTCAGATTAGCCACTGATTGCTTTGATCCACATCCTTTTGAATTTGTTACTCACTGATCATCCTATTATTGACACTAAAATCTAAGCCAGTCATTACATAAACCATTAATCAATACAATAAAGTATCCCTGCATGCAATCTACAGTCCTTTCAGCTTGAAGATGTGGTGAGTGCATTGATTTTTGTGGTAAACCTACAAACTAGGACTGCAGCTGATGGTGTCTCATGTGCACATGGTTGTGGAGTGACTAAATTTTGGAACTGAAAACAACGCACAAGGTTTAAAAACAGGACCCAGGAAGAGTGTGTATGTAAAATGTAATAGATTTTTATACTGCAGTTGCACCCAAATATAAGTACATATTTTCTGTTCCTCTTTCTTATGTAGCCGCTAAGCCATGGGAGATCATCATTGTACAATACACACAACTGAAGTTCAGACAGGCAAGAATGTCGTCACATACTCAGAAACAGTAGGTAACGGAACCTTCCCATTTTAATGTGCAGTTTACGTGTATTTTTGTACTGAATCAAGAGGTGGTGTTATGTGACCATACGGTAATGATTCTTGGAAAGTTGTTCACTCAGGTCTTTGACAGAAGTTATTAATGAGATGGGTTCATGTGATTTTCTTTTTCTCTGCATCTAGGTGTTTAGGTAGCACCATAAAGGACTTTTTATGCTGCTTTATTCACATAACCTTGAAATTTCTGATCACTGAGTCATTCCATGATCATACACCTGATAAAAATGTTGTGAGATAAATTTAAAAAATGTTGATATACTTCTTCCATGCGATAGGTATACATAATGTATTTCTTACCAACAGTGGGGGCAACAAAATTCACTTATTCACATGTGGGAGACTATTCTGATGTGTTTAAATTATTTCTTGTAGCAGTTCCTCACAGGATACTGATACACACATACCAACAATTATATATATAAACATATGTACACAAAGGAAATCAGGGAGTACTGATGTACAAGGTATATATATACACACACACACACACACACACACATGTGCCAACCATAAAAAAAAAACTTGGTTCAGCACAATGTGAAAGTGGAAATGTGGAAGTGCATTGGAACAATATCAGGAAATGTGTGCCAAATACTGTGAGTGTTTTCATTGGTAAAGTAGACAGGTAGACAGGAAAGTAAGAAAGCCATGGCTTTCAAGGAAATGATCAATAAAATGGATGAACAAAGGGAATGCAAGAATGTAAGCAACAAAGAAGGAAGGAAGAATTACAGAAGACTGAGGAACCAATTGAAGGGAGCCACATACATGGCCAAGAAGAGTATCTGGAGAGCATGTGTCACGAAATCATGGAATTTCAAAGAACAGGACATTATGATTTAATGTAAATGAAGGATAGGGTTGGAAAGAAAACCATGGGGTTCAAAACACTGGCATTGAAGATTGTAACAGGAATATAATAGTAGGTAAGGTACAGGTACTGAAAATTTTGAAGAAGTATATTACAGAACTATAAGATAGACCTAATCAACTAGAATTGAACCTGAAGGGGAAGGAGATGCAGACGAGAGGGGCTGTTATTTAGTTGGCAAAGTGAATTGGAATTAACATGTCAAGGAGGTGAGGGATAAGAAGGCTAAAGGAGATGATGATTTACCTGAGGATATGATCAGACTGGTGGGAGATGATGGTCTCAGGATAATGACACAACTGATCAACAACATACATGAATCTGGAGATTGGCCCAAGGATTGCATGGAAGTCTCAGTGAGTACCTTAAAGAAGAAGCCAAGCATTACAAAATACAGCAACTATGGCACATACAGCAAAAATATTAGTGAGGATAGTTAGAAGAAAGATTGAAAGGCAAATTGAGGATGTATTTGAAAAAGGTCATTTTGGATTTAGAAGAGGATGGGAACTAGTGGTGTGATTGGGATGCTGAGAGTAATATCAGAACAAACTTTTGACACAGATGAGGAGTTGTGTCCATGCTTCAAAGACTAGCAGAAGGCATTTTACCGTGTAAACTGGACCAAACTAAGTAGATCTTAAAAGGCATTAGTATTGGTTGGCACAAAAGAAGATGAATCTACAAGTTGTACATAGAGTAGAATGTTAATGGTAAAATGGACCGGGAAGAGACAAGAGGTTTGAAGACTGGAAGAGGCGTTAGACAAAGATACTGTTTATCACTGATTTTATTTGACTTATACAGTGAATATTGTACTAAAGAAGCTCTTGCAGGATTTGGAGACTTCAAAATAAGAGTACAAGTAACTTGCACTCTGCAACATGCAGATGACCATGTGCAACTGGCTGAGAAGAGCAGTGCTGCAGGACTTCATTGAAAGACTTATTTAAATTGGAAGATGTTGTGGAATGGAAATGAATGTGGAAAAATCTAAGGTGGTGAGAATCTCAAGGCAACCATCTCCAATACAGATTATGATAGATCAAAAACAGCCAGAGAAAGTGGAATATTTCAGCTATTTGGGTAGCATGATAACAAATGATGCATGATGTAAATGTGATATTAAATCCAGGATTGCTATGGCAAAAGCAGCATTCAACAAGAAAAAGGCTGTTTTTACAGCAGATTGGACTTAAATTTAAGGAAGAAACTAGTAAAGTGCTACATTTGGAGTATAGGTGTGTATGGTGCTGAAACTTCAACACTACGGAAAGTAGATAAACACCCAGAAAGTTTTGAAATGTGGTGCTGGAGATGGATGGAGAAGATCATTTGCACCAATCACATGAGAAATGAAGTGTTACAAAGAGGCAAGGAAGAGAGGAATATCCTACAAACAATAAAATGAAGGAGGTCTAATTGGATTGGTCACATCTTCTGTAGGAACTGCCTTCTAAATCACATTATTGAAGGAAAGATAAAGAACAGGATGGGTGTGACAGGAAGATGAGGAAGAAGACGTAAGCAGCTACTGGATGGCCTTCAGGAAACCACAAGATACTGGAAAATGAAAGAAGAAGTACTAGATTGCACTGTGTGGAGAAATGACTTTGGAAGAGACTATGGATCTGTCATAAGACAGACAGCAGAATGAATGTATATACATCCCTTGTATGTCAGTACTGCTTGAGGGTAGCTATAAGGAATGCCAAAACATGTTGGAGTACTCTCCCATATGTGGATAAGTGAATTTTGTTGTGCAGTTTGTTGATACTAAATTTATTTATGAAGAAAAGTATTTATTATACTGGAAGCATTTACTCCACTTAAACATACATCAGTGCCAGTCACAGAATTTAGTGTTCCATAGAATATTTTTGCATTTGAGAGCATTTGTGTTCTTAAGTGGGATTTGGACATGTGTATTAAGCTACTGCTGCTTCTTTTGAGAGTAATTTTTAGATGTCAGTATGTCACAACCAAATTTAATGCACTAAAAGGTGATATAAATTGCAACCAATAGGATACAAGTGGGATCAATTTGTACTCAATCTTTATTCTAGCAGTACAGATGAAATTTATGTACTTTGATCATAATGAAACACTGCCATCCTGTTTTAAGCAGTACATAACCAAAAAAGTTGTACTGAAAATCACAATTTCACACTTTCTTTTATGATTACATATTAACAAAATTCATCATTCAAATTGCTTGTCTTATAATATTTCTGGGTTTAGGACAGAGTCTTACTTTCCAGAATAAAAAAAAACAAAGTGCACAAATTATCTGTGCAAAGGTTTCCTATTGGGAGGCAATTTCTATATTTGTTCTTTATATATCTGCAGTTACATGGATGGTTTGACGTCTTTCGTATCTTGCACAAATTTGTTAGTGACCTTACTACTGAGCTTTCATTCGTTGTGTAGCTGTATCTACAATAGTCATGAAAGGACAGAATGGGTTCTAATGCAGATGTACTAGCACGTTACTTGGTCAACAAGTTGTGCTTCACATTTTGTTTTGTTGTAATGTAGGAATTTTTATAGTGTAGTCATAGAAAGATGACACATGTTTTAGGTTTACAGATGTAGGATACAAGAGTCATCTCATCTATGTGTGCAGATACTGATGAATGTTTTCCTTCTTTTGGTTATTGAAAAGCTGCTTGCACATTAGTCATTGCCAAATACAAGGTGCGACCCAAAAGTTTTTAGACGAGTTGTTTTAAAAGAGTACTGTGCGTTACATCTAGCGGCCAACACCATAACTGCATAGTACTATGCTTCATGTAACATGTGACCAGGCTTCAGCAGTTTTCGTTTGGTGATCTGTGAGTACAAACTTGTTTTGCAAGTGAAGATTTTTTACCTTGTCATCGGCGTCATGGAGGAGCAGAGAGGGGCAATTAAATTTTGTGTTAAAGCTGGGAAAAGTGCTGTGGAAATGATCGAACTGATTAATAAGGCTTATGGTAGCGCTGCCATGAGTCGTGCTAATGTGTATCAGTGGTATGCTCACTTTCGAGACGGAAGGGAGGACGTGAAGGACGATGCCAGAAGTGGTCGTCCTTCGACTGCCAGAACACGAAAACGTGGAATCTATTCGTCTGCTGACAGAAGACCATCATACCACTCTCCAAGTGATTGCAGATCATTTGAATATTGGTAAGGAGACAGTTTGCTCGATTGTAACTGAAGACTTGGAAAAAAGAAAGATCTGCACTAGATTTGTTCCTCACGCCTTGACCACAGAGAAGAAACAAGAATGCGTTATTTACTGCCGGGATCTTCTTTTAATGGGACAAGATGAACGTTTTGGGGAAAATATTACCAGTGATGAAACATGGTGTTTCGCCTGTGATCCGGCCATGAAACAACAGAGTGCAGAGTGGGTGGTTCAAAACTCTCCAAAACCAAAGAAACTTATTTCAAAAATCGAGATTGAAGACGATATTAATTGTTTTTTTCGACGTAGAAAGTGTAATTCATCGAGAGTTTGTCCCTGGAAGGCAGAAAGTAAGTGCAGAATTCTACGCTGGTGTTTTGGATCGGCTACTGAAGAGAATTTGACGAGTTAGAATGACCAAATTCCAATCCAGTGAGTGTGTTCCTTCTTCACGATAACGCACCATCTCATAACGCTGCAATTGTAAAGAAGTTTTTGGAAAACAGGAACGTTGCTGTTCTCCACCACCCACCTGACTCGCCAGATCTTGCACCTGCTGACTACTTTCTCTTCCCCAAGTTAAAATTTTCCTTAAAAGAGCGGCATTTTCAAACAGTGAAGGAAATTCAGTGTGCAATGACAAGGGAGCTTAACAACATTTCAAAAACTGCTTTCCTGGAGGGCATGAAGAAGTTGAAGGAACGTGGAAACAAGTGTATTGATCAAGGAGGAATGTATTTTGAAGAATAAAAATAAATCATGTCCATATAAGAAGTTAATCTGTGTTTTATAACAGTTGTCTAAAAACTTTTGGGTCTCACCTTGTAGTGCACTGACTACTGTCTATGAGTGATTGCAGTTCCTGAATCTGTTGTATCAAGTGAGTCACCACTTGTCACACTTTACTGGTATTTCCAAGGTGTACGTGGGAGTTGCACGTCTAGTGAGACTCTACATGAGTGGCAACCCAGTCTCTCCATACCTGCCAGGTTTGTGTGTATGTTTAAGTGTGTTAGTGAACAACACTGTCAGTTGCTAATATTATGCACTGTTTGTGATAGATAAATGAAGAATTGTGGAGCATTGACAGAAAGATGCTGATTGGAAAAGGAAAGTACTCAGAGAAAAACCTGCCACTCTGTTCACCACAAATCCCACATAGACTGCCATGGGATTGGGCCTGGTTCTTGATGATGAGGGGATGGCAGCTAACTGCCTGAGCTATGCCTTTGGCCCTCTTGCAAGTTTGATCTCCTTGTATACTAGTAGGTAAGAGTATCATTTGGAAAATTCATGCCATTTGAAATGTTATGTCATTCCAGCTTGTAAATAATTCTCTTTTTGGACTGCTTTTCAGCTTCATTGTGTGAACCTCAAATCTTGTAAGCTTAATTTATGCTGGCTTAATTGCTGTACTGTTTGTTAGTATACTGACTTCAAAAGTTGGAAATGGATTAACAGACTTTTATTCACTTGTCCCATCAGAAGCTTACTTTTAGATTCGGAAATATGTTAACATATCTATTAACTGCTCTGGATACAGAACATAGACTTTAATGTTATCAAGGTAAAGAATTTCCAAGTACAGTAGTTGTGTCCGGGGCCCAGGGTTGCTCTCTGAACAGTGCAGTTTGTCACCACTGTTTATTTAGGCCTGACTTAATACAGAAAATTTCCTTTAATCATATGTTTGGTAAGTCAGAAATCCTGGTAATCTGGCACTTGAGGAGAGTAGTTCCAAGATGAAGCTTTTTACCAAAAAAAAAAGTTTTGTCATTGAAACAGATTTCAGGGACATGTTCAAAAAGGTCTGCAAGAGTGTTTGTACAAGATCACTATATGTACCATTTGATGATCTGAAATATTCAGTAATTTGGCACTTACGTGGTCCCATGCAAGTCAGATTTATGGAATTTTGCTGTAGTACAGAGAAAGATACAGTGTATGTCAAAGACATCACTGCAAATATTTTGCAGTCGGAATGTATCACATTGCAGGGAAGTGAAATTGTAATGTGATGATTCATATGAATATTTTGGTTTAACAGCACAACATGGAGTTCATAAAACCAGAATTTGATACAGATGGAGAACTGTATCCGACATCTTGTGTAAATGAAAATCATTTGATGGGCATAAAGGAGGATGAGGATCCTCTCTTAGTAAGATATCCACTAGTGAAGGCTGAAAATGAGGTGAGTGCATTGTTCATCACTAAGCACAGGCAAGAAGAAATGATCTCTGTCCATTTGTTTGGTAAATTTTTTTAAGTCCCCATATTTAAGAATTGTTTATGTTGTAATTGTGTGCCCTTTAGAGTGGAGTATTCTATAGCTATACAGATTGTCTATATTATTTTAACCCTGCAAATACCAAACTATTTTATTTAACGCCAAAGGCCAAGTGAGTTACTGTTATGCTCCATTATGTTTTATACTGTTGTATCAAGTTCACCTTTTAATCCTGATTGGAGAGCTAGGATAGCATGGACAGTCTAAGGACTGGGCTATGGGCTGGACATCTGAAAATTCTTGCTTCCATTCCTGCCAGAGGCACAGGATTTATCTCTTTTGCAAAGCACCCATACTGTCTCTAGATCCCACTCTGTGTCCTGTTAGCTGGATATTGGGAGTCTTTTTCTGTGGGTAAAGTGGCTGGGGCATGAAGCAGACAACTGACCTCCATCTAGTGTTGATATTAGGAAGTGACTGGATCTGTACCTCCAGTCCTGTTCATGGTGTACACAGGGACAGATTTACTTAAGTTCACTTTTTAAAAGAATTCAATTCCTGTGAGTCTTGCACTGAGTGTCAGTAAATTTTGAGGGTAAATAATGAAAGATTTTGTCCTGATCTGTGAAGTCCATGTCTTGCACTAGGACGCCTGTTTGTTGGCTGTTCAAGAGTAGGAGGTGAAAGAAATGTTCATTTCAGCTGAAAATGGAGGTAAAAATAAGGAAGCATTGTGAAAATTTTATTATGAGTTCAGTAATAACAAATAGAAGAAGCTCCTGAGAACGGCAAGGAATTGTCGCATTCTGCACATGACAATGGAATGAATGAATGATTGAATAACAAATAGTGAAAGAAACTCAATTTTTAGGCTCGTTTGCAAAATTGCAAAAAAAAAAAAAAAAAGCTATTGGCTTCATCATGTTTGTCTGTCTTTCCATGCACATGGAACAACTCAGCTCCCACTGAAAGGATTTCCATGAAATTTGATATTTGAGTATTTTTTTGAAAATCTGTCAAGAACTTTCAAGTTTCATTAAAATCTGACAAGAATAATGGGTACTTTACATGAAGACCATTACATGTTTATGATCATATCTTATTTCTTCTTAGAATGAGTAATGTTTGGGACAGAAGTTGTAGAGAAAATAAAACATACTTTGTGTTCAGTAGCTCTTTTTTGATAATCATGCCTTTTATGAGATAATGTGGAAAAACATTGTAGAGCCAAATAGGCCACAGATGACAGTATGGCACCTGCGCATTGCATTGTGGATACCTAAGGCTACAAACACACACTCAGAATATGTAATATTTATTGATTTTTCATTGCAACATTGGTTGCATGAGCACGTCTCAGTATGATGTATGTACATTGCCTTTCTTGTTCGTTTTTTTTAACAGCTGTAGTATTGTTACCTGTTGTAGCTGTACACAGAAAGTTATTTGAACCTAGTCATGGCAAAGAATGAGCATGTAGCTGGTAGTGAAAAATGAAGTACAGTGTTTACAGCACAATATCAAGAGCTGGGGATGACTCATTTGGTATAGTGACTAGGCTGTGGGCTGGATGAAAAAGGAATTGGTGTTTGATTGCTGGCAGGGACAATACATACACTCCAGGTCTGAAGTCTCTCCAGCATTGTATTCAGTAAGTATGAGAGGCTCTTCTCCCAGATGTGCATTGGCTGGGATGTGAGGCTGACCATTGGGCTCTTAGTGCCAAGGTTAAGAATTCACTGATCTGTACCACCATGCCTCCACATGCCTTATGACACTGTGCTTATTTAAGCACAGGGACAACTTTTCAAGTATCTTTAGTAGCAGAATGTCAGTGTCAAGAAGAGCAAGGTACATTTACATTTGAATTTTTTGTATTACATTTTGATTTGTTTCACATTTTGCTTACTATGACGAACACAGTCTGTCATTCCGCCTAACAATGCATCGACTTATTGGTCCCTGTCTATGTTTGTAGGTCCACCCACCCACAAACTGACTTACCTACATTTTGTCTGTTAGGCTGTTTACTCTCTTTGTGCCTTTCTATATGTATAGACCTTGAGGTGCATCTGTCTACCTGTTCATTACCCATTCTTACATTTATATCTGTTTACCTGTGCATGCATCACATATCCACCACTGCCATACAGTACTTGTAACTGAATGACATAGGTGTCATTGATGTAGATAATCAGTGGTCTGCCTGTGTCTAAATTGTTCCCTTTAAATGAGACAAAACGGAGGTAAGCCACATATTGATACACTTTTGTGAGGCAGTTATTTTAGACAGTGTTGTCTTTATCTTTATTTTGCAGGTCCTTATGGATTTCATTAAAGCAGAAATTAGTTCTGATAGTGAGGCATGTCTCACATGTTGTAACAGTGACCATGAGAAGATCAGTGTAAAAGAGGAGGAAGAGTCTATGTTAACATTTCCAGTTCAGAATGCTGATAATGAGGTAGATGATGCTGTGTCCCATTACATACTGTGAAGCACTTTTATATTGTTATGCATGAGGGCATAATATCTCTAGCATGTTGAACTGCTTGTTCATGTGTGTTTTGTGTGTGTGTGTATATACAGTAAATATACATACATATAGATTTTATTTAGGGTTCTTAAAATTTTATGATACAGAATAATTCAATGTCTCAATTGCAGTGAAGTTTCACTTCATTTCAGTGTAACTGATATATGTTTCTTATTTCTTGGATGCTGGCATTTAAGCACACACAGGACACATTTTCTTTACCATGTCCTTAAGTTCCTGTGATACATGATGAAGGCTCGGGCATGCAAAAATTTTCAGCTTTTTTGGCCAATCTGTCCATTTGTGTTATACATTTCTACTCCTTAAACTTTCATCCAGTAGTAACATATTCTGCATATTTAACAGAACATGTGGAGTATTTTCTTTTAAGTTTTTTATTTTCACTTATGATAACGAAAATATTTGAGACTGCATTCCACATAGGAATTGGAATAGTGCTGTCCATGTAGTGACTAGGGTACAGACTGGTTGACAGAGGGAGTGTAGTTAAATTTGTAACAGCGGCAGGAGAAATTACTGCTCAAAGTGTCCAGACTGGTTCTGGTGCCCTCACCCAACTGCGTATTCAGTGAGTGGCTCTCTCTCTGGGATAAAGCAATTGGGACATGGAGCTGCAATCAAATCTAGTGTCAAGATTAAGAATGAGTAGAGGTGTACCCCACTCCCCCTTATGCCTTCATGACTTGCACAGAAACTATTTATATATATATATATATGTGCTATATATGTGTGTGTGTATGTGTATATATTTATTTATTTATTATTGGAAGACTTTTTCTTCTTCCATTCTACATCCCTGGGTGGGACTTGACATCCTCATTATCGATGACAGATACGTAAATTTTCATCATTATTAAAGAACTGTTTTTGTGTGTTACTGGCATATTGTGTAAACATTCAAATTGTGTAGATGTAAATTACAATATGTCAGTCAATAATTTTGTTGCATATAATTTATCTTCTCCTTTTTTCAGACTGTGAAGACAGTTGAAGCACTGGAAGTTACTACTGATTTGCGGAGTGTTCATGCTAGTGGACCGCATAAGAATTATGTTGACCTGCAAGAATGTGAGAGCCACAGTGAGTGTTCTGAAATTGATGAAAATTCATTTAGTGAACATGACACTATAAATACTCACAAACATACTTACTCATGTGATGTGTGTGAGAAAGTCTTTAGTGAGCGAGGTAATCTCAAACAGCATCAGCGTGTACATACTGGGGAACGTCCATATCAATGTAATGTGTGTAATAAAGCCTTTAGTCAGCATAGTGGTTTGAAGTGCCATCTTCTTGTGCATACAGGTCAACGCCCATTTTCATGTCATATATGTAAGAAGGCCTTTAGTGTGCAAAGTAATCTCAAGCAACATCTTCGTGTGCATAGTGGAGAGCTTCCTTATTTATGTGATATATGTACAAAAGCTTTCAGTACACTTTATAATCTGAAGCAACATCAACGTGTGCATACTGGAGAACGCCCGTTCTCATGCGATGTATGTAAAAAATCCTTTGGTCAGCGAGGTCAACTGAAGAAACACCAGCTTGTGCATACTGGAGAACGTCCATACTCCTGTGATATATGTAAGAAAACTTTCAGTGTGCATGGTAATCTCAAACAACATCAACGTGTGCATACTGGAGAACGTCCATACTCATGTGATATATGTAAGAATGTTTTCAATCACCGTAATCATCTCAAGCAACATGTACGTGTGCATACTGGAGAACGTCCATACTCATGTGATATATGTAAAGAAACTTTTCCTAGGCGTGATACTCTTAAGCAGCATCAGCGTATTCATGCTTATGCAGAACATCTGTGACCTTTTGTTATATGTAAGGGTACCTTTCTCTTTCAGACAGTAAGGTTACATGTGATTGAACTTGTTGCTAAATGACTTGATGTAATTCTAAGAACTTGTACACTGTGTGAGATACTGTTATATAATATATTCTGCGTGCTATTTTATAATGTATTTTATAACAACATACTGATGGAGTTAGCAGTTCCTACTTAAAAGAATGCACACTTCTATGATACTACATGACATCACATCCCAGAAGATAGCAGTCTTTGTAATCAGCACCATGGCAACCTTAAGTTCCCAAAAACGCAGTCATGTACAGAAGAAGAACATAATATGATAGGCTGTATCGGGGTTTTGGATCATGTGGTACCACAGCATTTCAAAACCTGGATCTTATTTCCTCTTGAGGTGTATCACTCACCTCAGCTCATCAGTCATTTTGCACATCTTAATCTCGGGGATTCTAAGTGTTTCTAAATAGCAAAAGTGTAATATTGTCAATAATTGGTCATTATAAAATATTTTTCTTTGTATTATTTCACCAAATTTTTAAAGTTTACAGATGTTTGTATGTATGGATGTGACATTGAAACTTTATACACTTCTTGTCTTGGTGTAACTTAAACACAACTGATCTCATCCTGGGTACAAAGCAGACTACTGCTTGCTTTTGGATTACAAACTCTCACAGTTTCAAATTCATCCTCCCTTAATTTTCTTACTGTTTCCAGTTGGCTGACTGTTAAATTTCACCACTCCCTAATAGATTCAAATATTGAAATTTTGAAGACATTATCTCCATTGGCTCCCACTTAATTAAAGTTGTTCCGCGTGTCATTACTCTGTGAACCCCTGTATGCATCCTATTGGTTTTTCTTAATGTGCAAGTGTGACTAACATGGTATCCTTCCCAGCAAGATTTAAGATGTCCAAAAGCTGTCAAAGTATACAATTTCAACTTTTCCAGAAAGTTCCCTAAACCGTTAATTTTGACACTTACAAATGGCAAGCCTGCTAGCTCATTATACCTGATCTAAACTCTCTCTCTTCTAAGCTGCTATACAGACTCGTTACAATTTCCTTTCCACCCTAAACTAAATTACTAATTTTAAACAAATCTGTTCTGTCTTCCAAATGTATAAGTTTGACACCTAATAAGGAATTAAACCACATATAATGGTAAGTGGAAAGTGGTAAAAAAAATCCTGATCTGCTGGGCCTATTAGATAGATCCAGTCTGTATCACTCTTCCAGTAATGGAACTGTTTTTAATGGGGCCAGCAGATTACAATCCACCCTCCCCCACATGAAGATGGAAACACATCCCATTTTTGAATGATGGCACAAAGAAACAGATGGGCCAGATATGATCATTTCTGGAAGCAGGTGAAAGTATGAAGGACCTTCTCAAGTGACATACATAGAGAGAGCCTAAATTAGTGTAATAGGACAAGGTGTTGAACAGGCAAGTTGGGTAAGATTATGTTCTCAGATTTTTGTTCTGATTAACCAGCAAGCTGTGGTAATTGAAGAAGTGTTATATATATGACACATAACAGAGTTCATCTTGAAGTACCTGCAGTTTCTATTCAAATATTATCTCCAGGGAATGTGAATTAATCACATAAACTTTGTATTTTGGCACCCTCCATGAACAGTAATTACTTGTAGTCAAACTTGGAGATATGGAAGGCCAGAGCTATGTAAAGAATGATATCAGATTTTGCAGAACATAGCAGTAGGAATTTGTTTCTTCAAAAACATGGGCCATTAAATTTTGCTTGCATTCCCTGCGTACCAGAACCTGATCTTAAGGTTATACAGTGTAAAATCGTGAACATCACAGGAATTTTCAGAGTACCAGGATTTGTCACTCTGGCCACTAACATTCTCATGTACAATACTGGAGTCCTGCTTCTTACTCCACATGAAAGAGTTGCTCTGTGGTTCTGATTTTATATGAGCATGCTTTTAAAAGTGTTGCTGCCCTTGAGCTCAGTTGTGACTTCCCATTTCAGTTAAGAGGTAACATTTTTCTTTATTATCTTTTTGTCCAGCACAGAAACTACCATTCAGATTGTCTCCACTATTCTGTAGACTTCCTTTCTACAACATGGTTGATGCAGAATATTTTTTATGAAACTTTTGGTGACATTTTTTACATGATGTGAATACTGTAGAGGTATTGTAAATGAACATTCTTTGCTCTGTAGAAAATATTTCAAAACACGTATTGCCCTAGTGTGTATGAGATGCAAAAGATAAGGGAGTGTCACTTTCCAGTGTTGAAATCATGCAGCACTCTGCAGGTTTGCATTGTTTAACTCAGTTTGTATTTCCCTGTGCTAGGAAAGATGGTTAAAATTATTCTGTGTAGTGTGTGATAATGACAGCGTCACAAAATAAACCAAAAAGTAAAGAATTAATTCGATATGTCCCAAAGCCCAGTGTGGGCAGATGTGAAGTTTGGAGAGCAAGCGGCTAACTTGATATCTTTTGATCTGAAACATCATGTGCTGACAATGCTCAGGAAGGTGATGTCCTGCTACAAGGCGTTTGTGCACAGTATCACAAGTTTAGAGATTTTAGTGTTTTGCACAGTATCACAAGTTTAGGGATTGTGGATCAGGTAAATAATGTTGTAGAGCCTGACTGGCAACAACTGCTGAGGAAGTCTGAGTTTCAGTTTGAAATTTCTTCACCATCCAAATTAAGAACCTGAGAATGCCTTTTGTCTGGCAAACCATCATAACCATGTTATCTGGATTTCTATTATTAATTAAAGTTCTCTCATAATTTCATGTCCATACCTATGTTGTTTTACACATCTAGTAGTATAAAACATCAGTACGTGTATCTGCATAATAAAATCACATATACATCCCTAAGACACATTTCAAACAAGTATGTATCCTCAGGGCAGAATACAGTATATGCTGTGTGATTACACAGCTTAGAATGTCTAATAATACAGTCAAAATTAACAACTTACATATATACTAAGGTGAATCAACAAGTAAAGTGAATTTTTCTGTAGAGACATTGCAGTCAGTGCACTGCAAAAATTAGCAGTTGCAGTAACTACATACAAGGCATTGGTGTGATGAGTCATTAACTTACTCCATGGTGCAGAGTCCTTCTTGAGAAGCTAACTGGTTTGCAGCTAGTCAAGAAATTCCCTGCATTTTATGGAACCTGAAGGTTCATTACCGCACTCACAAGCGTCCGCCACCTGTCCCTATCCTGGGCCAACCCAATCCAGTCCACATACCCACATCCCACCTCCTGGAGATCCATCCTAATA
>Ga0123354_10007904_pt1 | contig 16116 bp, 7 predicted proteins | sample TergutLab28metaG_2_FD_97872 | JGI IMG/M metagenome (GOLD analysis project Ga0123354, IMG submission 97872) | Labiotermes labralis P4 segment gut microbial communities from Petit-Saut dam, French Guiana - Lab288 P4 | ecosystem: Host-associated > Arthropoda: Insects > Digestive system > Gut ...
GCACTTGAAGATCTCTTTCTACTTCCTCTTTCCATCTTTTCCTGGGTTTTCCCCTTCTTCTCGTCCCTTCCAGTTCTTGAGTGAAGATCTTTTGGGCATCCTATCCTCCTCCATTCTCTCTAGGTGACCTAACTAGCTTATCCTTTGCCCTTTTATCCATTTTACTATATTTTCTCCTTTGTTAATCTCTTCTAGTTCTCTATTCGTCCGACTTTTCCATTCGCCGTTTTCATTACTAATATTATTACTTCTGGTAATGCTTGAGAGCGAAACTGCACCTCCGAATCTAAAAAAAAAATGCAGATTTGTTTTGCCTAAGTATTGAGGGCTGAGGAGAACCGTTGTGTATGAGATAGAGGAAGCAACGGGAAGCTGGGGGAAAACTGCATAATGAGCAGCTAAATATACGACCATCTCTTGTTCTACGCGTAGTCACCTTACTGAAAAAGTGGATGTAAATATAAAAGGCGTAAATCAGAAATGATATTTTCATATAAAAAAAAGTTTGGCGTCATAGAATGCAGCCAACCAACGGGCGTCAAACCGAAAATGAGAATGCGCAAATTAAGAACTGGTGTAAATTTATAAGAAGCATCAAGGCAAAAAGGCGTAAAACAAGGGCTTATATTGTTAGGATGATAAAATCAAGGAAGATGAGGCGGGCAATGTACAAGTATGAAGAACTCACAAAAGCGAGAGAAATTGATTTAGTCCTTAAACCTGTAGAATTCAGAACTTCTGGGAGACAGCCGAAGAGAGGGAATAATATTAAAAGGAAACTTAAAGGAACAGGGCGTGACAGTGTGGACTTGATTAATCCCGCTGACGATAGGGACTAGTGACCAGCACTTCTGGATGTACTGATGAAACCTCGAGCTTCGTAAATGCTGGTAAATGACAGAGTAACCGACGAGTGACTGCTAGCTTCTTAATGAGGACCTTCTTCTGTGCGATTATGAACTGGTTATCTTCTATGCGTGCTTTCATTAATACATGATTCCTGGATATTCCGTACTGTTTTTGCGTCACATAGTTTGAGCAACACAGACAAATAGTAATGTGAAATTAATTACACATTTTTTAAATAGCACGTAGATTATAAAGATGACGTAGAATTCCAGTGTCACCTGTCTGTTTTGTGTGCATTAATTTGTGTGGTAATTTTCCAGAACTATTCAACCGAGTGCATTTGACGCTGGGGTTGATACCAAATTTTGATGGGCGAAATTACATTTTGCTCGTGTCGTGGTACAGTACTCCCTGCCATAGTGCAATTCCGTATGAAGCATATATTTTTAATTGTTCCAAAACCGTCTCACATAAGCAATTTAAACACGCATATTGTGAGTGTATCTGTATGACGCGAAAAAGTGACCAGTGAGGACTGGTGAATGCGGTAATAAACGTCCGGATTTCATAACCGACGTGAATATTTTGACGGTTTAACGACGTTTACCTTCTAATGACGCACTGTGAGTCAGGGGAGTTACATCTAAGTTCTGTGCGTGCATGAGACCGTTATTAATATGAAATATATTTAATAAAATTGGGATAGAATTTATGATTTACATTTTAAAGATTACTGTTTATGGACTCCTACAACAGTACCAGTATGTGTGTATCATGTGTAATGCTTATGCAAACATAGCGCAAAACGTTATAACGCCTTTCCATTTCTTCTTAATTAATGTGAAATCATTGAGGTAGCCCTTAACATTATTTAACAATTAAAGAAGAAGGTACAGTTCTGCACGCCGTGACGGGATATGGGGGAGTGGAGGTCTTTCTCCACTCCTTAACTACAGAACTAGAAGTGAGTGTTCAGCTGTTCCCCTCAACTGCTACACCCCAGCGCAATTCCCCTGGTATTCTTTGGATAGGTGAACGGGTGGAATCCAGAGCCATTCTGGAAGTTTTGGAGAATAGAAAAATCCATAATAGTACCGGAAAGCACCCAAGATTTCTCGGATGGTCTAGTCACTACCGACTAGACTAACGAAGGATGGACGAAAGAGGAGTCGTATCTTGCAATCTGACCTGCAGTAGGCAGCTGTTGTATTGTCCAGGCAAGGACACTAATTCCATTTGAATGTCACTCCATACAGGTACAACATTGGTAGAACAGCCCATATCTGGGTACTCCAGAGGCTGATAAGCAGAAACCTGCATGGCCTTAAAGGGTGAACGGCGAATGGCTTCCAGAACGAATTTATTTTTGTATTTTATATTGACCTATTTGGTGTGACTTATTTGCATGGAAGTCGGTGTGAATCTAGCATATTGTACCAGGCATTCCGACTCAAATATTATGTGCTCTTTGTCAGTTATTTGTCAAGAACGCTCTGCTAGTGCATTGAAAATGTCTTTCCATACCCTTTCTGAATTAGAGTACTCAATAATTACGGACGCATATTTGACACTGAATACCTGAATTTTATAAGATGCCCTCAAACACCTACGAAGAATAAGATATGTTTGTGATAATACGTCTGGAAATTTTGGTAGACGTGCAATAGGAACAGCTAAATTGAGTTTCAGTTAAACAGCATTCATACTTCTTTTTTACATGTGACATTAAAAGTTTGTATACGTGGAAATTAGTGTAAATTATGTGAAAACAAGAAAAAACCACCTGCCATTTTACCTCCAGCATGTGTCACATTAAATTTATAGGCATTACTTGTCACTGCGATTAATGGTCTTTAAATTAAGGGCTGGAGTCTGTGGACTTAATAAACGCCAGAACTTCAGCGTATATTTTTCACATTCTACAGGTCCTGACTAAATTTTCAGCTGGCTGTAGCCACTTCTGACTGATGTGTTTTGTGTTACTTCAGTTTCTGAAGCATTATGGTGCAGAATTGCCCTACGGTAGGACATAACCTGTTTTCTTCCCTGTCTGTCTATGTTTATCATTCATAATCTTTATTTGCACCAGTGACCTTTCTATTTTAATTGCATGGGAATTTGACACACTATTACGATATAAATAAACCAAAGTAATGTGATGTATTTTAGCTATTTAAGCGTGAATGGAATCAGGGCTTGCGAGATTGTAATTATAAATATCCGAAGCAATAACCTCAGGCAGTAATTTCGTGCTGAGCTTAGAAACATTTGTCATCTCTTCAAATTTACAAAACGTTAAATATCTAGGAACACAGAACAGCAATTCTGCCAAAATATGTGTACAAGTCATATAGTGCCGCTAACAGAAAGCTATAAACGCAGTTAAAATGGGTTAAATACTATCTGTGATGGAATTTTTTCTTTAAAATAAAGGACTTTAAGAATTTTGATGATGAATATTTTGGAAAAGCGCAGAACGAGAGAGCAGGTAGAGGATTCAATAGCAGGCGTAAGCTTATAAGAATTGGAGGCGGCTAAGAGTGACTGAAAATCTTTTCAAATTGCTGGGTTTGGACTTTGGAGTATTTAAACTTCAGGGTCGGCTACCAGAGATGCAGTAATGTCTTAAAGTACTGCATTTCTTAATTTTTTATATACTTCTGTAATTGTGAAGTTTATTTTTTGTTACGCGCGGCATGAGTATGGAACAAATGTAATTACACAAACATTAGAATGTCTTGTTACTTGATGTACACAGTGTATAATATTCACGAAGTATGTGAGCAAGACTGGAGAACAATGCTTTTAGCTGTTTGTAAGGTGAGACCTAAATACAGCTTCACAAGTGAGGAAGTTGGTGTTAATTTATGTAAGACACTCTATTATTTGTATCGGATTTGTGACGAATTATTCAAGGGACTGCAGTGAGTGGATGGTAATTTACACTTGAAAGCATGAAGGTGCTTGTCCTTTGCATTACGTATTGAGCGTAAAGCGGCGGCACGAAATTCAACCGCATACACCAGTTGGTTATGAACTGTGGTTTGTAGAATCCTGCACTGCCATGTGACGTGCTGGGCTTTGCTGCCATTGAAGGACTAAGTAAGAGATTTCATGTTTTCAAATGAAGGTGATTTTAGTCCTTTTGGACATGACTCTATTCCGTTGGTTTATTGGGGCCAACACCCTGGAAGAGTTATTGTCATCGTGTTCACGGTGGGTCATGACACGAAATATTCGTATTCAACAAGTTTCTTAAATACATAAACTACAGGTATTTTTTTTGGACAGCACAATCCAAACCAGGTTTATATTTAAAAAATGTAGGCCTTTCCAGTCACTATGCATTGTGAGTGTATGAGGTCAAATTTGATGAAGTGGAACTGACAGCTGGAGCCCAAATGGGGGCGAGAACCTTAAAACTTTGTCGGAAAACTTGCCGAGAGAGACTATTTGGTAGACTTAGGCTAGATGGAATATAATATTAAAGTCTATTTTCAAGCAAAGAAGCGTGTGGTATGGACTGGATTTAATTCGATCTGGATACAGTCCCGAAGAGGGTTAATGAAACGAAAGGACTACAGGTTAGACGCAGAGGTAAATGCAGGATAATATTAAAATTTATCTTTAAGAAAGATTTTGTGTGTTGTGGACCGACTTTGGCTCCTAATGCAGTCCCGAGGCGCGTTCATATCAACACTGTCGAGAACCTTCGAATTTAATAAAAGCCATTATTTCTTTATCCCATGTACTACTGACATCTCAAATACTGAGCTCCATGAATTAATTCCAGTTGAGATAAGCAGTAACTCTTAACCTCCTTCTTTTTGGAAGGGAAGTTATATATGAAACACCGTGTATCCGTAGAGATGAGGCAAGTAAATTGGGTGCTTGAAAGTAAATAAGGGGTCACATAAAGCGGAAATTCTCGAATAAAATGTATTTGTATGTGGATCCTTGTATTCATGGATTGGTACCGTGGAGTATTAAATTCGTGAACGGAATAGACAAAAGCATTACTCATTCAATGAAATGATACATAAGGTTCAGTACATATATGCAGTATTTGCTCTGTTAATACCTAGAGAGCGATACAGCACGTATATGCGTATTTATACTACTCGAGATAAAACGGAATGGAAGAGAAAGGTACTAATCGAATTGAAAATATCAGTCACCGTTTTGTCTGCATATTACTGAATAACTGAGCGACTGTTAGTTTCTCAAGAAGATCTGTTCCTTGTAGCTAATCCTAGTTGACTCCTTCTGTAGTTATTGTCGCCTCAGCTGCGTGTCATGTAGTATCTAATTATTCTAAATGGTGTAGGGCGACGCCGTCATGCCTTTTTTTTTAAGCTGGAACTTCAGCATGATGCCAATTGCAATGCAATTTCTTTTTATTAGCGTACTTTCTTGTAAATGCAGGTTGTTCCGGTTGTGTTATTCAATCGTTAATAATATAATGCAAGTGTCCACTGAGACTGATACAACTGACAAATATTAATTCGACAGTTTGTCCTTTTAATACCAGTTGTGCTAGTTCATTGCCTTGATATAGAAAGGTGCATTTATCGTCACCTGAATATTTCTTCAATTTATTTAAGTAACACACCAACAAAGCACATTTGTAGTCTTTAATAAGATAAAATTTACATTAAAACTCTTACAACGCTCCTACATGTTTCGATCATACTACCATCCTCAGGGAGCATACTTTGTTCCTTGCTAAAGTTACAGTATAAAACACTCAGTGCTATGCGGCACAACAAGCACATGGATAGCCGGTCTCAACTGAACAGCGTCCGACTCATGTTCGTATAACACAAGACATGCTGCCACAGTACCAAATTAATTATAACGTAGTAAATCACTGAGTGTTTTAAACTGTAACTTTAGCAAGGAACAAAGTATGCTGATTGAGGATGATAGTATGATCGAAACATGTAGGAGCGTTTTAAGTGTTTTAATGTAAATTTTAGCTTATTAAAGACTATATATATGTGCATTTGTTGGTGTGTTACTGAAATAAACTACAAAACGCTCAGTGCAACGATAAAGATCTCTTCAGTTTCTTTGTCATTAATTCTCTAATGACCATTTAAACAACGCGCAATACTTTCGTACTACTTTCCCTTCGATATTTCAGGCGTAAAAAATACCAAGGACTTATTACTACTTTAGTGGACAAAACAGTGTTTAATTACACAAAAAGTAAAAATTACTTAGACTTGTTCTTTCTCCTACTTGATATATTATAAAAGTGTATAAGGGAAGTAAAGATGAGTCTCCAGGAATTCTTTAATTTATGTACTGAATGAAGATGGGTAATTAAATTCATGTTCCAGCCACTTTACCCCGCCTTACAGAAGTCACTAATACTAACCAGACAAAAGCTGAATGCGCCCCGGAGCCACTTGGAAGGATTCGCGACCTTCCGTTTCCAGAATTAAATTCTTCGTAGTCTGACATAACCGTTGATTCATCTGTCCTTATTCTTGTCGGATTAAACACGGTAGCAATCATATGCATATATACTTAAACTGAAGCTCCAGATTTGTACATCCCGTTAGACTGTTTAGCATAAAATCTTACTTTCATTTGATGAGCCAACATGATAAGCCACTATAGTTTTTGGACTGCGTGGTCTCTGAAGGTGGAATTAGCAAGATTCCCAAAAGTTTCTGTAACTGTTTGCTAGTTGGCAAGGCATTGTATCTCGGAAGACCTGAATTCTTATCTTGCTATGAGTACTTCCATTTCTGGAGATTTTTATACATTGGTATCAATATTTTGTTCGCGATTTTGTGATAAATCTCTTGGTTCTCAAGACAGTGTTGAAAGACTTTGAACTACAGGCACTCTGCAAGTTGGCTGATTGCTGACATCATACATGTAGATGGATGTCATCCCGTTTGATTCTCGACCGTGGCACAAGATATTGTGAATAATATATTCGTGACTTTATTGCTTCATTGCAGACGAATGAGCTCTTTCTGTAATCCGTCCCTCCCAGTAAATAAAATTATACCCTTATTCTGTGTCGTTCTGATAACGTATTGGTTTCATACACTGGTGAGAAAGGGAAACAAAAGGGAAGCTACTGGCAGAAGAGGGTGAAAGAAAATGTTAAACAGGCAGGTCTATTTGTCAACCTCGACTAAGTACGACTTCCTTAACAAACAATATCTATATCTTATTGTTGCATGGAACAGGCTGGTTCAGCAAGTTTAGAAACTAATTTCTTTTCGGTTAATCGAATTGTGTGTTCTGTACCTAACAGTGCTGTTAAAACCGTAGCGTCGAGCTAAATGAGCAGAGTACCAAGAATGGCGAAAAAGTTACGATTTGAGAAAAAAACAGCCGCTTCTGTTTTACGATGCTACCATTATTTGTCTGGAGAAGAACTAAGTAAATAACAAGAGAAACCGTATTTAGGTTAGCCAGTAAAGACGAGAACTACGTTCCAAATGTAATAAGTCTGGACTGTTCTTACAACAGCCTGTTAGGTTATCGTTCTGATTTGTCTGGTTTAACAATCGAATTCATCGTGATTGGGTATTGTTTCCTCTGGGTACCTGGGAAAATTCTTGGTAGGTAATAATTCTATTCAGTCGACAATAGACCACCACAAACCTCACCCCTTTATGTTCCCCAGTAGTTGAAGTTGTGTGGTAAATGTTTGCTTCTATAAACTTTAGAACAAAGAGAGGTAGTTTAGCAGTAAAGGTTGTGAGAAACTCAGAAGAATCCCGAATCCTGTGTTCTTCGTTCAGATATACTGTTCGGAGTGTTGCATAGCTTACTCGGATTTTCCGCTTGCATGTGTACCCAGTAAGTTAACTTTAACAGTAACTCGGGTGTCTTTTGTTGTGAAGTTGAGTCTTCGCCAATATCTACTGATAATTCATGTGGTTTTCTCCAGTTTCCGCAGGCGAATGGCTGGTCAGAATTTTTGAATAAGCCATGGCCGTTTCGTACCCAGCCATTTCTATTTCAGCACATAACACACCCATATTTTACAAATCGATAGATAGGGCAGTCTGTTAAATGAACCACAAGGAAGTGAACCGTAACTATAAAACATAGCTCACTCGTTCCTATTCCGGTCGAAGGTCGAATAACTCGACGAGTCTTGAGTTTCCACGAAGGTGTGGTTGCCGATTCTGTTCTGGAATAAGACGTCGTGTCACTCGATAATCTGTTCCCGACGTTTCGAAGGAACCTGACGCCTTCGTCTTCAAGGGCTATTCTTCTTGGACGTCTGGACCTTTGATGATAAACTTACCGTGTTCCTTCAAATGTCGGGATCTGAACGCGGCGTCATATGCGTGTAGCAGCAGAACGGACTCCTTACCCTGACGAGGTTTTCGTTGATTTCCTCAGTACATTCCGGAGATTTTGAGGCAGTGCTTTAAAATCATCTGCACTCATCGCTTCGGATATTTCCCAGTTTATGACGTTTTACACGTAACACCATTAGAACTTGATGCATTGGTAAGAAATTACCACTGCTTGCTGCGTAATAACCAAGAAGAGCACTGTACTCAGCTACTTCGCGGTAGAAACATGAAATCACGCCTTGATGCATTGCGTTTCCTAACCTACCGATCAATCAACCAGCGCAAAGATGTTTCTGACTTCCAGAATGGTGGCGATTATTACATGAAATTTTATTATCTTTTTTCATTGAGCCTTGAATCTAAGAAGTGAAGGCTTAAAAGTGAGTAATGCAGTGAACGATCCTTTTCTGTCATCAGTATCGTCGCTAGATTGTGTTAGGCTGAACGTAACCTAGATTAAAGTTCCAAGATCACTAACTCGGCATAAACTGCAGTTTCATCCGTAATAAACTGGAGGTCTGGAGTTTAGTCGCAGAGCTGTAACATCTGGGGCTGGAGTTTAGTCGCAGAGCTGTAACATCTGGGGCTGGAGTTTAGTCGCAGAGCTGTAACATCTGGGGCTGGAGTGTTGGGGGTTGTTACTTTATTGACGAATTTAAAGCAAAGCTCAGAAGATTCTGATTTTTTCCTTCAGTAACATAGAGTAAATGTCTTAATTTCTTGCTGTAATAATTAGCAAAATATTATTCAAAGCCATTATGTATGCAAGAAGGTATTTTTTTGTGCAAAATACATACTTAAGGTATAATGGGATATCTGCCAGCACTTCTGCATGTTTTCAACTCTGGGATTTTTTTGCAGTATTTCTATGGAGTTTCGCAGTGGTGGGTCTGATTTGAAGCCTGTCGTGCGAATCTAATTGTAGCCCTTATAAGATTAAAAGTATTTTAAACGAAAAGTCATAATATTTAAAGTTTGCATTGTAGAATTTCTTTGCGCACATGAATAGTTACATGTCGTTATAATCCAATTTTACAGTATATAGCGCCATTTTCAACATGGTGGCCATCATTAGATTATTCCTCATACATTCTGGCTACAAAATGCGAATTTAAACGTAGAAATACTGTTTTTAGTCTATTCTATTTATGGACGTAATAAATGAGGAATAACCCAAGAAATATCAGTTTCTCGATATTTGTCGTATATTGTAACATCAGAAGGTAATGATGTGTAGAAGTAATGAATAACATTGATAGGCTTTTTGTTATCAAAACGCTTTACGCTATAAGATGTTGGCACATAAATGGATGTATTTAGTACTTCTTATTTATCTGTTTAAATCTAACCATCAAACGGCAATTCATGTTGCATCGAATGATTAAGGAACCATGAATGTACTGGAAGGAACGCGACCGTGACCTAATTTGTTATCCTGTCCCGACATTTACCCGGAGAGCCTGTAGAGAACCAAGAAAAACCGCGAGAATAAATGATCTGAGGTCCAGGATTTGAATCCGGGACCTCCCGAATGTGAAGGAGGACTGACAGTCACTCGACCTTGAATTTTAGCCTCTCTACGGTGAGAATTTTGATTTTTAAACAAGCTTCAGGCTTTATTTCTGGGGCATTTTTTTTTACTGCTACTTGATAAAAGACGTAAACGCATTTTTCTTTATCTGAAAGAAACGAATTGGGCGGAGGCGGTTTCTGTTGCTCTGCGGGACGCGAACTGAGACGGTGGAGTTTTATGCTGTTGTGGAATAAATGCAATTCACCAACAGTTTTTCTACACAAAGGACGGTGGATACTGGATTATTATAATAAACATTAAAGTGGAAGAAATGCAATTCATGTTACTGGAACGACGATAGTATCAGAATGAAAGTACGGATCATGTATTTTTTCAGTATTAATGGAGCACTCTTCAGAGTTTCCGTAACGTTTGTGTTGTCTAAAAAATACGCATCTTTCAAAACCCTGAGTCAGTCTACTAAAGTATGGTTTTAGATCCTGATATATTCTGTGCCTCAAATTGAGACTAATGTCAAATAAACAGGATTTTATAGGTCATAAAAGTGAAATAGAAAGTATTTACTTTAAGTACAGCTGATTTTGTCCTCTGAATTATTATTATTATATTTCAGCTGAATCCCAGAGCACATGGAAGCATTTTTCCCCACTTTGGCACAATTCAAAATTTCTGTCTGTCTTTAAATCGGGCGCTTGACAGGCTATGAGACAGGGTGCAACGTTTTACTTCTCAAAGAAAATGAGGTTCAGTGCACTTTGTGACACTGGAACAACACTTGGAAGGTTGGCGACTGCACAGCACTGAGGAAGTGTAAATGGCTGCTCGTGAATGGTTGCTAATTCAATTACCCGATTTCTGCTTCGACGGAATTATTAAACTCATGCCTGAATTGGACAAATGCATCAATGTGCTGTGCGATTACGTTAAACGTAATGATAGATTAGTAGATCAGGTTCGTTATGTTTAAAGTTGTATTGACTTTTCGTTTAGTTTTTATGAACTGTGGAACGTAACGTTTATAACATCTATCGAATATTACATGCTTGATAAAAACATGAGGACGTTAGCCGCTATTAAAATAATAGGTGCTTTGTACAAAGAGTAACTAAGGGCGTATCCGTTACACATTTGTACAGTGGCGTAATTTTTTAATTTTCCTAGAAAGCCCACATTAGAAATGAAATTGTTCATATCTTTGAAACAAAAGATATCCCGCGACTTTATTTGTGGATTAAGAGACATGCGTTGGTATTTGTATACGCAAGCTGTTTCTCGGCCACTACCACCGCTGTTTGGACACGGGCAAACAGATTGTCGCAGCTTACACTTCTGTTTTGAACATGGTTATAAAATTTCTTCCACTAATTTTCACAGTTTTAAACAAATGTTATAATGCTACCTAAGGGAAAATTCTTCCTCCCCATATATTTGGTCTAGCTTACGAATTACCATGTAGGTCTAATACAATGCACATATTTTTAACTGCACTGTATTTGATACAGGAAATTTAAAGAAAATTTTTTCACTTTGTATGGAATGTACTTTCGAAAAAAAGATGTCAATTGCCATTCTTTTCAATTTAGCCATTAGGAGGATGGATGAGAGGTAACTAAAGAGTGTCTGTCAAATTACCCCGAAATTTGAACCTGTAGCTTTTTCATCCTGGATCCTTCCGGCCACTAGCAGATTGCCATTTACATGCATATTGAATTTCAAATTTCAATTTAATTTAGAAGTGAATAAAAAAGATGTCGCTTCTTTTCAAGAGATGGTTTGTTTTTCTTATATCGTGTAGCATTTATTGTCACCCTGAAAAAGGAAACAACGCATTTATACGAAACGTCAGAACAAACTGATGGTCCTAAAAGGTGTTGGAACTTAAAATGCCGTTTTGTTTAGTACATGTGCCGTGAATACCTGAAAACACATAATTTGTGTTTAGAAAGTATTATTAGATGAACCAAACTGCTACAAGAATGAGGGCAAAGCGTTGTTTTTTCTGCACGCTGACAAATAGCTGCCCGTAAATCTACCTTATGTACGAAGAAGGTAGACCGGGGTATCGTGCTTGGTATAGCGACTACGCTACGGGCTGGTTGGTAAGGGGATCGAAACCCGGTGGGAATGAGATTTCTCGCAACGCCCAGACCGGTCCTGGGGACCACCCAACACCTTGTATAATGGGTACCGGCTCTCTTCCCCAGGGATCGGGCGTGGCGTTGACCAACCACCTATATCCAGTGCCGAGGTTAAAGAAAGAGTAGAGATATACCTTGACTACTACTCTGGGACTTCATGCCTGTTCTAAGGTGAATTTACCTGTTAGTTTTATGTAAGAAGAAATCAGTGCCTTAAATCTAAATGTCCAGGAGAGGTTTAATAGAATTTAATGGTTTCCAAGTGGCGTCTCCAACTTTCAGTATCGAATGTTGATGAAAATTCAGGAGATTGTCTTCATAACAATAGTCGAAAGAAATATATATTGAATTTAGGTGTATGGGAATTATTTAAATCACCTCTTGTCATCGATTTTAATCTCGATGGAAGTTACGACTGTAACACTATGAGCGAAAGGAATTGAAACGACGAGATATTTACCCATAAGAGAAGCTATCTTAAGGATAATAAAGAAGAAGTAGCTTAAGGATATATGAGAACAGTGTTATGGGGAGAATATTTGGACATGAAAAGGGGGACGTTATGTGAGATTGGAACATATTTCACAAGGGATAACTTGAAATTTTGAATACACTTCAGTATATGCTATTAGGCGAAGAATTAAAAGGAATTATATTGACAAAGCATATATCACGCATAGAAGAGATGAGAATTGAAGGTGCTTGTTTAATATAAAACGTAATGGAAAAAGTCACTTGGAAGACATATTCGTAGATGTGATCGCGATTGTAAAGCACGTATTACATACACAACTTTTAGGGTGCGAGATTTGGGGTTCTCTTAGCGTTTTTGCTGAAGATTAAATTTTTGTGGCATATCAATCACATCAATAATCATTACCAGATGACACGGAATAATATCCCAGAACACTTGTGCAGGTTCTTGACTGGATTCATCTTTCCCATTATACAGTCCAGATTTAGATTATCGTGAAAAAACTTCTATTTAAATAAAGGACGGAATTTCTTGATTGGCTGAAAAACTACCAACTCTTCAATGAATTTGCTTCATGCTGTGGTTAGTGGGATTTTTATTTCGATGGACATATTCCTAAGTAACGTAACTTTAAACAGGCACTGGATATGAGCGGCGTTAGACTGACTTTTCGATGCAGGTCTGATTATTCATCAAGATTAAGTTAAGTGCCCAGTACAATATTTTGAAGTGTATATTGCGACACTCACAGGAAATCTGTCAGTCGTAACAATAACCACAGATCAAGTGAAATTGACAGGATACAAGTCAATTTTTAATTATGGTTTAATGTGCCACAGAAGTCTGAAAAATGTTACGTTTTCTAGATTCTGTTTCGTGTTTTTCTCGTCGTCTCTCTCCTTCTATTGGACGGTCTTGGCAATAATTACATCATTAATCACTTGGTCGAATAGTCACTGTGCCGTTGAAAATAAATATATCTGTGTTTGTTCAAGATGTGAAGTTGTTCCTTTGGCGAAAATTGTTACATTCTGTTTATGTACATCATATTGTAATTGTCATTTGTATTAATTCTCTTATAACACCAACTGCATTTCAGATTGAGGTTTATATTTAGGCGTGATTATTTTTAAAAGTAATAAGTAATATAACTGAGCAAGCGTGCGCTTTAAAGTTACAAAAAATGCCATATTATTTTTAGGTTCATATTTATAAAACAGCCTACAGTCTTCTTCTCAGCACGCTACAGTCTGTCACCTGCTATAGACCTACTCATTCACTACCCTGCTTATATAAAGAAGTCCACTCCTGTGTTTTTGTGAAAAGACACGAAATACACACGGACAGACGCGAGTTTTATTCTGCTTCTGACATTTACTTACCTATTCCGGTCGCCGTGCAGCTTAAGGTGCGCCGTCTTTCAGTCGCTCAGACTCTATGATCCTGAGTTCTAAGTTTGTTACGGGTTTCTGTATTTGTCCAAGTATTTTTCTACCTTATTTTGTTATGTTGAGAGAGGCTTGAGATGTACACATGAAAGTAGAAACTGTTATTTATTTATGATTAGACACATTATAGGCGGTACAGGCGTACGTTCTGACGTCGAAAGAACAGAGAAGGGAGCGCAAGAGATGCCTGCCTTTCCTTACATTTATATGAATTTCTTATTGGCCCCAAAATTTATGTGATGTGTCAGGTTAAACTAAAAATTAGCGTGACTTCATGCTAACAAGAGCAACAAGAAGAAAGGCAGCAAAAACAAAAGCAAAAATATCAGTCACTTTTTACGAAAGTTGCAGATTGAAAGAGGTATTAGTATTACTGTTTTCGACATCGTAACCGTTACATTTCTCCGGTACATGTTGAAATATATTTGTTAATTATTATAAAATTATACTTGACTGGAGAAGGAGTTAAACGGTTATGACACAGAAATGCAAATGAAAGGAATGTTTGGGCCTGTATGATTTAAAAATACGAAATTCAAGTAACAAACAACCAGATCTGGGCAAGGGCAAACTGTAGGCTGATGTAAAAGTAATACTACTACAAGTGAAGGGGATGACGAAGGGAATGGTATAATGACGAAAGCTCAATTGTACTAAGAGACTTGGATGACAGTGATAGCCAGAATGGAAGGTCTGCGTGTCTTCATCATTTTCCAAATGTCTTCTTTGGTGCTGTACCTTCCTCATTTGTCTTAATTCATAAATGAGAGTCCTTGTGTATCTAGTAGTCGCCAAGCTTATAAAACAATACCCTCCCATTTACGAAACTATCAGGCTAATTACGGTGTGCGTATGATCTGAACTAGATGAGTTTCATCTATCAATTAGCCTCTTTCTTGAACATGTGTTTTACGAAACCTTGTGGCATGTGGTTTTTATAAAGAGATTTTTGGTTTCGATGCAACGGAGAGGTTAACGCGAAACAAGCCTGGCTACAGTCAAATTGGCGAAGCGGATGTTAGTGTGGACCCTCCGCACATAATTCCATTGCACTCCTTTAAATTTCTTAGCAGATTCAGTTGCGAACAGATAAATTAGTTTCAAGCACTCTGTGTGCATGAAGGACTTCCTGATTGTACGAAATGTTGTAAGTGGCAAGAATATCAGGAAGGATTAAATTTGTTTGTTTCTCTAAAACTGCCAACGTAATCCGAGAGAGATTAGTTATTTCTACGTACAGGGGGTTTTCTAACTTTACGGTTCACGTAAACCATGGGTCTCCAACCTTATTTTGGCAAAGAGCCACAGCGATTATTGCGCGGTGTTTCGGATGTCGCATGGACAAACAGCAGTAAGTGGTACACCTGACTGCCTAAAATGCTGTGTAATTTTTATAGTATGCAAGTAATTTACAAAGTGGCTGCGGGGGCATAACACAAACTGGCAGGCCGCATGTTGTAAAATACTCAACCATGTACCTCGTTAAATATTTCTAGAAGTTTCTAAGACTCATTTGATGTTCACGTGACCTTGCATCGTGATAAATTTCTTATCATAAAACCAACTAGATGCACTAATTTTTCAAATTTATTTTTGGATTGAAACTTTACACGTTTCGGACAGTTCCTCTGTCCATCATTAGGAACTTTTAACTGTACACACAACAGTGGTATATGTCAGCAAAACCTGTATGACATACACCATTGCTGCGTGTACAGTGAAAAATTCCTAATGATGGACGGAGGAAATGTCCGAAACGTGTAGAGTTTCAATCCAAAAATAAAGTTGTGAAATTAGTGCATCTAATTGGTTTTATTACAGGAAATTTCGAAGACTCGTACTGCCTTCATCTGCAGGCAGTACAATCCATCTCGGTGACTCGAAATATTTAACAGTGCTTGACCTTGAAGATAAAGACATTACAATCTTTCGAGACGTCACAACGAAAGCGTAACATTCCTGAAGACTTGCAATATAATTTCTGTTCCACATGTACCGGTACTCAATCACAGGTCATTAGAACAGACTCCACCCAAGCCAGCTGTTTTGTTCGTCTTTGTGTTCTCATCCATCTAGTTTTGTTTGTTGCATCTCTCGCTCTCTTCTGCTACTGTTTTCTGTAATGCCCATTCTTGTAATTTATCACACTCGCTTTTAATTTCCTCCTATTTATCACTGTTTCAGTGGCGTTGCTTTATTTAAGTTCTACTCGACTTGTATTAGCTTAGGGTAGCACGGATGTCAATTTTAATTTGATATACCAAAAGGCTATGAATTTTACAAATATATATATATATATATATATATATATATATATATATATATATATATA
>Ga0123354_10007905_pt1 | contig 16116 bp, 10 predicted proteins | sample TergutLab28metaG_2_FD_97872 | JGI IMG/M metagenome (GOLD analysis project Ga0123354, IMG submission 97872) | Labiotermes labralis P4 segment gut microbial communities from Petit-Saut dam, French Guiana - Lab288 P4 | ecosystem: Host-associated > Arthropoda: Insects > Digestive system > Gut ...
AAAAACGACAAAAATCGCGACCGATACACCAGATATATGATGGCAATGGGAATCTCCAGACATCGACGGCGACGATCCTGCGGGTCTTCACTGAACAGGTGTGTTTCAAATACAACCACGTGCAGGTACACGGTTGGAGCGTACGGCGCCTAAAAGGAAGCGGATTGAATTCCATTCCACCCTAAGCGAACACGGCGTTTGAAGAACCAATCTCCCTGGAGGAGCTAAGGCACGGAACAAAACAGGGGAAAGCGAATAAAGCACATGGCCAGGATGCGATCTGCTTAGAATTCTTCAGGGCTGCATGTGACCTGATAAAACACGAAATGCTTACGATAATGAACCACATGTATATGGACGGTAGAATTTTGGATAAACAAAAGTAGGGTCTAATTGTCTGCCTACCAAAGACGCAAAACCCACGGTCGTAGACGGATACAGGCCCCTGATACTGCTGAGCACTGATTATAAAATTTTAGCGCGGATACTAGCGGACAGAATGCGTCCCTGGCTCGCTGCAGTACTTCACCTAAACTAGCACTGCTGTGTTCAAGGGAACTCAGTATTCGAAGCAGTAGCTGCGGTAAGAGAGGCCATCGCCCACGCATAAGTTACAAAGAACCCAATATGCAGTGTGTCCATAGACTTCAGTGGGGCGCTCGACAAAATCTCACATACCTATTTGTTAGAGGTGCTAAAAGTGCACGGATTCAGTAAGAGATTCCAACAAAGAATAATGGCGATGTATGAAAAGGCGGCATCGGAGATGCAGATACACGGTTTCGAATCCAGCCCGATTCCGATCAACAGTTCCATAAGACAGGGATCTCCGTTAAGTATACAGTTATTTGCACTGTGCTTAAACACTCTATTGGGGCATTACGGGCATCCAAATTTGGCGGAGACACGCCAAAACGACGGTTATCGCATACGCGGAAAATGTGATTATATACCTGACGAAACCGGGAGGTGTCCGAAGACAGCAGGAAGCTCTACATACCTATGAGGCGGCGACGAGAGCGAAAGTCAACATGCGGAAATCTCGAGCATTGGCATTTGGAGCATGGGATACGAAGACAAGAATAATGGAATTCCATGCCGAACTTACGCAAAAATATTAGGTTTCAGATTCACGAACAAAGTGAACGCATCCGCGCATATGACCTGGACAAGAGTAACCTAGCGAGTATGCGCACTAGCGAAAGACACATACTACAAAGACCTGAGCCTGGACAGACGGATACGCTTTATCCACGACTACCTACTGGATAAATTATGGTATGTGGCTCAGATATACCCACCACCGGCTCACTGTATACGACAGCTGGACACCACGATATCGTTGTTCATATGGCGGGGGACATATTCACAGTTCCCCTGTCCACCCTCCAACGAAGGAAAGAGGATGGGGTAGGAACTGGTACATGTGTTGGCAATTTGTAGAGCACTACTTCTATATCGACTACAGACAGAGGGACGGCAGCAAGGGACACTAACAGCAGGATGGATGAGGAAATGGAATTTGGCAGTGCAGTTGGCGAATCCTCCATTCAGAGACACAATATCAGTGACACTGGAATATATACACTGCTATGTATTAGACTCCGCTTACGTACCATGGCAAGGGGGATGGAGGCACCAAAGGCCTATAAAAAGCGCATTTATGTGACATTCAAAACGATATTCAGTGCGCCGGACATGCGAATAAAAAGGCCGTTGCCGCATTCAGACGGGCAGACATTATGGAAGAACGTAACATCAGCACCAATAACGGACATGGACAGAGCCGTGTGGTGCAGGGCTATACATCACATTCTCCCAACGAATGAGGGGATGCATTAGTTCCGTATGTCCTCCACGGACTGCTGTAAAGACTGCGACGAGGATACTCTCATACATCGCATAACTGGGCGTGTGGAAGGAGAGTTAATGTGGGATTCGACGAGGCACGTAATAGCGACGATGCTATGCACGCTACCGTACAGAAACCCCAAAAATGGCGGTTACGACCACAATTTTCCTTATGGCCTACGACACACCACCACGCATTACTGTGTATGTTGGCTAAATTTGTGATGTTCCGGAACAGTCGACAGCGGGGCCTGACTCTGCACGACTTCCTGGACTTCATGAGACGGTCAAAATGGAAGTTATATCAATTACCGAGCAGGAGCAGGCGCGTAGGGAACTACCTCACACTACTAGACACTACATGACGACAGCATCCACCTGCTGAGCAGCAAGAGGAAGATGTGAACGGACGGACGTTATACGTACAGGGAACAGGCCCGGAAACAGGCAAGAGTGAAAAATAATCGAGGATCAACGATCCCTCCCCGTGCGTACATGACAGGAACAGCCACAGATAACACGGAGAAATATGCCACCACACCGTGCATAAACAATCAAGATATGATGTACGCAAATGTCTCCAAGATAGTAATAGGGAGAGTACATTGCTCTGTATGTCGAGACGGAAACACGTAAAACATGCGAACAATAAAAAGAATCCCAGCTGGTGTCATTGGATTTTTCATTGACATAAAATTCTTCCGTTCGCACTATGGCCCTGGGGTCCACTCAGCCTCTAACAGAAATGAGTACCAGGAGAATTTCATAGAGGTAAAGGCGGCCGGTGCGTAAGGCTGACAACCTACCACCATCCTGTGTCGTCATTTCAGCACATGACGAATTGAGAACAGCCAACAAAATGGTTAATTTGAAAGAGTAACATATTAATTATTAATTAATGATTTAAAAGAAGGATTTCCAAGGAATTTAATTTCTGTAATACACCATTTGTAAGCTCCCACTGTTTTTCCTTCTGCTGGTTACATGCCATCAACTATCTGCTCCACAAAACAACAAAGACACACCAGAAGGCTGACACGCCGTTCGGTGTACCACAGCTGAGGGCTACGACATTTTGCCTGAGGGAAAGCTTTTCATTTGGCTTTGTGGTCAGAGCGCAGATCTGCGCCCTAGGGATGTGTTCCGTGACAGGGTCGCTGCATGTGAGATATGAGCGTGTGGTGGAAACAGCTAACACCAAGCCAAGTACTTCTCTTGCTCTACACGCCCCGACGTTGCTTATTAGTTATCTTTATTGCTGGCAGTAAATCACATAGGCAGTTGAATATTACGTCCAGCCATGTGCGATGAACGTAGGGGTTACGTGGGTATCACTCCAGCTTCTTATTCTAGAGGTCCTGTGTTATAATTGGGCCCCAAGGCTGACTACCAAACCTGCGAATTTTCGTGTTTTCTGATTTTCTACCACGAAAATGCCGACGCAATACCTACAATCTGGTTACTTCACTGCATTCTGTTTTCCCTCCTGATATTCATTAATCATCCTAATACTAAGAGGTTGCAACTGCCGAACCATATGCAACGTCACCCAAGTTAACTTTCGCAAACAAAGAACTATATAAAACAGATCAAGGCGCGTATGTACAGGGGCAAACACATATAGGCATAAATACAATAACGTAACTCCATGGTTTATATACTTTAGTCAAAAGACGAAAAAAGTTCAGCTGTTCAACAAATACCCTGCTCTGTCTGAATCCGCAGGCATTAAATTAATGCTTCAATCGAGATTTTATACAAACATCTGTACATTTCTCTGCTTCACGAGTTATTTTTCTATGATTCAATTTAGGTATTACACCATCATACCATATATGACTACATTTTGCAACTGTTCTCTACGATTCCGATTTCCGGACAAGATTGTTTTGTGTACGCACGTCTCAATTCACGTGGACATGGGAGACACATTTTATGAATATCTCTTGCTTCTTGACCAAAATAATAACCCAGAAATATCATATAAGGGGTGCAGATTATAAGCTCTCTCTTTGTATAATATTCAACAAACGTAGCGACCATCCCCATAGCGATACGGTCGTATAGACCCAAAGTGACGTCGAAGGCCTACGTTTGTCGCACTAGCGATGCCGTATGTGTACTAGTATGTATGTACACTAGGCACTTCAGGAGCAACAGCAGCAGCAGCAGCAGCAAGCAATATCACTGAATGTGTTGACAAATAAGAATTGAATCCGGCCTCATTCATCATCTTAGCTCCATAAATATTTGCCTCTGGAACAGCTGACATGTATCGCTGCCTACCCAGAAGTAAACAGATCGAAGGGAAAATGGTGTCTTACGTTACTCCATCAAAACCCATTAGCGTGCTCAAAGCAGTTTTAGGACAGCAACAATTTTCTTTCATACATCATTCCAAAATTATTTTCTCATATAGAATTACTTCACTGACAATTTCTCGCTACCAGGACGTCATTTTGGCCCCATTCCGTTTAAAAGGGTTTATAGATAAGGCTGCAGTGCCGTAAGAAAATATTTCAGGACAAAAGACCACCACATGTGTATTCAAACAGACCTGCTGACATGCGACACACATTCTACAGGATTTAGTACTTTGATCCTTCGTTTTATGAAGTATCGGCTTCCGCGGGTCACAGAGAGCCTCTTATCCAGTTTATTATCCAACTAAACTGGGCGGACAGTGGTATGACAGATCACACATATATTTGCATTTCAATTAAATCTAGGCCATCCGTTAGTTACAACAGCTTCCTGTTCAGTTCTTATCCGGGTGTATGGCACTAAGCAATCATGTCCACATACATGTATAATCAGTTCTGCTACCACGGGTCATTCCTTAAGGCGAAATGGCTCTAACGCGACTGATGAATAGGTGAACGCTGTTTGTATATCGCACACTTTCGCAAACGCGCTTTGGTCATTACTTTATTTCAGCGATAGGCGTGAAGATATTAAAACAAACCTACTACTACTACTACTACTACTACTATTTATCATCATCATCATCTCCTTTATGCAGGGTATTTATACTTATATTCCTGAGACAAACTATGTCCCTAGGGAATACAGTGTTGCAGGTATTCTTTTGTTACTATTCATGGTGCTTATATCTTTAGTTTAAGTGTTGAATCTATCGTATTTTTACATTAGTACTTTCCGACGTATTTGTGCAGTGCCCAATATGGCTGTTTTCTGGAGTTACTTGACTTCATGTTTTCCTGGTGTGTTGCTCACGTATTTTCTGAATGACTTTGAAATAGTCCCAGTCGTCCCTATTATTACTGGGATCACCTTTGTTTTTACATTCCACATGCGCTGTATTCCTATTGTAAGGTCTTCATATTTTAGAATCTTCTCGGCTTCTTTTTTAATCACATTTCTGTCTCCTGAGATTATTATTATTATTATTATTATACGAGAATTTTCTGTCTCACGAGAAGGCGCCTATCGCGATGCAGTAGAACTGACTGCATTTGTAAGGCTTTTTCAGTACAAAGAGTCGAGCCAGTCGGTCAGACCACCCGCGTGCTACACCCCCTACCGCCCAATACGCACAAGTAACAATGCCTTAATTTGTATATTATACAAGAGTATGAGTTAAACAGTTGTGTTAGAAGTAAAGTTGATTATGTCGCATGCATTGTGCGAATTTTAATAATTGTGTGCAACATTTTCGAGCTATTTTACAAATTGGTAATTGTAAATCGTTCTATGAAGCCATGTTCATACACGTTTAATCAATCTATTCAAGCAATAAAGTTGCTTTTACTTTTTTATTTGGACTTTGCTACTGTATTTTCGTTGTCCGCCATCGCTGTCATTTATCCATAACCGTTTAAAGTTGTCTTTTTTTCTATTGCGCAACGGTCAAACTAGAGCCTAGGTCGCTTCACTGTTCATGTTCCTAAATCACAGACAGATACACAGACAGCCCTTAGTACTCCTATGAACTTGTTAGCTCGTCGCAGATGCTGCTACCTACACAACACACAACAAACACAACAGACGAACATCCATGCCCTCAGCGGGATTCGATCCCGCGCTCCTAGGAATCAATCAGCCGCATACATATGTCTCAGACCGCAAGTCCACCGGGATCGGCTGTGTTATGTTTGTTTCGACAATATACTTCGCAATGCAGTTAAGTTTATGGCGAAGAAGATGGAGGGCCGCGGACACATTCATAGTACTGATCCGTGGGTTGGGTTGTGACATGGGTCAGTGTTAATTGGTATTTTGAGGACCGATAGCACAGCACACTCTTACCGCCGAACATCACAATCCAAACACACATTCATGCGTAAAAGTCAAATCTACCGAGCATAAACTTTACGCGCTCATTTGCAGAATACGAAGCTTGTGTTGAGTTGACAGAAAAGGGGAAGTCACTGTAAATCCAAAGCAACCAAGAAGAACAGAACAGCAAATATTGTGTTCCGTGACAGAGCACACAGATGTTGCTAAGGCGTTGCTTGCGAACGCCCATACAGTTTTACGGCACACGCGTCAATGTCGTTTGATTTACGCCCGTAAAACAAAGCAATGGCTTCCCCACGCCGAGTGCCACGGAGCTTACTCTTAACAACATTCCTCTTACACAGGATTTCACACAAAGCAGAAAATAAACTTGGAAAAGTATGGACAGATATTAACTTACGCCATAAAGATAAGTATCGTTTCACTGCGCCCAATTTCATGAATCACACAAAATCATCCCGTACGTCTTCAGGAACACCCTCCTGCACGTAATTTTATCCGGCACACAAGAGAGCTGTAGAAAATATCGGTAAAATTTCATTGATAAGCTGAAGTAACGTACGTGTTTCACTCGGCTGTCACGGAAATCACAGTTCCTGAGTGGCAGCATCTGGAGATCGTATATAAAGAGCTTCACCCATATCGGTCAAAATCCATGCATCCTGCGATAAGAAGATCAACTGCGTATCTGCGTAAAATACAGCTGTCACTCCGTCTATTTGTCACGAATATTGCGCGTGCCCGACAATTGTTTCGAAGCACTGTAATGCTGATTATCATGACAATCCGATGAACGGTTTATGTGCTGCTACTATGTGACAGGCGGAAAGAGGGATCTGGTCTTCACACAGGCGTTCTTTAATTTGTAAAGAACGTCTATGACTTTCCCACTTTGCCGCTCCGCATACTGAAAAGTTAGATGGTGGGAAACGGAAGATATCTAGTTTGACATTGCCATTTTGTTTATTTGCCAAATACTCAGTACTGTCACAGGCTTCATAACCATACGTCATTTTGGTAATTTTCACAGCTTGATGAAGAACAGATAGGGTTACCTTAATTTGTTCGGTGGGCCCGGGTTTCTTAAGAGTAGAGGTCGCTGGAACTGGAGCTTGGTCGACAAGCGCTACAACTACAACTGCCGCTGCTGTCAAATTGGCTATTAGATGCGGAGACAAATTGTCGACTCCGCTGCGGACTGGAGCGCCGCCACGTCATACGATACCGGAAGGAACCACCACGTCCAGGCGGCGGATTCTGGACAATACGTCCAGTGGCAGCACGCAGACGTTCCTCTCCGACCCCCGCGCTGCTAAACACGATCCTCGGCTTCCAGCTCCACCACTTCTGGAACCAAGCTTCAAGTCATAACTCTTCCAGAAACTCACCATCCGAACCGCGGCATCTTAAAACGGCAACTGACATTATTGAAGTACACTAAATAAAAATAAGGCAAATATAACAAAAGTTTCCAGCCTCTGCATTTCCAGTAACGCATCATGCACACTTCATAATACTCAAATAATTCAATTTAGACCTATGCAGAACGAAACTGAATTGGAATTAGCCATCCCCATGCTTATTTTTGAAAATTATTTTTAACCCCGTGTAGTTAAAACGGAGTTGGTCAACGGTTTGCTGCAACAGGAGATACAATACCAGGAATCCATCGGTGCCTCAGGTCCGCCTGCTTCAGCGAAGGTCTGTGTTTGCATCTTACCTGATCTGGCCCCGATACTGGCTCTGCCGGCGAACACAGTGGAGTCGTTGCCGGACAGGTCAGAGTTGTTGTTGGCGCCCAAGCCTCCATGGGTTGCATCGCCTCTGTGTTGGCCACGTAAAGTTCGGAGTGGGCCTACATCAGGGCAGCAACAACAGCAGCAGCAGTACATGCTGGGGACAGGTAAACAACAGTAATATATTTGGGTTCCTTGGGGTTGGGGGACAGTCAGAAAGGCGATGGATGAGAGACTTTACGTGGCACACTGAGAGACAGACCTATGATTCTTGGTTAATGAAGGGTTGGCTACGGTCGAAACTGTTGCAACTTCCAGTTTCAACGAAGCAAACAGTCGACGTCCAAAGCAAGAGTCACGTTAGTTCAGTGGAAGTCGAATTTTGCGGAAGTCGGAGCTGGGCGGGCGCGCGCCGCACGCACACACACGCACGCACACACAGGGTTAGTCGAAGTGATTGTCGGGGTTTTAACAACAGCCACCTCATTCTCCAGATGCAATCCCGTGTGATTTCTTTCTACGGGGTTACGTCAAGGATCAGGTTTACGTTCCTTCTCTTCCCGCAAATATCCCAGACCTGAAGGTATGAATCAGAACCGCCATTGAAACCATAACCGCTGTCATGTTACAAACAGTTTGAAACGAACTCGATTATCGTGTTGATGTTTGTAGTATTACAAAGGGTGCATATATAGAGCACCTGTAAGGTATGTAACAAAAACTTGGAGTGTTGGTCTATTAAATAAAAAAAATACATATACCCCTGTCTCAAGTGTAATGTGGATGACAAGTTGTTAAAACCCCGACAATCATTTCGAATAACCCTGTATATATAAAAACCCAGCTCCGCCCCGCTGCATGTTATCTCCCACCTGTATTCACCCACATCTTTGTCTCACTGCGCTTCCATTCTTACACGGAAAAATTCGGGGAGCGTTTATACATTTTGTTTGCTTATTGCTTTTTTTTTTAAACTGCGTAAGTATGAAACTGTGTAACTTTAATCTTAGTAATTAACGAACTTAATGCACAAAATCTTGTTTTGTAATAAGTATATTATACGCCTCTACATGTTTCGAGCACTATGTGCTCATCATGAGGAGGTCAAAATTGTATTATACAGCATCTGGTATGATCACATCCTGTAGGTGGCCGTCCGGTGCACCCGACGGCCACCTACAGGCGTGACGATACCAGATGCTGTATAATATAATTTTGACCTCCTGATGATGAGCACATATTGCTCGAAACATGTACAGGTGTATAATAAACTTATTGTAAAACAAGAATTTGTATATTAAGTTGGTCAGTTACTAAGATTATACTGAGATGCACGGCCAGCAAAACATAAAAAAATGCGTAACTTGAAACTGCCTAAGTCGGGGAGTATCTGCACAGTACAACCAATCATATTATTAATGATCGACAATGACTGTCTTTAATATTATCATCTCATTTTAACAACCTGCACTGATTCATTTTAAATTTCCCCTCGGCACACCTACCATTTAGTGTCTCGATTCCAGCAACATACGACTCATAAGTAAGACGTCATCAAATGTACTCGTTAGATATACAGTACAGATTAACCAAGGAAAAGACAGCCGACTTAGTTGTTTGCCACACAGTTTTAGTGGCCTGTATGACGTCCGGAAAAGCATGCTGCTCTTACGATAAGAGCACTTGCATGAGCAGCAGAACAAAGCAAGCCCTTCAGTTGTCGGCACACAAAATACTGCAAATTAAAAGCACTGCCTACGAAGCAAAATGGCCACATGCACCAAAGTTATTCTTGATGGAGTTACTGGCTTCAGCAATTCCGTGAACTTTTCATATCATCTTCCAGACAAAAGAATTCTGTATCTTCCCCACAGAGAATATATTTTCGCTTCACTATCCAAGTAAATATTAAATATAAAATATTAATTATTAAATACCTTTCGCGATCCCCTATCCTGTTCCTTTAAGATCGGCTTTATTCTTATTTTCCAATCCACAGTCAAGTCTTCCAAGTGACCTCTTTCCTTCAGGTTTCCACATCAAAACCATGACCGCATTTCTCTTCTCCCCCATGCGTAATACACGCTCTGCCCATCTCCTTCTCCTTCATTGTATCACCCTAAGATTTGGTTGGGAGTTCAAATCTTGAAGCTCCTCATTTCGTAATTTTCAACAGCCTCCTGTTCCTTCTTCCCTTTTGGGCTCACACATCTTCCTCAGCACCCTATCCTGGAACAGCCTCAGCCTATGATCTTTCCTTAATGTGAGACATTAAATTTTACATCCTTCATATATTGAAAAGTAAGACAAGAAGACACAGGACTGTGGGCCGAGTGTTAGCAGGCACTTTCTGAGTTGAAAGCGCTCCTAATTACTTCAAACGTCCAATTTCGATCTGTTAGTGTTGTTTCCCAACATTTGAAGATAAAACTCCTCGCATTTTAACCTCGATACTGAATGGAAGTGAGCAGTCAGCTTCACACATCGGCCGCTTTACCTCTGGGAAAAAGCCCCTGGAACTAATTGAACAGAAGGCTTGGTGGGTTCCAGAGCCGGTCTCGATATTATGACAATAACGCTCCCACTCTTCGTCGGCTGTAACAATAATTTTACCTTCATCTTACCTCCAGCACCTGTAGCAGTCAAAAACTCCGAGGAAGGCTTGTCGAAACTTTCGGTTCATGAAGCAGTAAGTGATGGGGTTACAGCAGGAACTGATGTAGGCGAGCAGCTGCACTAGAGACACACCAGTGCTGCCCACTGTCTGGTACACGGCCTCGGGATTGAAAGTGTACCACGTGTTGAGCACGTGCAGAGGCGCCCAGCACACAAAGAACTCTGCCACAACTACGAACAGCATCCGAATCACCTGCGAACCAGGACACTACGCGTTGCAGGTGCGAACCCAGAACATTTCACTGCGGGGGGCGGGGGAGGGGATAGGCAGACCCTGAAGATATACATAATTTATGTCTGATTTTAAAAATCATGTCGTAACTATAACTAACACAACACTGGTTGAAACTGCATTCATATACATACAAATATAACTACACGTTCCATGACTCACAGTGTCCTGTTTTCTTGTTTTTATTTCCATTTTTTGTTTTTTTTTTTTTAACTTCTAGTGTGCTAGTCATCTGTAGATCTCATGGCCCGATTACGGTTGCATGGTAAATCACGTAAAACCGTTTGCTATCATAGTATCTAAAAAAATCTTTATTTTTTAAATTTCGGTTTTGTGGGGTTTTGGGGGTCTGTGGGCCCATGCTGCGTTAACACAGGCTGGCTGTCGTCGATACGCTTAATCTTAGAGCGACTGTTTTATCTCTGTATACCGCGCAGTGCAGGACACTGCCACAGCTTCTGAATATAGGCGTCGAATGGAAGGGGAGAGTAGTCAGTAGTAATTGGACAGGATGCAGAAGGACGGACCGTGGGAGAGCCTGGGATACTATCCAGACAACTGCATGGACAGGATGAGTAAAACCATGAAGTACTTCAGTCATGATAGCGAGTGTACCAACAGAGAATGGAATTGACAGCCTCTCGGTTACAAGTGGGAAGCGTTGCCACTTTAGACAAGTTACTGAGTTGTTTGGTCTCCAGCAATAACTTGCATAACAATAACGACTCAGTTCTATTCGGACCAATATTTTTCATCAATATACTGGCTCAACAGCAAACACATCAATTACAAAGCAAACACAAAGCAACTGCACAATGAATGGTAAGAAAAAAAGTAATTGAAAGGGATGATGATGATACTCAAGTCCGTTACAGGTCGATGGCATTCATAGCGCAGACGAGAGGGCAATATTAAATCAACTCTTCCAGGAAGAGTTTACGAGCATGTGGACTGATACAGCTGCCTCCGAACAGGGCCCAGTGAATGGGGCAATCTATATTCGGGCTCCATAATTGACGGTAATTACATTAAGTAGTGGAGGGAATACTGACTCTCCAAGAACTCACGGACATTGAATTAGTTTCGGTTACAATGACAACGTCGAGAGATTTTATTATCCTTGAGCAATCTTTCCTCTATTGTGTTCCACCACAGACATCGTGGACTAGGTAACTTTGGATTTATTCTTGCAGTTCAGGGCATATTCGTGTATTCATGTCATTTCTGCTTTAATTTTACTTCGGACTTACTTACTTAATGGATTATAAAAGCATGTTGAATATAAATGAAAACTCAGCAGTCCACGATTCGTCAATAATAAACAAAACAAAAAGAAACATTAATCCTTATTCACGCCATGCGTACAGCCACGGTTAGAACACATTCATGCAAAATATATATCGTTTTTCATTCATCCAGAGATCCTGCAACCAAAACTAAGTTTCTCCACATGTCCCTGTCTCTAGCATCCTCTTCTGTAGTTCATACTTAGAGGCTCTGTATTAATCCATCTATCTTTCTTTGGGTCTTCCAGTTCTTCGTTTTCCTTCTGATTCCCCTGCTAGGATTATCCAAGGCTATCTGTTTCCCGGCATTGTCTGTACGTGTTCATAGCGACTGTTTGTGGCAAACATTTGTCTCACTTTCAGTTCATTCATGCTGACGTCATTTGAAGCTCAAGTGGGCGCGAGTACATTTCGAGAGTATATTGTACCCAAAAGTAATTTGATTAACGTAACATATTTACTAATTAACTTTCTGCAAATGTTTAAATTAAAATGAACTGCACTTTGGCTCGCAATAGCTTTCAGTGCCAATACGCTACCTCAAAATTCTCACTGATTGCTTACCTTTAGCGGATCCTGAGTTCGCCCACAGTGTGGATCAAGAATGGGGTTTACACAATAAAATATATAAAGCCAGTTAATGTAGCAGAGAAATTCCTCCGAAACTGATGGTTCCCTGAATAGTAACGAAAGAGTCAATGTTTCAGCAATCCCAAAGTTCATTACCGCCTTCACACGAGCCGTCCACTGTTCCCTACCCTAAGCAACATAAATACAGTCCACACCTTCATATATCATTTCTTTAGATCTATTTTAATAACATCCTCCCATTTACTTCTACGCCTTCCATGTGGTTTCTTTTCTTCAGGCTTTCCAAACAAAATTCTGAATGCACTTCTTTCCCCTCCCATGTGTGCCAATGCCCTCCTAGATGTTATCGCCAGAATATTTAACAAGGAGCACAAACTATGAAGTTCCACCGCAAGAGACTAATTCCAGTCTATTGTTATTGCTTCCTTCTGAGACCCAAATATATTCCTCAACACACTGTTTTTGAACACCCTCAACCAATGTCTTTACCTCAATGTAAGAAACCAAATTTTATACCGGTACATAAGAAGCGGGGGAGATAAAATTCTGTACGTTTGAATAATTGCGTTTCTAGATCGCAGATAGGAAGACGTGTTACTCTGAACGGAAATTTATCAAGCATATCCACAGGTTAATGAACTACTAATGTATTCCTGAATGCAATTTCAACTTTTCAGGGTTTTTATAATATATCTCCGACAATATATTACTGTATTAACGAAAAAGCAAATATTAAACAAAAAGTATAAACGAATTGCAGAAAGATTACCACACACGGCCAATGACCAAGATAAAACAATAAAGCAGAAAGAACAGAAAATATAAAACACTGATTTAAAAGTTTCTTTCAATTTGAGTAATAATTTGTGATGGGATATCTGGACTTTGCCAGCAGTCTAGTACATAAACCGAACACAGCCTTCTGGAAACAAACCGTTTCCTCCCTCAAGTGAAAATGTAAGTAGTTAATACAGTTGTGTCCGCTAGGAAGATATAGTCATTTGTGTCCATAGTCATTCGTTTACACTTACATAAACACGTGTCTGTCCTTTGCGTTGGCGACAGTTTTTTCCTCATGATTGCCTTCTAGCGTGTTTTCGCGGCTAATTAGTGCCGGTTTGTTATAAATGTCAGAATTATGGCAGACATGACATGTCAATGGATTAGCTGGAATTACACACAGCCTTTCTTCGGAACGGGACGGGCGTCGGAAAAGTTATCAGTTGTAGGGTTTTATGTGGCTTTTAACTTTATTTGCTGCCATCAGAAACCTGAAATATTGGCGTAACATGAAGAATGTCCACGATTAAGTACTTATTTCGGAATGGCCAAATAAATGTAAATGTTTTAGAGAACAAATATTTATTGTTGTTGGAAGACTAGAGCCCATCCAAGCTGCCATTCCAACTTAAAGTTTTTAAACCTTACATTTGGATTATTGAAACTAAATGAAAGAAAAGAATAATATGACTTATTTGTTGGTTATTACCCTTATTTTTCATTCTTGTTCTACCTTACTTTTGTAATGTATTCATACTTACATCAAGAATGTAATACGATTATTTTTAACGTAGACAACACTCAACTTGTGATATGAAAACGTGTTAAAATGAACGTGTTTCTCATGCCAAAAACACTTAGAGATTAAATTGGACTGTTATTGTACCAATACAGGGAAAAATTAAAGTTGTACAGGATTGGGTTTGGAAAAACTGAAAGCAAAAGAGTACTCAGACGAAAATTCAGACCACCTATCGATGAGAGAAAAAATTAAAATTTATCCTAAAAATAATATGGCATGATGTGGGATTAATTCATTGGGTCATAAACAGGGACAGCTGGCGGGCTGTTTTGTACACCGCAATGAACATTCAGGTTTAATTAAATTTGTGCAAGTTCTTGAACAGCTGGTTACATATTAGCTTATAAGGAAGGGCCCTGCTGAATGGAGGCAGTTAGTTAAACGTAAATTTGTTGGTTTGCTTAGTTAAGCACCTCACCACGAAGGCACGTGGAAGAATACAGCTTACATACCTCCACATATATTAGGCTTAACTTTCCCGCCGGCAAAGGTAAGCTCTTAGCTTACGAAGTATGTCAAGGGATATTATGCTTAGGGCAGGGAGCTGGCTGAGTCCCCAGTGGGTCTACATGGTTTACTGAAAAGAATATCTCTTTCCCTGCCGAGAACTGAACCAAGAATAGTCGGTCATCCTGCCCGTAGAATAATCAATGAACCGACTGATCTATAACACTGTAATTGATGTGGGATTATTATTTTTGTTGACATTAACACTGACTTAATTAAAGGTGTATTATTATTAATTTGTAACTGTTAAGTGGGGAGACAAATTTGAAATTTCAAATAACACTGGTCAACACACAAAATGTATCTGTAACCAAAATACCGGTAGTTGTTTCCTTTTCAATTCAACGTGCTGAGACCAAATATGGCCTTAGAATTCAATTCTTGGCTCTAGATGTCATGATACATGAGGTGTGGCTTAATGCGTAAAATAGTTACTTGGGAAGGGATACAGGTGTCAGCACTGTGCTCCCAGACAGTGAGTAATGAAACAAAATGTCAGAATTTCAGTGTATCGTAAAAGGCGAGAAGATCTAGTTCAGTTCTTTAAAATGGAAAGGGGCCTTGTTGCTTGCACTGATATTGATGGCCTGATGCAAACACTCAATATTAATCAGAATCCTCTGGACTGGCGACTCTATATAGACTCATCTCAGTTGAGTCTCAAAGCAGTTCTCTTTCACAATGGCAACACCCTACCTTCTATTCCTGTTGGTCATTCAGTGCATAATGAGTCATAAGAGAACAGGAAGATTCTGATGTAAGCCATTAATTACGATAAATTCAAACGGCAAATCTGTGGTGACCTAAAAGTGATTGCCTTACTACTTGGACTACAACAAGGATTCACAAAATATTGCTGCTTCATTTGTGAATGGAACAGCAGAGCTCGGTCCCTTCATTACTCTAGAAAGGACTGGCATGCCAGAAAATCTCTGGAACCAGGAATCATCAGTGTGGAAAATCAACCACTAGTGGTTGCCATCTATGCATTTTAAGCTTGGTCTGATGAAAAATTTTGTAAAGGCCATGAACCAAGAAGAAGCTGCCTTTACTTACGAGAAAAGTTCCCCAGACTAAGTGAGGCAAAGTTGAAAGTAGGTATTTTCATTGGTCCACAAATAGGAGAACTTATCAAGGAAGAATACTTCGACAAGCTCCTTCAAGGCGACGAAAAGGCGGCTTGGGACAGTTTTAAATTTGTAGTAAAAGGATTTTTGGGAAACAGAAGGGTTCAAAACTATGCGGAGCTTGTAAACAACATTTTGCAGAGCTACCAGAGATTAGGCTGCAACATGTCACTAAAAATACACTTCCTTCACTCGCATTTGGATTTTTTCCCAGAGAACTGTGGTGCAGTGAGTGATGAACATGGAGAACATTTCCATCAAGACATTT
>Ga0123354_10007911_pt1 | contig 16111 bp, 22 predicted proteins | sample TergutLab28metaG_2_FD_97872 | JGI IMG/M metagenome (GOLD analysis project Ga0123354, IMG submission 97872) | Labiotermes labralis P4 segment gut microbial communities from Petit-Saut dam, French Guiana - Lab288 P4 | ecosystem: Host-associated > Arthropoda: Insects > Digestive system > Gut ...
CACATTTGTACGGCGCACGTTATAACAGAGCCACACAAACTACATTCACAATTGGTGGGGCTCGTAACAGCTGTAATGTAACAAGTGGCCGGTTTATCGTGCAGCTTCGTTAACTGCATGGGTTTGCAACCGGCGGGCGTCATACACAATAATTTAGCTGTTAACACACACCACTTATTTTTCCACGTGCGAAACGCGACCCAGCCCACAATAACGCGTCTGAGCCTTTGGCATAAAAAGATTTCACACTCACGTTTCACTGAATCACGTGTCGTTCCACTATTCAACCACAACGCCCCACTCCACTCTGAATGCTACACAACAGACAAAGGCTGCAACAAAACATGTGTAAATAACAGCATTCTATTTAAGAAGATACAGTACCTTAAAATTCACGCACGTAATTGAATACAATTGCACACCTCACAATGACACACAAACAGAATGATATGGAAAAGCGTTGACAAACTGCAATGAAATGCGAAATCTGTAGTACAACACCACTTCTCACACACAACCTCACTGCTGGGCACATACCATGTAGTTGGTGGGCTACCAAATCACAGATTATCTAGTAATTATCGGCTAACTAAATGGCCATGGATTAAAGTTGGAGGCGGCATGTTTTGGTGGAGGAAATTAGCGCCACATACGGCACATACGCAGAACTAACCTACAAATTCCGACAGTAGAACTGTACGAATTTCTGTTGGTGTATAACACTACCAATAATTAAAAACCATTTTACGTGTACTTCATTACTACTACATAAATGTGAATAATGTACTGGAAGTAATAATAATAATAATAATGTTTGCTTGCGCACGGTGACATGGGCTAACTAAGCACTCACAGTGAATAATTTTTGCGAAAACCGCGAACGGAATTAATCTTGCAGCGTGATGGAGCAATGACAATCCGCTGGACTTGAAGTAGATTATTTATGATGAAAAATTTCGTGCATATATGGCCATCAACAGGAGCACTAGATGTTTAGTTGCAGCATATGCAGCACAACAGATTAGAAAAATCGCCAATACTTTCAAACTAATGTGAAGATCGCCTTCAAAACTAACAACACAATTCTACAGCTCACAAGACCTACCACAAAAATACGAATCCCACCACATGTCAATAGTGGAGTCTACTCCCTAACATGTAACGCATGCAGACATATATGTAGGTCAAACTAGGCGAAAGTTTGAAGCTACGTTATCAGGAACACATACGATACATAAAGACAACAAACCACAGTCAGCTTACGCTCTGAACACACTATAAAACCGACATGAATAAGGACCTATGAACCAAACGATGCACCTGCTAAAACCCATCAACAATACCTCTTCACTAATCCCCTATGAACAACTCTACATACAATCCCTCTACCAAGGAAAGAAAGCGATTCGCGAACAAGGACAAGGCGATCGGAAAACCCTGTTTGCACTGGCCATTGACCTTAACCACCCCCAACATGACAAAACCTGTCACACGACACCATCCAAACCGTACACACGACCTACACAGCGGCTCCACCCTCCTAAAAAGTCGATGATGTAAAATATATTTAAAATTAAAACAGACAATTATTTTAACCACACCACACAACTTTTGCCACTAATTAACCACCACACTAAACGCCACAATCCATGCAGAACTTTGAACACAACATACACACAACACTTAACACCTAACAACCTTTTACCACGAACCCTCACTACAACAACAAACCCCCACCCACAAGCAGGTGAGCCCAAACCTCCGGTTCCCGCACAACACTCCGATATTATACACCATAGACCACATTGGTAAATGCTTATATAACACGGCATACGGTCATTACAGACACGAATATTGTCTCATTCTTTACAGTGCAAAAAACAATATGCTGCAACTAAACATCAAATGCTCCTGATGATGGGCATATATGCCCGAAACATGTCGAGCTAAGGATACTTCAAAAACTTACCTTGTTGCATCGAGTTGACATTTCACATTACTTCATGATGAAGATGCACGGTCCAACAACCCTCAAATTTACAACATGAAACACTGTTTTGATACGACTTGTACCTTGATACCGAACTGCTATATGCTAACGTAGTTCACCATGTGGGAACAGCAAAGAGAAGTGTCGTGACTATCGGTTCGCATCCCTCATTTGATCAATTCTCCAAATCTCTAGTGCACAAAAAGTGCCATTCAGCTCCCATATACAGTGGGGCAAAAGTAAGTATACAGTATATAGTTAATTACTGTATACCTACTTTTGGCCTATCCTGTATATGAACGAGTCCCAACATTTTGAATGATTGAAAAAATAGTGTAGTACCAAAAAGAACTTCAAGATCTTTCACGGAGTTGGTATGAATTATAACGAATATTGTTAATAAGACTAATTTGTATTAATTTCCCTTGTAAAGTTGCTGACTTTTGTTTTGTCAGTAATAAGTTAGCAGCACACCAACCGCGAATGGAAACCAAGTTGGGTCGTAGAAGTGCACTGCCAATTGCAAACTTGGTGCGAAAAATATTCATATCGTTAGCAAGCAAAAATATAATAATAATAAATTTTCATTTAATAGTTCCAGCTTAAGAATGCAAAATTCAATCACAAATTTAGAAACAAACAATTACAACACAAATTACAAAACTAAACACACAGAACACCAGAAAATAATAAAAAAGAACTGGATTTATTACTGAAATTTTATCATAATATTGATAAATAATTAAAGCTGTAGTGAAAGGAGCTACTGGTGTAAAATCTGAAAATTCTTGTTTACTGAATATATACTAACACACCAAATTTGCAGATGTTGCGAGCCTAGTGGAAGGGAAGTTTCTGCATGCTATGGAAAACGGTGCAATTTTTAATAGTACGGCAAGGTATCTACGGTCTAATATTATCAATCCAGGAAGTTCAAGATTATGATCCTATGAAAGTGGGAATGTAAAAAAGCTGTCAAGGTTATGCCTCCTGTATCATAAAGTGTGCAACTTTAGAAGATAAAGTACATAAATGTAGCTGTAAGAATATAATGAAAAAAAGCAACTGAAGCATACAGCTGCAGACTTCTGTTGCAAGTGTTCCAGGCAATTGGCATTAGCAGTCATAATGTTACTGCATGCATATGAGGCACATCCTTACTCAGGACTAACTGGGGTGTAATATAACAATAAGGAGCATTCAGTGGAACAAGAGCGGGTCTAAATACATACAATTCCCAATATTTTAAGACAGTACATAGTAAACAACACACTGTACATTTTTCAGTATCCAGATTCATAGTCAGTAGTACACCAACCACAAATGGAATCTATGTCAGGTTGTGGAAGTGTACTGTCAGTTGCAGATCTTATGGAATGAGGAAATTGAAGTGTCTGCAAACAAAAATATTTTGAGTGCTTAATAGAATGGCAAAGCAGAATAAAAAATAAATAGGGCCCAAGGACAGATCCTTGGAGAACACCAGAAACCACAGCAGAGGGTGTTGAATATATACTGTGGATTGATACAAACATAAACACTTGTTACATAATGCAACTAACTGATTTAACTGTCACAGAGACTGTAGGCACTGAGCTTACATAAAAGATGTGCATTACGAATGACAGCAAAGGAACTGCTGAAATCTAAATGGCATCAACTTGTTGTTCCAAAAAACTATTCGAGTTATACAATCAGAAATATAACAAAATGGTAATAGTAAATTTGTACTACTTGATGATGATGATAATAGTAATAATAATAATGCTCAGTCCACTTACTCACTTTTCATATCCATTCCTTATCCTTTGCAGCTCAGTCCACACTCTATAACAAATAATCTACATCAACTCCTCTCCCTGTCCTATTCCTTCCTGTCAGTGGCTGGTTGATGGCTGTCTTACTGCTGTAGATGTTTTTTCCCACTGTGGGAAAATTAAAATTTTCATACATTCTCCAACATTTAATAATTTCATATGACTTGACAAAAACCAGGGACATTTGGCATCCTAAACTCAATTCTTTGGGACAGCAGGACAGAGCTTTTCAACCCATGAAAATGGGACGAATGGGATCCCTATGCACAAAGCCCACATAATTCATGTGCTGTCCTAAGTAGTCATCACTATTGTACATCCTCAGAAATAGTAGGTGATGGCCCAGCGGAATGAAGTGGTATAAAAAATAGATTTGCCAGAGGTAATAAACATTTACTTTTATAGCCATCAGCCTCCTCTCCACCCAGGTAGAAAGAAACCGGACGAACGGAAATTACCAGCATATTTTTCTAATCTATTCTTTAAATATTAGCAATAAGTAAATAAAATATTCTACTGTTTTAGTATTTGTAGAGTACTTATATGTGTGGGAAATTGGCATTGAAATAATACACTTCAGCAAGTCACAAACTTTGATGAAGACTCCATCGTTTACTCCTCTTGTAAAGTACACCTGTTATTTCAGTCAGCACAACAGTAACCTTTATTGGAATACTATCATCGACATGTTGAGTTTCATCTTTCTTGATCATCAGGTCAGAAGTTTGTATGTGAAAGAAGTGAGTGTCCACACGCAAGAGCGCGCGTGCATATACAGAGAGTGGTGCAGCCACACTGGTTGGCAGAATGCAAAATGACTAATTTAAATGAAGAAAATTTATTTGATGTGCTCAAAAAATTTTAATCTACTGATCCAAATCAAAGTACATTGAATAAACTGTTGTGATCTTTAAATTCATGATTTCTCTTATGAACGGCCATTATGTGCGCCAAGCGCCACAAACATAGTCATGCCACTGTTCTGATAAATACCAACTCAGTATCACATCAGCTGTTATGGAGTGCTCAAGGGCACAGATGTTAAATCTAGTAGTTGGATCAAATGAAAGTTAAGAACACTATAGTGGACCATTTTTCATCCACCTGACAATCAACTGACCCCTACATCAATCAATCAATCAGTCTGCCCTTCCAAACATCCACAACAATTAATGGAGCAAATCCAATTTATGGATGTATATAAAAATCATTCAGCATTTCGATAACATACTGTATAATATTTTTCGTGCTCATTTATGTAGGCTACTTAACTACATTTCCATAGTGATAACACTTAGGTTGGCCTAGGCCTGGTTATATCTACATAATGCAGAACAAATTTCATTAAACACTAGAAGCCCACAACACACAATCAGGTCTTAAAATATGGTTTAGGAATTCTTTTCTAACTGTGTATCAAAAACTAACATTTTTACGCAAACCAATTACTGTGTTAAACAGAAAATTCCCACCTACAATAAATTACAGACATTTTATAGGACTCTGTTACAACAGTTTTTATTCAGAAAAAATATTCCACAAAATGGAACCCTTAATTGCATTACCGTATGACACAATTATTTACACCATTTCGTTATTATTGTGCTGAAAGCAGCTGGTGCTAGTAACAGATTTTCATCATTGATGAAAAGTATTATCAACAGATGGACATCTGCCTACTGAGAAATTAGGTGCTGGGAAGCAAAACAGTTAACATTGTGCAGCAGTCCATAGCATAATGGTGATTTATGTAACAGGGTTTTGTCTTTACAACAAGCAGAAATGTTTGTGGAACTTCCTCATTAGGATACTGATGGCATGAATTTTGCTAGTGGAGTAAAATTCTTTAATCCTGGCACCCATGGAAACTGACAGGTACCAAACCATCCAACATTCTGATTACCCAACAATACCTATAATTACCAAAGTTCTTACAGATATTTTCTGTTACTGTTTCTAAACTTAGGCTGTAAAATTAAACATAGGAGTGTTCACTTTGTCTATCTGCTGCTGGTTTAGTGTCATTAGGTACCTTCTTTTTTGGGATGGGTGGCAGTCAATTTTGCAGTTACTACTGTGATGCTGACCAGAGGAGATAGTAGATCAGGAGTCTTCATAGCTGAAGAAGCTGATGGAATTGGAGACAATGGGTCAGGAATTAACATATCAGTCGATGTAGGGACACTGCTGGTGGCCTTTATGGAGAATTTACAGGCTTGGATACTATTCCTTAGCTACAGAAGTATCAGAATTTTTGCAGGATCAGCATTCATATTAAAGGAATTCTACTGTAAATGGAGATTTTAAAATATAGAACACAACCAAACATCAATGTGAAATTTCATGTTCCAGTCCCATTACTTGTTACACAGTATATATGCCTCATCTAATGAAGCAAATCAAATGATTGTCATTCACATTCCTTGATTATTACTATTATGCATGTGAATATGGGTTGTCTGTGGACACACTAAACTGAATGCCTTGTTACACACATCACAAGTATCACGGTGCTCACCACCAAGCAAGTGTTTGTCTCATGAGATGGCTCTGTCGACAGAATGCGTTTTTACATAGTTCACAGCTATATGTACAGTCACCTCTTATGTATGTTTTGATGCTTTATAAGACCGTTCTTTCGACTGAATGGCTTTCTACACACTGCACAGGTGTAAGGGTGCACACCACTATGTATGCGTCGATGTGTTACCAGATGGCTAAGTTGATTGAATCCCTTATTACAAACTGCACAGGCACAGGGGTGCTCACCACTATGTATACATGTGGTGATGTGTTATCAGATGGCTAAGTTGATTGAATCCCTTATTACAAACCATACAAGCATTGGGGCGCTCACCACTATTTATGTGTGTGTTGATGTGTTACCAGATAGCTAAGGTAATTGAATCCCTAATTACAAAATGCACAGGCATAAGGGCACTAACCACTATGTATGCGTTGATGATTTATAAGATGGTTCTTTGCATGGAATTCCTTATTACACACATCACAAGTATAACGGCGCTCACCTCTATGTATGCGTTCATGTCTTATCAAATTGCCCGATTGATTGAATCCCTCATTACACACTGCACAGGCATAAGGGCACTCACCACTATGTATGCGTTGATGTCTTACCAGTTGGTTATGTTGACTGAATCCCTTATTACAAAATGCACAGGCATAGGGGCGCTCACCACTATGTATGCGTTGATGTGTTATAAGATGGTTACGTTGATTGAATCCTTTATTACAAACTGCACAGGAGTAGGGGCGCTCACCACTATGTATGCGTTGATGTCTTACCAGTTGGTTATGTTGACTGAATCCCTTATTACAAACTGCACAGGCATAGGGGCGCTCTCCACTATGTATGCGTTGATGTGTTACAAGATGGCTACGTTGATTGAATCCTTTATTACAAACTGCACAGGAGTAGGGGCGCTCACCACTATGTATGCGTTGATGATTTATAAGATGGCTCATTTTACGGAATGCCTTATTACACACATCACAAGTATAAGGGCGCTCACCGCTGTGTACAAGTTGATGCTCTATCAGACCGCTCGAACGAATGAATCGCTTATTACACACATCACACATATAAGGGCGCTCACCACCATGTATACATAGATGGCTTTTAAGATTACCCTTTTCACAGAATCCCTTGTTACACACTTCACAAATATAAGGGCGCTCACCACTATGTGAGCGCTGATGTCTTGTAAAACTACTCTCGTTATAGAATGCCTTGTTACACACATCACAAATATAAAGGCCCTCACCACTATGTAAGCGTTGATGTTTTGTAAGACTACCTTTTTCACAGAATCCCTTGTGACACACATCACAAATATATGGGCGCTCACGATTATGTAGGTCTTGATGTCTTTTAAGACGACTCTTTTCACGGAATCCCTTCTTACACACATCACAAATATAAGGGCGCTCACCACTATGTACATGTTGATGTGTTATCAGATAGCTCTTTTTACTGAATGTCTTGTTACACACTTCACAGGTATGTGTACGCTCACACCCATGTATGTCACAGGAATATCTGCATTCAGCACTGTGTACATGAAGTTGTTCTTTCTGGTTATCCTGGTAAAAACACAAGGGTTAAAATTCAGTATACTTTGTGATAGAAGGAACAATTATTTTTATAGCAAATGAATATATAAAATAAAAATCTATTGCCTTTTAAGAACTGCGTTATTTACAACACTGTGTTAGATGATGAACAATTTTTTGTACAATATCTTCTTCAAACGCAACACCAGCTTTTATATTTATGTCCCACTTATTTTATAGTGCCCTATGAAATGCATCCTGGACCATTCCTAATACAAATAACAAAAGTTAAACAAAAATATTTTCAGCACAACAATTAATCAGCACACACCATAAAAGACTGCAAGCTGTTTTCACAGGTTGTTTTGAATGGATGAATTACATGTACACACAATGGTTCGGGCCCACACATTTTCCAAAAACCTTTAAGTCTTCTCAAAAACCTTCATGTCATAACAGTGACATAATGGAAATTCACAATCTGAATGTTAGGCATTGCCTGGCTGTTGCAGTGCACAAGATGTGAAAATATTAGCTACCAAATCACCCAGAGCTACATGTTGCTTGCATCGATAGGGACATTTGAAAGGCATATATATATATATATATTGGAGTCTGTACACATTTAAATCCGAACTGTTTTTATGGAACCAAATAAACAGGACACATTAAGTGAGTCAAAATGTGTTGCATGATATCAGAAGTATGTGCACATCATAGGCTGCCTAGCAAGCAGGTATGTACCTAGAGCCTGGCAGCTGGTCAAAATGACGTCTACACCTGTACCTAGGTATACCAAATAGGCTGAGTCTAAAGGATAAAATCCTATTTGTCTACTGTCTTTCACACAGGTAATTATGCAAACACTGGTGACCAGGAATATCAGGAGTGAGCCACTACGGTATGTCTCATATACCTATACCAATCTGCCTAAAAACTGGGAAGTCCACAGAAACCACAATGCACTATGTGGTTCCACATACAGAGTGTTTCATGACTTGTGGACATTACTGCAGGAGGTGATTTCCTAGATCTTTGTGATCAAAAAAGTTCATGTAAACACGTGTCCGATTTTGGACGGTTACGGAGTTATGGACATTTCATAATTCCCATAGACGCCCTTGTGCGAACCGCATTAAGGAACTAGCTGGCGGGTGATGTACTCAGGTTGGAGGCTTATCTTTTGTGTTGCAAGCATTATTTTTGCCACGTGACTTGCCCACCCAGCTGCAAACAGCCCAGTTTCCGTATCACGACACTTCAAGTATATTTAAGGAATGGGGGTTAGGCAGGGTTGATGGATATTCGCCTGGTGAGTGTATATTGCATGATCCAGCTATTACTACGTGTTCAAAAACCCTTAACACTTACATTGCAGTGACTGTACCGGCACCTGATGTTGAGAACAGTACGGCGATAGTTTCGTAAAGGTGTGGGCGGTAGAAGCGACGGTGTAGAGTTATTCCCGTACATATTCTCATCTCGGTGCGTCTGTTACATTCACGATGCCATTTACATTTTCATTTGCAGAAAATGCAGATATCATCTACGTGTACAGTTTCTGTGACGGTAATTTACTTCAGGCCGTAGCTGAATATCGTTTTCCGAACCGTAGAATACCAACCCGAAGAGTGTTTACTCGAGTTTACCAGACATTGCGAGATACCGGTACACTTCCCGGCATTCGCATTGCAGTCGAGCGTGATGTTAATGAAGGTGTCGATCAAGAAGAAGGCATTGTTCAGATGGTACAGTTCAGTCCATGTGCGAGTACGCGAAGAATTGCGAGACGCCTTCGTGTTCTCCACACGAGAGTGCAGAGAACACTGCATGCAGAGGGCATGTATCCATACCACGTGCAGCGAGTGCAACATCTCGGACCTGGCGATTTTGCCGAAAAGCTGGAATTTTGCAAGTGGATCAATGGCAGGTGCGAGTTGCATCGTTAAGCCTGTTTACTGATGAATCACGATTCAATCACGATGATGTCAATAATACACACAACTCTCATGTGTGGGCAGATGAGAATCCCCACGCCACTGTGGAAAGCAACTTTCAAAAACGTTTTAGTGTCAATGAGTGGTGTGTAATTCTGGACGATCAGCTGATTGGTCCTTTCATCTTGGAAGGTCGTCTTACAAAAGAGGAGCGCCTCAGTTTTTTCCAGGAGGAATTGCCCCAAATGTTGGAGGATGTGCCTTTAAATAAACAAGGTCGTATGTATTTCCAACATGACGGAGCTCCTCCTCATTCTTCACATTAAGTTAATACTTCCTGAACTATCAATTCCCTGGGCAATGGATTGGACGTGGCAGTCCACACAATTGGCCAGCCAGGTCTCCAGACTTAAGCACACTGGATTATTGTGTGTGGGGATGGATGAAAGAAAGAAGTGTGAAGGTGGTAACATGAGATGAATTGCTTAGTCGCATTTTGGATGCCACAGACCACATCAGAAACAGCCAGTGGAATCTACGAGCAACCCGCGCAGTTCAAAACCGAGCGGCAGCCTGCATTGCGGCCGGTGGTGGCATTTTCGAAAACCAGCTTTAAGCACAGATCAGTTCAAATTAAAGGTAATTTCACGAAGTTAGCTTTACATTTATACTTTAAATGTATCATGCATTATGTTGGTTTATTATTTTGTTCTGTTTATTGTGAATAATCGTTACCTTCTATTCTAGGTTTCAGGCGGTCATAACTCCGTAACCATCCAAAATCAGACACATGTTTATATGAACTTTTTTGATCATAAAGACCTAGGAAATCGTCTCCTACTGTAATGTCCATAAGTCGTGAAACACACTGTATACAGGAAGCAGTGGAAAACAAAAAGTTACACTTGAGATTTCCTATATATTGAGGGAGCATCTGATAGCATTTAATGTGACAAAACAAAGGCTGCCAAATGGCACGGGCTTAGAGACACCCTAGCAATGGATTGGCTCTGTGCAGGGTGGCAGAAAAATTCAGCCACATTTGCAGGAGAACAGCACAGGGTGTGTGGCCAACTGCTGCATGCAGTGGAGCAGTTTGTTACCACATAGCTGTAAAGACAGGTTGTAGACAAATTCATAGAGGGACTAGGGAATAGCTGTAATAACTTCTGTATGCACTAATACTCATTAACTAAACATTCCCAAATACTGTATCACAGCTTGTTTAGGAGACTATGAGTATGGAAAAACAGTGGTATGTTAAAAACCAATTATCAGTTGATCCACAAAAGATTCAGCACCTGGATCAATATCTTATATGTGGGATCATCTCACATATCCAGAAATAATCCTATCCACACAGCAGCTCCCCCTCCTCTTTCTGCTCATCATACTAGACTTTCCACTGTACCAGACGGCAACATGCTCCAGAGTAAAACTACAAGACAGACTGTAATCTGCTACTTCACCAACCAACAAACCAACTGGTAGTTTTTTACCTGACCACTTCTACAAGTTCTGCTGAATAACCAATTGCAAAGCAGGCAGAATGGCAGAAGCACGTGATAAAAGTCGGCCTGCCCAGGCTCCAGACAGCATTCCACTGCTCATCCGAAAGGAGCAAGCATCACGAAAAGCAGCAAAGGCATTCACTTCTCATCACAAAAAGGAGTAAGCATTTACACTACAGTAAAAGGAGTAATATTGTATGACTGCAAACCCGCGCTGCCAACACCAAACGGAGTAGCGAAGCAGTGCAGTAAGTTGACACCCAGCTCAACTGTAGGACCTGCCACTCGCAGCATCATGAACCCACTCGACTAGCACAAGAGCTGTTTCCTGACAGAGCTGTGATGTGCCTGAATCATCACGACGCATCCCACTACGCATTTCCATGAACCACACCGCTGGAGTGACAACTGCAGCTGACACAAATTAAATTATAGCCCCTCCCACTACACTAAAACAGACTTCTTTCCACACGACCAAGACTGCAATATGTATGTATTTACTTTAGATGTTATTCTGTGACAGCCTCTCCTACATTAACCCATATATGAAACTCGGTCACTTAGGGCAACTCTGTTAGCAGGACACTGATCATTTTTCAAAGTGTGGGGCTGCCAAATGCATGAACATAAGGGCTGGAGGGGGCGAAGAAATAAAAGAAAGGAAAAAAGAGATTAAGTATGTTCAAATTGAATGGGTCACCACTCTGCACGACCTCCTTGCATTCTATTCTGTTCTATTCTATAAGCATATTAAAGACACTGACAAAGCCTTGAAAGAAAAACAGTTTTGCTAACATCTTGTAAACATGGACAGAAATTCCAACTAAACTGTGCTTTATCATGACTTCCTGATACAAAGGGAACAGCTAGCTGAAAGTACCCAGACATATACGAAATGCTATGCTGAATCAGTGTCTTTAGAACAGTACATCACTGGTCCCCATTCACAGCCCAAAGAAATGCAGTCCACATTTTCCAAACTACTCCTTCAAAATAAATACATTTCAATATTTTCCTTCCAATTACCCTTCAGCATGGGGGCACTTAAAACCCAATTAACCCTTAGCCTACTAATGCCGTATATATATATAAATATATATATATATATGGAGCTCCTAACAAAGCCAGAAAAGGTAACATCGTATATTTATGGACCTACGTTTGGCAACGCTGAAAGCCATCTCTTTCTATTTGCTGCACAATGTTTCAACACAGAATCGATGCAGAGTCGTTTCCTGTGTCACAGTTGTGTGTAAACACTTTACCATCTAGCTAGGTTACCCTAATACAAAATACTATGGCTAATCTGACAAGGGGTGTAGAAGGATTTGGCCATAAACTGTATATGGACAACTTTTTTTCCTCCCCTAACCTATATTATGACTTGGCACAGAAGAAAATTTTCTGTTGTGGGACAGTTAGGCTACACAGAAAGGGCATGCCCATGGACCTCAAACCCATGACACTGAGATTGAAACGTGGTGACATTCGAATAAGGACAAGGAGTAACGTGACAGCTGTGGTGTGGAAGGACAACAGAGACGTGTGCCTCCTGATAAACATTCACGATCCACCCAGAGAAGGCAATTATCGTGATGAACACGGGAATGCAATAAAGCCGGCAATTATGGTGGATTATAACCGTCACATGGGGACTGTTGACAAGGTGGATAGGATGGCCAATAGCTACAAGGCCAGCCGCCAAACATGGAAGTGGACAATTCCACCTGTTAGACCTGGCCTTGACCACAATGTAAGTAAAAAAACATGAATATTTACAACTTTTTAGAAAAGTGTGTTCTCCATTATGCAATAGGGACATTATAGCATTTTTAAGGCACCCTGAGCAATATCTGATCCCTGCCCCACAAACTGCTTTTTGTTTTACAAATTTAGCTTGCTTAGTACTTGAAATAATCAAGATTTTTAAAAGCATGCGCATAATTTAAATACCCCCGCAGAATAATTCGGCGTGCTGGGATTTACAGATGGGATTTAAAACGGTATGCTAAGGGTTAATACTGTGATGTGGGAAGGTTTTTCTACAGGTTACTTAAATTTTGAGCTAAATTGTGCAGGAGTCTATTCAAAATAATGTAGTTTTGTTAATAGTGGTTGGATTTCGATGAAACTTGAAACAAAACATTTAGGAATGTTCAAGCTTTTCAAATATCCAATCAAATCTTACCTTAAAAATTTAATTTGGTGTGAAATGCCTTGAAACATTCTTCAACACATAGGGCTGCTTCACATTCCGGGCACTAAAACACCGTGTCCTTCTTCTATTGTTTTTGTAACACGCTACACACCTCTTTGTTCGCCTGGCCTTTTTTTTCTGTCGGTGGTATTCTTTCTGGAAAATGTCTTTCAAAAAGTCGTGGCACATTTTTGTATGTGGAATGATGGCCTTGAAATTTCCTGACACTTTGACTTCCATGTTCAGTGAGCAGTGCCTGTACCAGTTCTACTCTGAATTTAAAATGGTCTATTTTGGTCTGTCCTAAATTTGTGCAGCATATTATCATACAGTTTAGAACTGTAATATTGAGTGATCTCCTAAACAGTTTTATGTACCATTTACTCATTTTCTTTCTTTCCAAAAGATAGGGTTGAAGAAGATGGTCTTTTAGATCAACTCCACCCATTTTTTCGTTGTAATCTAGAACTGATACAAGGCTTTTGCTTTTCCTGTCTACACTTCGTTAGCTTCATTCTTGTTTCCTCTCCATGGTAAGTTGGTATCATTGTCACTTTTTTTTTGTCTTTCCACTTCAGAACGGACACCGATCCTGAACGTTGAGATAGCAATTCTCTTTCTTTAGCTTCTTCTCTTTCACTCTTTGTCGAAAGTCTTTCCCACTAAGATGCAGGGTTCCAACACAGTCAGTTTTCAAGGACTTTAGCCTTTGAGTCAGAGCTGGCAAGTTATAAAAATTGTCCAACCACATTTTGAACAATTTAAGACAATGAGTTTCGTTTTGGGCCTCATTTTGAGGCCCACAGTTATCAACAAACTGTTCCCTTTGCCCTACATAATTCGTCATGTCCTCCCACGTAAATGTAGCACTCGAAGCAGTAGGTGCACTGGATGCAGCAGCACATTGCAAATCTTAACTTTCATTATCACCACATTCCGAAACAATTACCTCAACTACAGTCAAATCATCGGTCCCACTTGAGTCATCATTGTCACTACAATTAGTCTGATCAGAAGCTGTAAGTACCTCTAGTAAACTTTGTTCAATCTCATCCTCCAACAAACCCTTCCTACTTGACACCATCATTGCAACAGACTGCAGCTTCAAACGAAATCCAGACCCGAAAATAGCGGTGAAGAAACAAACAGTCTGTTGATATATGAGGGTGATGTCACACATCCTTTCAAAGCTACGTAACTCAGGTACGTGACGACAGCGATTACATTCATTTCCTGTTTCATTTCACTGTTAGATGGACGCATAAAACCATCTGTGAAATTAGGGACCGTAAAAAGAAAACCCAAAATCGAGAGCATAGAAAAAATGAACAAATAATTTCTAGCAACTGTCTCCCACACCATAAGAGAGCCAGCTGATTCACGAACAAGCATGAAGCAGCCCAATTACATTTGCCCCCTATGTTTTCGAGATATACACGAATGAGTGAGAGCGTGCAGCATGATGAGCAGTGCTCGTCACTCCATGCTGAAGGGTAAATTGCTACGACTTCCTAAATCTCTTCGCTTTAGGATTGCAATCCATATTGCAAAAGCTATATGTCACCCACAACATAATAATAAATAAATGGACTAAAAGCATGGAAAAAGAAAAACACACACACACACATGCTCGCGCGCACGCACATACATGCATGTGCGCCTGCTCACACACACATATCAAAGCCTCACCTCATGTTTTGTCTTGATTGGTGGAAATATTATAGGTTCTGGAATTTCATCCTTCATATCTATGGCCTCTTCAGCTTTAATACTCACTTCTTCAGTTCCATCAACATCACATTCCACACATGTATCAAAACAGGAACAAGTTCCATATTCCCCGCAACATATGCAGTTCTGTAACACCACCACACAAATCATTGTTGCCTTATGTCATCATATGAAACAAGACACATCTATTGCCAGCATTTCACACTGCACAAAACTGGTAAAAGCTGTTTGTTTGGGTTTTCTATATAAACAATTTAAAAACATAACCAACAAACAACCTCCTTGGAGAACTCTTCTGCCTCATACAATTATAGCTGCTCCACTAGTCAAGAAATTCCTGGCCTCTTAGGAAACCTAAAGGGTAATTACAGTTATAAAAGACAGCATATTTAAATGTGAACACAATATTCACTGTATCAATATACCAACGAAGTTGTTTGTGCACTTTGTTGGAGATTACAATGTACAGGGGAACCCTCCATTCACTCTTATCATGAAAAAAAAATATCGCTATAGAATCTCCAGCATCCCTCTATTCCTAACTCGCTCCCACATCAAATATTCTCTTAAACACCCTGTACTTCACACGGTCAATCTGTGTTCATCTCTTGACATAAGACACAAAATTTTAAACACACACAAAACGGTAGGAACAATGTCACTTCCATAGATGAGTACATGCAACATTCTGAACTGAATGGTAGCAAGTATTGCCCGAACTTATTCCTCTGTTTTTTTCTTTTCCAAGTTCATGGCCCTCAATTTTTGTTTGGATTTAACATATAATAAACAAGGCTTATGACAAAGTGACCGCAGTACTTCACAAGCAATGTGACATAAAATACAAATTGCTC
>Ga0123354_10007913_pt1 | contig 16108 bp, 13 predicted proteins | sample TergutLab28metaG_2_FD_97872 | JGI IMG/M metagenome (GOLD analysis project Ga0123354, IMG submission 97872) | Labiotermes labralis P4 segment gut microbial communities from Petit-Saut dam, French Guiana - Lab288 P4 | ecosystem: Host-associated > Arthropoda: Insects > Digestive system > Gut ...
GGTTGTTGCCTGGCAGACCCAGCGCGATCAGATCAACGCCGGTATCGACTGGCAGTTCTCTGTGGACAAGGCGCGTATCAAACTCAAGCGGCTTTATACGTCATTTCAAATGTGACATGACACTAGGGGTTCTCCAGCCAGGTGTTGACCACGGCCTCGTCGGAGGCATTGAAGGTGTGCTGCAGGTACAGCAGGCCAGCCACCAAGCGCGGCGGCAGGGCCGGGCGGCCCCGGGTGGAGGTGAACGAAACGCTGAAAGTGCGTTCGATCTGGGCCCAGTCGATCAGGCCGGCCAGACGCACCAGCGGGTGTTTCATGTTGATCAGTTCATCCAGGCGCGAGACGAACAGATCGGCACTGGCCGGGGCGCTTGGCTTGGGAGGCATGGGTAACAACCTCGTCGGAATTTGCAAGGAAACTGCCTTCTATAACGCGCTTGCTTGCAAATCGTGCACGGGGTAAACCCGAGAATCCTCAACTGTGACAAGAGGTTGCGGGTTGATCGTGATCCACACACGCTGTGCCGCAGGCAGCGGCAATTCATCGCGCCGACGTACTACGGCGCCAACCGTGATCCACACACGCTGTGCCGCAGGCAGCGGCAATTACATCAACGGGGTGGCGACTATCGACGCTGTGATCGACACACGCTGTGCCGCAGGCAACGGCAATGGTTCTTGCCGTTTATTGCGCGTTGGATAAGACTACTGGTTGAGCTTTTATAGCCATCGCCGTACACTCTGCGTCAACTCCATGCAGGCGAACGGGCATGGCGCGCTGGCCCGCCCAAACGAGTCACATTGTGGCTTCGGCTCACGGGATGCGGGAGTCAGTCACATGACGACACTAGGAGACACCATCATGTCGCGTTCATCCACGCCATTACCTTGGTCCAGTGAAGAAGAACGCTTGCTCGTGCTTCAACGGCTGCGCTGGCAATTGCGTGACGATGGTCAATTGCCTGACGGGCTGGTTCCGCCCATCATCGGGGCTTCATGGCGCCGCAGTCTTGCCTATGGCATTACGCCGAAACAAACCGACGCGGATATTTTCTCCGTGCCCAGGACTTCACACGAACAGCTGAGAGCGCTGCTGCACGAATGCGCTACGCCGGAGATAGATTTTCTGGCGCAGCAGTATAGTCCGCAAGGTGCCATTTTGCTGGCCGACGCGCAAGCTCATATCTTGCGTTTCGAGGGCCGTATGACCCCCCACCTGCACGCCCGGACGCCTCATATCGGCGCAGGTATGTGCTGCGGCGAAGCTACGATTGGGACCAACGCTTTGGGAACGGCCCTGGTTGAATGTAGATCGATTCAGGTCAACAGTGGGGAGCATTTCCTGGACGGGCTGTCGCACCTTTCGTGCACGGCGGTGCCGATTCATAATTCCCGAGGCGATCTGGTGGGTGCCATTAATCTGGCGCGCGAAGGGCCTTTGCATAATGCGGATGCGCTGAACATGTTGGCGATGGCTGTGCAGAATATCGAGGCGCGGCTGCTGTGCAAAAGCCATGACGATATGCTGGTGGTGGCCTTGCAAAGCCAATCCGCTTTTCTTAATTCCCCCTGGTGCGGGCTGCTTGCAATTGACCCCCTGGGCGTGATCCGGGGCGCCAATACTCACTCATGCACGCTGCTTGGCCTGCCGGTCAGTGCGCTTATAGATCATTCATCGGAATGCCTTCTCGGCATAACAATCGAAGCGTTATCCGGGGTCTTGATGCGTGCTTCACCGTATGAATTTCACAGTTCGCATGGTGCCATATTTCTCAAGGCTGTGCAGTGGCCCGGACGGCCGATGGTCAAAAGTGCGAGCGTGCGCGAAAAGGTCATTGCCGCAAGCCGCGTTGCCGTCGACAGCGCCGATCCGTGGCGGTCGCTGCTTCAAACGTCACCGCCGGCGCTTGCGCGCCAGCTTCAAGCCGCTCAACGCGCGATGGGCATTGGAGTTCCCGTGTTGCTGCATGGGGCCACCGGGACCGGCAAGGAAGTCGTCGCTCAAGCCTTGCACGCAGCCAGCGCACGCGCCAGCCAGCCTTGCGTGGCCGTCAATTGCGCAGCCATTCCGGAAGGGTTGATTGAGGCGGAGTTGTTCGGCTACCGCGATGGCGCGTTCACCGGCTCCCGCAAGGGCGGATCGGCAGGGCGGTTGGTGCGGGCGCAAGGGGGAACGCTGTTTCTCGATGAAATCGGCGACATGCCGCTGGCTTTGCAGGCGCGTCTGCTGCGCGTGCTCCAGGAGCGCAGAGTCACGCCGCTGGGCGGCGGCAGCGAAATCGCGCTGGATTTCGCTTTGATCTGCGCGACCCACCGCGATCTGGAACGCATGGTTCGCGAGCATGGCTTCCGCGAGGATCTTTATTACCGCATCAAGGGCGCCGTCGTTGCTCTCCCCGCATTGCGCGAGCGCGAAGATTTCGAGCAGATTGTCCAGTTGCTGCTCCAGCGTTTGGGTGCCTTGGACGTCAGCATTGGCGCGCCGCTCATGGCATTGCTGCGCCAGCACGCATGGCCAGGCAACATCCGTCAACTCGAGATGGTGTTGCGCACCGCATTGGCTTTGCGGCAAGACCATGAGCAGGTGTTGACGCCGGAGCACCTGAGCGCTGATTTCCGCAGCGAATTACAGCGCGGCAAAGCCGACCCGCATCCGCACGCCTTGGCTTCGTCGATATCCTTTCCCGCATCGGCAGCGCCGCCTCCGGAACAAACGCCGCTCAACTGGCGGCTGAACGAGCAGCAACTGATTCGCGCGGCGTTGGCACAGCAGCACGGCAACGTATCGGCAGCAGCCAAGGCGCTGGGCATGAGCCGGGCCACTCTGTACCGGAAGATGGAGCAGCTTAATTCGTGAACTCGACTGCGCAACCCGCAACAAGATCGACGCTTCGCGCCCGCCCCATGATTGGGCAGGGCCAAGCTGGCTGCATGTAAGGCATGGCCTTGCCCTCTTTTCCCGGCTTGCCCGAGGCGCGCTCCCTGCGCTGGCTTTATAGCTTCGTGCGCTTGGAACGCGGCGCCATTTTGCGTTTGCTCGGCCTGTCGATGCTGGCCACGTTGTTGACACTGGCGCAACCCTGGCTGACCAAGCTGCTGATCGACCAAGGCCTGATGGCACGCCACTATGACGCACTGGTACTGGCCTGTGGAGCGCTGATTCTGACGGGCCTGGCGAGCACCGGGCTGTCGGGTGTCACCCGGTATCTGCACACCAAGCTCTCGGGCCGGATTTTGTTCGCGCTGCGCGGCGACGTTTACGCACATCTGCAAAAGCTCTCGCCATCGTTTTTTTCACATCGCCGGCTCGGCGACATACTGTCGCGGCTCGATGCCGATGTCGCGGAAATTCAGCGATTTGCCGTCGATACCCTGTTCTCCGCGGTCTCCAGCATGCTGGGTATGCTGGGCACCGTGGCGCTGCTGTTGACGCTGTCGTGGCGCCTGTCCGTGATCGCGGCCTTGCTGATCCCGCTCGAATGGGTCTGGCTGCGCTTCATGCGCCCGCGCATCGAAACGCGTACGCGCCACACTCGCGAGAGCGCGGCCGACCTGTCCTCGTTCCTGGTCGAAACCTTGCCAGCCATCAAGCTGACGCAGACATTCGGCCAGCAGCGCGCCGAGCAGCGTCGGCTGGACGGCTATGCGCAAAACTACCTCACGCGCCTGCTGAGTTTGCAACTGACCGAATTCATGACCCAGGCGATTCCCGGCACCTTGTCGTCGCTGTCCCGTGCAACGGTTTTTCTGGTCGGCGGCTATTGGGTGATCCAGGGGCAATGGCCGCTGGGCTCACTGATCGCCTTCTCAACCTATCTTGGCATGGCCCAAGGCCCGGTCAAAAGCCTGCTGGGTATTTACGTGGCCATGCAGCGTATGAAGGTCTGCCTGACGCGGGTGATGGAGTTGCGCGAGGAGCCCGTCCGCGTCACCAGCCCATCCTGCGCGCAAACGCCCGCGCCGGGCGCGGCGGACTTGGAATTGCGCCACGTTGGCTATGCCCACCCCGGGACAAGCCATCCCGTGCTGCAAGACGCGACCGCGCGTTTTCCGGCCGGCGCCAAGATCGCCTTGCACGGCGCCTCGGGCGCGGGCAAATCGACGTTGGTTGAATTGCTTCAACGGCTGGAAGACCCGCAGCAAGGAAGCATTTGTTATGGCGGGATTCCCTTGCCGGAACTGGACTTGATGGCTTGGCGCAGGCGCATCGCCGTCGTCAGCCAGGACACGATCTTGCTGCGCGGCAGCATCGCCGACAACATCGGCTACGCGCGGCCTGATGCCACCCCGGAACAGATTCGAGACGCGGCACGGCTCGCCGGCTTAGCCCCTTGGCTGGACAGTCTTCCTCGGGGACTGAACACGCTGATGGGGGAACGCGGCCAGCAGTTGTCTGGCGGGCAGCGCCAGCGCGTGGCGATTGCGCGCGCGCTGCTGCTCGATCCCGCCATCCTGGTGCTGGACGAAGCCACCTCGGCCGTGGATATCGCGCTCGAACGCCAGATTCTTCAGCAGGTCGACACGCTCTTCGGCAACCGCACGCGTATTCTGATAAGCCACCGCCCCGAAACCTTGCGCGGGGCCGACCAGCATTGGCGCTTGCACAATGGCCGCATGCTTCTTTTAACCGATGAAACCATGCCAGCGGCGCTCAATTGCGCGATGGCGCCACAGCCATGAGTTCCGTGGTGCGGGTGGGGCTCATCGACAGCGGCATCGCACCCGAATGGATGCCGCGGGTCGATGCCGCGCTGGCTTTTGAGCTGACCCGCAATCCGGCCGACCCGTCTGCGGACTTGGCGGTGCAACACGGGCCGTTGGCGCCGGATACCCTGGGCCACGGAAGCGCCGTCAGCCGGCGCATTGCCAACTTTGCGCCCAGTGTGCGCTGGCATGTCGCACAAGTGCTCAATGCCAGCGGCCGCACCAGCGCGTTGCAAATTGCCGCGGCGCTGGACTGGCTCGCGCAGCAAGAGGTGACGCTCGTCTGCATGAGTCTGGGGGTGCGCGCGGACCGCCCCAGCCTAGCGCGCGCCTGCGCCCATGCCGTGAGCCAGGGCATGGCGCTGTGCGCATCGGTGCCCGCGCATGGCGCGCCGGTGTTTCCCGCCGCTTACGAAGGCATGGTGCGCGTCACGGGCGACGCTCGTTGTGCGCCGGAACAATGGTCCTGGCTCGGCACCGGGCAAGCTGAGTTCGGCGCTGCCGCATGCACCAACTCAGGCCAGCCTGCCGGAGCCAGCCTGGCCAATGCCGCGCTGTGCGGCATTCTGGCGGCCCGCATGACCCACCATCCCCACTTCAGCGTGGCACAAAATTTGCAGTATTTGCGCGAACGCGCGCCTATCCAAGGCAGGCAAACCACACCTTCGGCAAACTTCCGCAACTTCAGCTGACACGCTGTTCCACGACCGATGTCACCGTCGTCTTGTACTTGCCAAATCCTGATTCTGGGCGCTGGTCCTGCGGGTTGCGCCGCCGCGCTGGGGCTGGCGCGCTGGGGCTACGACGTGGTGGTTGCCAGCCAATGGCGCCACTTCGATGCCATCGAAGGCGTGTCCAAGCGCACCTTGGATGGGCTCAACCAGGCGGGCCTGCGGCAAGCCGCCAAGACGGCCATGGCCCCGACGGGCCGCACCGTGATCTGGAACGGTCAGGAAACCACGCTCAACCAGGAGCATCTGGTTGAGCGTCGCCGGTTCGATGAAGCGCTGCGCCGCGACCTGTCAGACGCTGCGGTGCGCCTGGTTGCCGGACGGATTGGCCGCTGGCAGATCCACAAGGCAGGCCACGAAGTCGAAATCGAAACGCCAACCAGCACTGAAGCATGGCGAGCCGATTTTGTGATCGAAGCGCGGGGACGGCTGTCCCCCGCGCACGCGCAAGGGCTGCGAGGTCCGGAGACCCTGAGCCTGCTGCACAGTTGGCGCGCGGCCCCTGATGGGCGATTGGCCGCCGGCGTCGAAAGCCTGCCCAACGGCTGGGCCTGGATGGCACACCTTCCCGATGGCCGCTGCTATTGGCAATGGACCATGTCTCCCCAGCATGACCCATTGCCGCCGCGCGAACAGATCGCCGCCGCTACTTCGGCGTTGCGCCAATCCTCTTTGAGCCAACGCATTCTGGGCGCGCCGGCCGATAGCTATGCAATCGAAGTCCATGCCCGGAACAATACGGCCACCCTGTGCCGTGACATTGGCGACGTCCATTGGCTTCGCGTGGGAGATGCCGCCATGGCGGCTGATTCGCTATCGGGCAATGGCATCTTCCAGGTGCTGTCCAGTGCGCTCCAGACACCGGCCATCGCCCATACGCTGTTGCAACGCCCGGCGGATGCGTCCCTGGCATTGGCGTTCCATCAGCAGCGCGCCGAGCATCTTTATTTGCACTTCGCGCGCGTTGGACGCGATTTTTATGCCGCCGAGCGGCGCTGGGCCACCGCGCCGTTCTGGCAAGAGCGCGCCACATGGCCCGACGACCAGCCGCTGCACCAGCCCTCTGGCCCCGTACGAACCGCCATCCGTCCTGTCGTTGACGGACAGTACATCCGCCGGGCCGAAGTGGTCATTACCGATGACCAGCCTTTGGGCATGTGGCGCGTGGCGGATGTCGAACTGGCCGGACTGATCCATCAATTGCAGGAACATCCCGGCGATCCGGCCCACAGCGGGCGACTGCTGCGTGAACATCTTGAGCACATCGCCGCGCCGAACCGGGCCAAGGTTCTGGGCTGGCTGCAAACCTACGGCTTGATTTCGGCAGCGGCTCCGGCATCCACATTTTCGGGGTGAACCCGTCTGGGCCGCTGCTTGGGCAAGCGTGCTTTCCTACACACTCATCACCACGGACTTGAGCTCCGTGTAGTACTCGATGGCGGCAGCGCCCATTTCACGCCCAAACCCCGAAAACTTGTAGCCGCCAAAGGGCATGACCGGGTCGAGCGCCGTGTGGCAGTTGACCCAGACCGACCCGGCCTTGATGCGCGGCACGATGCGATGGGCTTCCGAAAGGTTGTTGGTCCACACGCTGGCGCCCAGGCCGTAGCGCGAATCGTTGGCCAGGCGGACGACCTCGTCGATGTCCGCAAAGGGCATGGCCACCAAGACCGGGCCGAAAATTTCATCCTGAACCAAGGGGCCCTTCTGGTCCACATCGACCATCACCGTCGGTTGGACAAAATAGCCCGGCCCATCCTTGCCACCACCGCAAGCCAGCGTCGCGCCCAGCGTCTGGCCTTGCTCAATGTAGCCGAGCACGCGACGCTGCTGCTTGGCCGACACCAGCGGCCCCATGTCCGCCGCTGGGTCCAAGCCGCTGCCCAGCTTCATTTTGCTGGCGATGCCGGCAATGTCACCGACCACGTTGTCAAAATGCTTGCGGTGGACATACAGGCGCGAGCCGGCGCAACATACTTGCCCCTGGTTGAAGAAGATGGCGCTGGCCGCGCCGGCCGCCGCAACGGCCGGATCGGCATCGGCCAGCACGATGACAGGCGACTTGCCGCCAAGCTCCAAGGTGACGCGCGTCATGGAATCCATGGCGGCCTTGCCGATGAGCTTGCCCACTTCGGTCGATCCCGTGAACGTCAGCTTGTCCACGGCGGGATTGGCCGCCAGCGCCGCGCCCGCTTCCGCGCCCACGCCACTGACCACATTGAACACCCCGGCGGGATACCCGGCCTCTTCCACCAGGCGTGCTAGCCACAAGGCGGACAGCGGCGTTTCGTCGGCGGGCTTGAGCACCAGCGTACACCCGGTGGCAAGGGCCGGTCCCAGCTTCCAGCAAGCCAGCAGTAACGGGAAATTCCAAGCCACCACGGCCCCCACCACACCGATCGCCTCGCGCCGGATGAAACTGTGAAAGTGCCCTTCGGGCATGAGCGGCATCGACACTTCCGGAGTGGTGCCCTCGATCTTGGTGGCCCACCCCGCCATATAGCGCAGAAAGTCAATGCACAGTTGAATGTCCACCACGCGCGCCATGGTCACGCTCTTGCCGTTGTTCAGGCTCTCGATCTGGGCTAGGGCGTCGCTATCGCGCTCAATGAGATCGGCCAATCGCCACAGCAGGTTCTGGCGTTCGCGCGGACGTGTGCGGCTCCAGGCGGAATCGTCGAAGGCCTGGCGCGCGGCCTGCACTGCGCGATTCACGTCTTGCGCCGTGCCGCGCTGTACCCGGCATAACAATTGCGCAGTGGCTGGGTTGTACAGATCCATCGTTGCGCCCAAGTCTGCATCCTGCCAGTGACCGCCGATCCACAGCTTGTGGGGCTGATCAATGAATGCCTTGACGGCGGGCAAAACGGCAACGGTCTCGCTCATGAAAATTCCTTCCTGGTTGGGGGCGTTCTGCATGAATCGCCATGCGTGCGCATCTGTGGACTTGGACGTTTCTCGCGTTGCATCTCATCTCCACCCGCGCCACACACGCCATTCGGCTCATGCAGGGTGTCCTTGAAAACTGGCGATGCGCCAAGCACTCCCATTCAAGCAATTCCCGCGCCAACTCCGATGCGCTTGCCTCACGCCTTGGCACTAACCGGTGGACCGCCGTGTGGCCCTGTCTCCGTCTCAGCTTGTATTCGTCTTAATTTGAGACACCTGTCTGTCGCTGTTCCAGGTTGAGACACTTTCGGGCTTGCCGGCTTAGGGGAACGGCAGCGTGACGCCCAAGGCGATCAATGGCTGTCATGAGCGGACATCTCGCGTCTGATACGGGCTTGGCACACACCTTGCTTTGGAAAACAAACTCGGTCCAAGAGCGCAGGAGCGTGGCATAGCCCCCCTCTTTGCAACGACCAATGGCATCACAAGGAGACACTGCCTTGAAAAAAGCTTATCTCGCCTGCATCGGAACCGTGAACCGTGCGGTGCTTGCCGCAGCAGCTTGCTGTGCATTTGGTGCATCGGCAAACGCGCAACCAAGCGACGATGCGGCCACCATCATGCAGAACAAGTGCGTCGCCTGCCACAATACCAAGGCCTTTGGTCCGTGGGGACGCATCAGCCGGCAGCGGAAAACCCCCGAAGGCTGGCTGATGAGTATTGCGCGGATGCAAAACGCGCATGGTCTCCAGATCAGCGACGAAGACCGACGGGCCATCGTCAAGTATTTGGCTGACCGGCAGGGCCTGGCGCCCTCGGAAGCGGAGCCCGCGCGCTATGCGCTTGAAGGCCGGCTCAACACCGTAGAGCACATAGGTAATCAGGAATACGTCGAAATGTGTGCCCGCTGTCACTCAGCCGCGCGCCCAGCGCTGCAACGGCGGCCTGAGCAGGAGTGGCGCTACTTGATCAACCAGCACGTAGGCCAGTGGCCATCGATCGAGTACTCGAATCTTGGCCGTGACCGGGACTGGCTCCCAATTGCCCTCAATAAGATAGCCCCTTACCTGGCAAAGACCTTCCCCGCCGATAGCGCGGCATGGCCGCAGTGGCAAAAATCGCAGCCCGGCCAGAGTGCCTTTACTGGAAGCTGGAGCTTCAGCGGCCACATGCCCGGGCGCGGCGATCTGCACGGTCAGATGCAGGTGCAATCCAATGGCCAGGATTTGTATGCGATCGATGTCAAAGGCGAGTACGCGGATGGTTCGCCTTTCAACGGGAGCGGAACTGCTTTGGTCTACACCGGCTATGAATGGCGCGGCAGTATTACCATTGACGGCGTACCGATGCGCCAGGTATTCGCTGTACTGGATGGCCGCATGCAGGGACGCATGTTTGAAGCCGAGCACACTGAGCGCGGCCTGGACTTCGCGGCGGCACGCCAGGATGGTCCTTCGACGGTGCTTTCCGTGCAGCCGTCCTATATCAAGCGTGGCGCCGAATCGGTACTGACCCTGGTAGGCACGGGGCTTAAAAACCAACCGGCATTTGGCGCTGGCATCGAAGTGCTGTCTGTCCAAGGGCAGGGTGACGTAATGCAGGTCAAGGTGCGCGCCGATGCCAATGCCGCGACGGGCATGCACACGGTTCAGGTTGGCACGGCGAATGCTGCTATCGCGGTGTATGAGAGCGTGGATCAAGTCAAAGTGGAGCCTGCGTATGCAGTAGCCCGGATCGGCGGCAATGGCGGCAGCCGTCCCAAGGTTGAAGGGCGCTTCGACGCTGAGGCTTGGGGCAAGGATGATCAAGGCAAGGCATTTCGCATCGGAGCCTTGCCCGCGCACTGGTCCGTCGCGCCTTTCGATGATATCGCCAAGAAACAACGGGATGTGGCTTTCGCCGGCGTAATGGACGCGGCTCATGGTGTTTTTACGCCTGGCGATGCCGGCCCCAATCCGCAACGCGAGATGCATGCGAACAACACGGGCAACCTCAAAGTGCTTGCCGATGTGCAGGACAATGGGCGCACCATCACCGGTGAAGGTCAGCTCATCGTGGCGGTGCAAACGTGGGTCAGCCCGCCGATCCCCTGATCGCCAGCAAGGAGCACCTCATGGAAGCTTGTCTGGAACTGGTGGCACATAACCTGCGCGAAGTCCGGCTCGGTGATGAGGACAAGCGGCGGCTGCTGTTTCACGTGCCCAGCACCGCATTGTTCGAGGCTGACGAAGCCGTGACCAGCATCATCGACACGCTACGCACCAGCCGTTGCACGCGGGAAGAATTGCGCGCGCGCTGGCCGGCCTATCTGGAGCCGAGCGCGCTCGACGACTCATTGCAGGATCTGCGGACCCTCGAAATAATCGCCGAACAGGGCCAGCCGCTTTCGCCGGATGTACGAAGCCAGCAGGTCCAGCGCACCGCGCTCAACACGGTAGTTCTCAACGTCAGCACCGGGTGCAACTTGAGCTGCACCTATTGCTACAAGGAGGATCTCGATACTCCCGGCGCAAGCAGACGGATGAGTGCTGAAACGGCCAAAGCCGCCGTGGAAATGCTGCTGCGCGAATCGCCCCAGGAACCGCGCTACACCATCGTCTTTTTTGGCGGTGAACCGCTAACCCGGCTGCCATTCATCAAGAACACGGTGGCCTACTGCGAGCGCCGTTTTGCCGAGGCAGGCAAGGCCGTTGATTTCGTGATGACCACCAACGCCACGCTGCTGACACAAGCCACGGTTGATTATCTGGACGAGCATCGCTTTGGACTAACGATCAGCATGGATGGACCCCAAGCTGTTCATGACCTCCATCGCAAGACCGTGGGCGGCGTGGGCACTTACGCCACCGTCAGGCGCAAAGTGGACATGCTGCTCTCGCGCTATCGCAGCCGTCCCGTGGGAGCGCGCGTAACCTTGACGGCAGGCGTCACGGATGTGAACCATATCTGGGAACACCTGTTTCATGAAGTTGGCTTTGCCGAAGTAGGTTTTGCTCCCGTCACTTCCGGGCCTATCGACACCTTCAACCTCGATGCCACCGAAGTCGCGCAGGTGTTCGCCGGAATGAAACAGCTGGGCCAGCGCTATCTGGAGGCGGCACTGTGCCAGCGCAATATTGGTTTTTCCAATATGCACCAGCTGCTCACCAACCTGTATCATGGCCATAAAAAATCGCTGCCTTGCGGCGCCGGTTTGAAGATACTGGCCGTGGATTACAGCGGCGAGTTGGCTTTGTGTCACCGATTTACCGGTTCTGATTTGCCTTCCTTTGGCAACGTACAAACCGGCGTCGATACGCCGCGCTTGACCCAATTTCTCTCCGCGCGACTCAATCGCGAAGGTACAGGTTGCGCTACCTGCCATATCCGCAACCTCTGTGCGGGCGGTTGCTATCACGAGAGCTATGCGCGTTACGGCGACCCGGTCCACCCGACGTATCATTACTGCGAGTTCATGCGAGACTGGGTGGATTTCGGCATCAGTGTTTACAGCCGAATTCAACACGCCAATCCTGATTTCTTTTCGCGCTACATCGATACCAGAAAGGCTTTTTGAAATGAAACACCTCAAACCCTTGAACGCCAAAGCCTGCCAGATCGAAAAATCTGAAGGAGCAGACACCGTAGCCGACGTCGTGGCCATGACGTCGGTAGCCGGCTGCACGTCCACCTTTGATCCAGGCTGGGAGGTCGATCTCTTTGGTGGTGTGGCCTCGTTGTGCCAGCCGATGGAGTCAGATCTCTACGGCTGCGCCGACCCATGTTGGTGGCCTGCACAAGTTCCAGACGTGATGTCCACGTACCCGAACTGGACGAACAACGCTGCGGATTCTGCCAAAGACTGGCGTAATCTGGGGAGCGTTTTCCCCGCTGATAAGCAAAAATGAGTTGTTAAAGCACCTGCGACCAAGCTGCAATCCAAGGAGAGCACACCATGACGTCCATTTTATCCCGCATCAGCGATCATGCGCTTGCCGTATTGGCGCTTAGCAGCGTCCTCGGTTTAGCCACTGCGGCGCATGCGCAGCCGGCGCAATCTGATACGCCATTGGTGTCAGGAAACGAATATGTTGTCGTCGCCAGTCGCCCTAATAATTTAACCTTCGTCGATGCGCAAACGGACACCATTTTTAAAACCTGTTCTTTGCCGGACAATTTCAGTCCCGGTACGCTTCAGGTCAGTCCGGATCGCCGGCGGGTTTATATCCTCAATAACGATTTTGGGGATCTGTATGGCGTAAATGTCGACGATTGTAAAGTTGCTTTTCATGCCTCCTTGGGCATCAACTCGTCGGAGCGCAGCAAAGCCATGTTCTCAATTGCTGTCAGTCGTGACGGCAAGGAGATCTACAGTGTAGTCAACCCAACTATCATGGGCACGGAGAGCTACGAAGTTCTGGTGCCGCGCCTGCTGGTGTTTTCTACTGACGGCGGCCTTGATGCTAAACCAATACGCGGATTTCCCGCGCCACGCCAGACCTCATTGATTCAAGTCGGTAACGACGGGGCGCTTTACGTGGTCGGCCCGGATATCTACCGGGTTGATGCGAAGACCGGGCATTTCAGCGTGTACCTGCCTTTGCGAAATTGGAAGCGCCCTGGATACGGTGCGCCCGACGTGCTGGATGTATGGCCTTCCCAGACCCCGCAAAACACACTGGATTTGCTTTATACTGCTCAGCATTTCAAGGATAAAAAACAAGATCCAGCAACTGCCGATACGGTTTATGGTGTTGCCACTATCTACCTGGGCACTGGGAAAACCGAGCTGCTGGACTTCACGAATTTTTCGGAAGTGTATTTCACGGATGCCCGCTCTCCAAAAAATCCGAACATGCTTTACGCTGTGCTCAAGCATCTTGATAAATTCGATATCCACAAGAAAAAGCAGATGGCCAGCGCGTCGCTGGAGCATTCATATTATACGGTCTCTTTTAATACAAACGGCTCCAAGCTCTACTTGGGCGGGGCAGCCAGCGATCTGGCGGTTTTCGATCCTGAGACCATGAAGCAAACTGCCGACATCAAATTGTCGGGCGATATGGCGATCACTATGCCTCAGGTGTTTGTTCGGTGAGGCATAAAATTTAAATTGGTTAGCATAAATAGTCCACCCTGAACAATTGAGTTTTCAAAGAGCCATTGGTTGTGAAGAGCGCAGATGCTCGACAAGCCGCGCAAGCACGACAGCCAAGGGTAGCCTGAATCTGGCGCAATAAAGCCGCAGCGCGGCCAGAATCAGACGCAGGTTGTGCCCGGCGCCACACAGCACCGCATGCAGGGCATCGCCCAACGCCCCCTTGAGCGGGTTGCGGCCAAGCCGTCCATCCATCTTCATGTGCCCGATCATTGGCTCGATGGCACTGCGCCGCTTGATCATCGCCCTGAGCGTACGAGTAATCCCTTTTCTCTGACCCGAGCGCAGTATGCGCACCCCATCGATCTTCACGCCACGGTAGCCCTTGTCCACAATGACCGTGCCGGGCATGGTGTCGCTGCCCGTGAGAATGCCCACCTGCTCCAGGGTCTCGGCCAGGGTGTGCCCGTCATAGGGGTTGCCCGGCATCGAGCGCATGCCCACCACCAAGCCTTCCCTCAAGGTGGTTGCCACGCTGACCTTGACGCCGAATTCGTAGGGCGTTCTGGCCTTGCCCTTGGCGATGCATTCCACCTCGGGTGCGTGAGGGCATACAGCTTGTCCTTGTCCTGCTTGCGCTTGCTCAGGATACGGCCGGTGCGCTGCAACAGCTCCTGCACTTTGGCGCGGGCCTGCTCGGGCAGCTTGTGCAACTGCCGTTGCACTTCACGGTGTACCCGCCCGACACGGGTGCGCAGCGCGCGCACGGCACGGCGCATGCGCTTGAATTGCCGGGCATGGGCGTAGCGCCCGATCTGTAGCGCCAGTTGGGGGGCGACGCGGTTGTAGTTCTGGCGCAGGCTCAACTCATGCTCAGAGGCCGCCTTGACCAGATGCTGGCGGCTTGTTTCCAGCAATTGGCTGTCGGTGGGGTGCGCGACTGCCTTGGGCATGACGGTGGTGTCCACAATGACCCGCTCGGCGCTTGAGGCTTCGATCACAGAGCCTCTGCGGGCTGCCTCGATGCTGGCCATCAGCAAGGTTTCGACGCCTTCTTCACCAATGCGCTTGCGCCAGCGCGTCAGGCTCGACGGATCAATGGGCAACTCGGTTTGCAGGTAGGTTTGGCCGCAGAAGTATTGCCAGTAGGGGTTCTCCAGCCAAGTGTTGACCACAGCTTCATCGGAGGCCTTGAAGGTGTGCTGCAGGTACAGCAGGCCGGCCACCAGGCGCGGCGGCAGGGCCGGGCGGCCCCGGGCGGAGGTGAACGAAACGCTGAACGTGCGTTCGATTTCGGCCCAGTCGATCAGAGCAGCCAGACGCACCAGCGGGTGCTTCATGTTGATCAGTTCATCCAGAGGCGAGACGAACAGATCGGCGCTGGCGGGGGCATTGGGCTTGGGTGGCATGGGCAACAACCTCAGCAAAATTTGCAAGGAAACTGCTGTCTATAACGCGCTTTCTTGCAAATCGTGCACGGGGTAAACCCGAAAAGCTTCAACTACAGCAAGGGGTTGCGGGTTGTTCAGGGCGGACTAATGAGGGCGACAAGTAAAGCCATTTCGTTCTCGCGTAACGCTCTCATCATGCTATCCTTGACTTTTGGTTTTGTAATGCATCCAATATTGATTGTCTCGTCTGGCAATTTGTACGTATTATAGTCAAGCTTTGCCCAGATCACAATAAATAATCTATTTAGAAACCTAATCTATCGGGCAAACAATGTGCTCCAACTGCATTCGGCCTTCATGTTTACGGGCCAACCAGCCGAAATTGTCTACAACAATCCATTGCCCGCAAGTGAAGCATCGACTTGGCCAGCCATGAAAACGCCAGTTTGCAATGTCTTGGAATTCCGCTCCATGACAATAGGCCGTCCATTCTATCCGCGACATGCCCAACATTTCATGCGCAGGGATAGTGCTGCTTGTATCTGCCAAAACATCGCTACAAACATCTTCGGCCTGCTCATTCGTGAGTTTTCCATCAATCATATTTTGCAGTAAATCGCACGTTTTCATATATTAATTGCTATCAGTTATTAAATTTTTGAACAGGAGGGCGCGGCAGGATTGGCATAATCGCAAGCGAAACCTATCATTTTCGGATTCGCCATTGCGATGGGTTGCGCTGGCGCTCTACCCATCCTATTGGCCTCCATCTCACCAACATTGCAATGCTGACCTTGGCCGATCATACCGTGTACTTTTTTTTCATATTCAAAAGGACAAATTTCGACGCTGGCGATTCAAGATCGGTCACGTACTCATCAAAAGGATACTCAAAAATGCCAGAATTCTTTATCATTTCCACGGCAGCCTCGGATCCGAATATAACGAAATATTCATGATGATCCGGTACCCAAACGCAAATTTTTCCATTATCGAAGCTTGTCAAAACGCTCGTAAATATATTTTTATTATAAAACTCTATAATATCTTTCACATCATTTGACGATAAACTTATTGGTGCACGCCCATACTCATAAGAAAAACAGTCTACCGTGGTCGCGGAAATTTTTGAGGCGATAGATTGCAACTCGTCATTATTCGGAAGTTCAGGCAGGATAAAAGATTTCATCCTTGCCTCGATAATATAGGTTTGATCCAGATCGGTGTTATTCGGAATACATTTCTCAAAAATAGACATATTAAACCTCTTATTGGTTATATCGAATCTCAGCGCCGCGACCGTTGCTGGGATTCAAA